>Ga0255767_1000080_pt1 | contig 74711 bp, 45 predicted proteins | sample 071ome_24_FD_179967 | JGI IMG/M metagenome (GOLD analysis project Ga0255767, IMG submission 179967) | Coastal salt marsh microbial communities from the Groves Creek Marsh, Skidaway Island, Georgia - 071402CT metaG (version 2) | ecosystem: Environmental > Aquatic > Marine > Intertidal zone > Salt...
AAAAAAAAAATGAAGAGCAACAAAATCTCACAGAAAAAAGAAAAACTGAAAAAAAAAAAAGAAAAACAAAGAGACGCGAAGAGAGAAGAACATCACGTTTAAGTAACAAACGAAAGCTCGCGTCACTTTAAAACGCACACGCGCGATAGATAAAGTTATTTTAATATAAAAGAAGAGGACGACGACGACGAGGAGGAGGTCGTGCCGAGAAGAAGAAGAAGAAGGATTTGACGACGAGAAGATTTTATATATATTTACGACGCGCGCGCACGTAAAAGAAGGCAAAAAGGAGAGCGCACGGCGTAGCAGAAACTCTCTCTCAGGATAGAAAAAAACAATGACCGACCAGGCGGTGCTCCTGTTGCGAAACCAACTCAGAGGTAAGCCGCGTGAGATGTTGTGAAGTCTCTCTCTCTCTCTCTGTGTCTCTTTGTTTCGTCTCTCTCTCTGTCTCTCGTGGTGTTTTCTTTTATCACGCGCGAGTGTGTAAGTGTGCGTCTCTCTCTCTCTCTCTCTTTCTCTCGGAGAGAAGGAGATGGAAGACGAGACGACGAGAGTGAATTTTTTCCTTTTTTTTGTGTTTTGTGTGCAACTCTCGAAAAGACGCTGAGATGTGTTCTCTCTCGTGTTCTTCTTTTTCTTTAAACAAGATTTAACCCGAAACCCAATCGAGGGTTTCTCTGCCGGGTTAGTGGACGATTCCAACGTCTTGCAATGGCAAGTGACCATCATGGGCCCTCCGGATACGTTGTACGAGGGCGGTTTCTTCACGGCGACGATGACTTTTCCGAGAGATTACCCGAACAAACCGCCGGACGTGAAGTTTAAATCAGAAATTTGGCACCCGAACGTGTACCCAGACGGAAGGGTGTGCATATCTATTTTACACGACGCCGGAGATGACCCAATGGGGTACGAGTGCGCCAGCGAGCGATGGTCGCCGGTGCAAACGGTGGAGACGATTATGTTGTCGATTATTTCGATGTTGTCTTCGCCGAACGACGAGTCGCCGGCGAATATCGACGCGGCGAAGATGTTTAGAGAGGATTACGCCGCGTTTAAAAAGCGGGTCGCGAGGTGCGTGAGGAAGAGTCAAGAGGAGTGCTTTTGAGATGAGGAGAGAAGCACGTGACCGCGGAGAAAAAAAGGAAAGATGGAATTACGAGGCAGAAATGTTTTAGAAAAGAGAGCGCGCTAGAGATAGAAGAGGATACGAAGAATCAAGGAAAAAGAAGAAGGAGAAGAAGAAGGAAGAAGGAAGGAAAGAAAGAAGAGAGAGAGAGAGAGAGTACAAGCTACCTACCCACATCGATACCGATTTGAAATACCGATATTACACTACTACTTTTACTTTTGAAATCGTCTTTCTCGTATTCGTATTCGTATTCTTACAACAACAACAACAACAACAACAACAACAACAATAAAACAATGCACGTTCTAAATCTACTCTTTTCAAAAATATCATCTATCTATTCGCTCTCTTTCGGGTCTTTTACACGCGTCTTCTTCAGCTTTATCGCCGCGTAATATACGCTCCCGACCACACCCACAATCATACCGCTAAAGTTTGCCCACTGAAATACCCCACCAAAGAATATGTACCCTATCCAAACAACCGCTAAATCTTTCACGTTGCCGCAAATAGCTTGCGTCAACGCCGAGTTCACCGAAGTATTTAAAAATATAGAGTAGTTCAGCGCAAACGCGAGCACGCACGAACCGAACAAAACTCTCACAAACCCACTGTTTTCGTTTATATAAATAATCGTACTAAACACCTCTCCTCTTAACAGAGATAGTACGAATAACGGCGCACCGCACCAAATCCCGTTTGTCCACATCAACCCAAACGCGTTCAATCCACTCTTCTTGGATATGCGTCCAATCATGATCAAGTACACGCTCGTCGCCACGTTATTCAAAACGACCATGAAATAACCGTACAAATTGAACTCCATATCGTTCATTCCGGCTATCACCGCGCCTAAAACCATCAACATCACCGCAAAAATCACGTCTTTCTCTTGCGATTTCCCAAACACGAGGAACTCGGTTGCCATCGTAAACGCGCCCGTCGTTCTTCGCAATGTCGTATACATCGGTAAGTTCACGCCTCTCAAAGAAATCATGGATAACAACATATACGTCAAATACGCAAGAGCTAATGGGAGCGTCACTCGAAACAACTTCGCCGTCGGGAATCCTGTTTTCATGTTTAATCCGCCTTTCGGCACTTTGTTCGATGTTTCCTCGTTTTTGTCCTCGTCCACGAACTCAATCAGTTTGAGTCTTTTAAACACGTACAAAAGCATCGTCGAAACGATCAGTTGCGATAGCGTGATGACGTTCGCGAATGGAAAATCGTATAAAGATAACGCGGTTTTATTGAAACAGAGCAACGCGATTGCGCACGCCATGTAGCTAAACGCGATCGACGCGCATTGGAACGCCGAAGCTTTCGGTTTCTTTTGCAGATGGAGTAAACCGGCTCCGGCGATTTGGGACGTGGACGACGGTTTCTTGTTTGATGATTTAAACATGTCTTCCGTAACTATGTATCGCCACGACGTTTATTATGAATGTGTTACGTAATGGACGTAGTTTTTTTTCTCTTCCCACGCGTGTTCGAAAAGAAGAGCGAGCGAGCAATAAAGTGTCGAATGGATAGAAAAAAGTTAACGGTCGTTCGTTCGTTTCAGTGGTGTGAACGTGTAATGTAAGTAGTAGTATGGCAATCGATTATAATAGAAATAATATCTCCCCCTCTCTCTCTCTTTCTCTCTCTGCTATCTAATTGTATTATTGTTATTATTATTTAATGGACATCTTCGCGAACGCCGTCGCGGCATCCATGGCTTCAGTCAACGCTCCCGCGTTCGGCCCTTGGCCTTGAGCGACGCCTTTTTTACCGCCACCTTTCCCTCCGAGCGGTTTCAAGCAAGTATCTAACCAGTTTTTAGCCTCGTTGGTTTTGTTCTTTACGTCAGACGGGACCGAACACAACGCTACGGCTTTCCCGTCGTTTGTGGCGAACAAAGCGCAAGATAAACCTTTTCCGGCGACGGATTGCGCGCACTCGCCCAACACTTTCGCATCTAACCCATCGCCGAGGTTGGCGACAAGAAAGTTTTCGTTCTTGGACGAGGCTTCGTCGCACATAACCGAGAGTTGTTCGATGGCTTTCCCAGCGGCTTCAGCGGCAGCTTTCTTCTTTTCGTCTAAGTATCGTTTGTTTTCACGGACGATTAACTCTCTCAAATTTTCGCGGGAAGCGAACGGCATCGTCTTCTCCAGGTCGTCGATGGAACCTTTCAACAATGCCAACTGCGCGGCGAGCTCGGGTAAGTCAGTAATTTTCGACGTAGCATCAATCATGTCCATGAACTCTTTCGCATTCTGGAAGGCAAGTCTCGCTTGGCCTTTCGTGGCCGCAGTAATACGTCGAATACCCTTCGCCGTACCAACTTCTTCGATGATGGCAAAATCTTCCGCTTCCGCGGTGCTTTTCAAATGTGTGCCGCCGCAAAACTCAATCGAGCGTTTCGCCCACGCCTCGTTGGACGGATCGGATAACAAATCGTCGATGGCGGGACCAACAGAAACGACTCTAACCGGATCAGGATAAACTTCACCGAATACCGCGCGCAAGCCGTTGATTTTCTGCGCGTCTGCTAACGCCACCTCTCTCGTGTGCACGGACAAGTTTTCTTTAATTTGGGAGTTGACGATGTCTTGCGCCTCTTGGATTTGCTTCGCAGTGACTGGTTTGTTGTGCGAAAAGTCAAAACGTAACTTTTCATCGTCCACGACAGAACCCTTCTGGTTAACTTCATTCCCTAAGACTTCGCGCAAGGCAAAGTTAACGACGTGCGTCATCGTGTGGTTGGGCATAATGTTCGAACGGCGAGCGACGTCAACTTGCGCGGCGCACGCATCGCCGACCGAAATCGAAATGGAATCGTCCGATAATACGTGCAAGATGTACCCAGCCGCCGCTTTCGCTTCGGAAACAGATACGTCTTTGCCGTTGATGTTCAAAGATCCGGTGTCAGAGACTTGGCCACCAGACTCGGCGTAAAATGGCGTCGATTCTAAAATCAAACCAAAGGGCCCGCTTTGTCCTTCGGTGGATTGAACGAAACCGTTCGAGCTCGTCAAAATCGCTTTGACCGTAGTATCCACTTTCGGAACGTTTTCTACGTACTTGAACGAATCATCGGTTGTCGTGATGTTATTATTTGCCAACCATGCCGTCGCTTCTGCTTGGAACAACAAATCAACGCCGGTATTTTTTTTAGAATTCATTCTCGATTTCTCTTGCGCCGCTTTGAACACTTGCTCAAACTCTTCGTTGTTCAGTGTCAAACCGTTCTCTTCGCACATAATTTCCGTCAAATCGTTCGGGAAACCGAAAGATTCCCACAACAAAAATGCCTCGGCACCAGAAATGACGTTTCTGTTTTCACCCCTCGCGCCTTCGGCAATTTTCTTGAACTTTTCAATTCCTTTCAAAAGCGTCTTTCCGAACGATTCCTCTTCTTCGGCGATAATTTCGATGACTCTTTTTTCCTCTTTCTTGATTTCTGGAAAGGTTTCACCGAGCATTTTTACAACCGTCGGTACCAACTTATGGAAGAACCCTTGTTTGGCGTTCAGTTTCTCGCGTCCAAATCGAACGGCTCTCCTCAAGACTCTTCTCAAAACGTAGTTTCTTCCGTCCGACCCAGGACTAGCGCCGTCCGCGATAGCAACAGTTAACGTTCTCACGTGATCCGCGACAACTCTGTACGCCATATCCTTCTCTCCAGCGTCAGCGGCGCCTAACAAACCGGTGTAAGGCGCCGCACCGGTAACTCTTTGAATTTCTCGGAAAATAGGGAGAAACACATCCGTGTCGTAGTTCGACGGTCGTTCTTGTAAACAACTCGCCAAACGTTCAAAACCCATACCGGTATCCACGTGTTTGTTCGGCAAAGGTTTCAACACGCCACCTTCCTCGCGGTTGTATTGAATGAACACCAAGTTCCAAATCTCCAAACAGTTCGGGTCGTCCATGTTGACTAAACTCGACGCATCTCTGTTCCCGATTCGATCGAAATGGATTTCCGTGCACGGACCGCACGGCCCAGTATCGCCCATCTCCCAAAAGTTATCCGCGCAATCAAACGGCAGAACTTTTGAGGCTGGGAGGAACCTCAACCAAATATCTCTCGCCTCAAAATCAGGTTCTAAACCTTGCCTCGGGTCGCCACCGAAATACGTCGCGTATAATCGTTCCGGGTCGATTTTGTACACTTCAGTCAACAACTCCCACGCCATGGAAATGGCACCTTCTTTGAAATAATCACCGAAGGACCAGTTCCCGAGCATTTCAAAGAACGTGTGATGATACGTGTCCTTACCGACGTCATCTAAATCGTTGTGCTTACCCCCGGCACGAATGCACTTTTGCGTGTCCGTGGCCCTTTTCAGCGTATACAGCGGTGATTTTGGATCGCACGTGCCTAAAAAGATTGGCTTGAACTGGTTCATGCCGGCGTTCGCGAAGAGCAAAGTCGGATCGTCATGCGGGACAACTGGCGATGACGGCACGATCGTGTGCGCATGCTTGCTCTCAAAAAACGACGTGAACGTGTCACGTACTTTTGCCGCGGACCAGCTGCAATTTTCGGCTTGATCGATGGGCAAGTTTTTCAACGCTTTCACTTCGCCTTCCCATCGCATCGGTTCTTGACAACACTTCATCTTACCAACCGCTTCCAACCATTCCGGTAACGCATATACCGTTTCCAACCAAAACTTCACGGACGGATACTTTTCGTCCCATTCGCTCTCCGAAATCAAGTGCAAAAACAAATTCTCGCAACTCGACGCGCCGACAATATCCGCCAACGTAAAGCCTCTCTCCGCGACTAAAAACGTGCCTCTCTTCTCTGCCATCGACTTCTTCAAGTGCGATTCCAGACTCGTCAAAAAAGAATGGCACGTCTTCTTCGTTCTTTCCTCGTTCGCTTCGTCGTACACCACTCCTCTGGCTTTGCCGATCCCGATGATTGGATACAACCATCCCGGTCCGCTCACGTCCAGCTGATTGAAACTATCCATAAAGCCGTCGATTTTCGCCGTCAACTCCGCCCCGCAGTCTTCCTTCGGGTACAACATCTGCCCACTCTTAGAGCACAAATATCGGCAAATCGCGTTCGATTCAAAAACCGCGGTTTCGTTCTCGTCGTCGCACACCAACATCGGCACTTTCCCGAACGGATTCATCTTCAAATACGCCTCCGTTTTGTTGGTTTCTCCCATCGTCACCGGGACGGTTTCCAAAGGAATGTTGCAATACTTCGCCGTGACTTGAATCCGGTGCGAGCGAGACGTCGGGCCGTACAGCTTCATCTTTGTTCGCTCTCTTTTCTCTCTCCGCGAGCGCGCGTTAAAACCTGTTTTTTCTCCGGTCGTGTGTTTGTAGATAAAATACGAACGCGCGCGATTACTTCTTTCGTTGTGATGGTGAGATGCGCGCAGAAAACCGATTGTTTTGCGTCTCTCTCTCTCTCTTTTTGGCGAGAGTGCACAAGCCCTACTGAGTGTCAAGAACTGTGGCACGATACTAAGCAACAACAACGCGAGAACAACGACAAAAAAAAAATCAAACGCATAAAAGAGCGAGTTTGTACAAAAGTAGTGGCAGTAAAACATCTCTTCTCACACGTCTCGTCGTTACAACTCGTTCGGTTTTATTCCTTTTCTCTCAAGCACGCACGTGTGCGTGTGTGCGTGTGTGTGCGTGTGTCGATTTAAAAATGTAGTGCGCGCGCGCACTCGTTTCGGCAGAGACAAAGCCGTCCTTTTACTTCTCTCTCTCTCTCTGTGTTTACAAGTGGTAATCTTTCGGGACGTGCTCGATCCAGCCCTTGGTGTCTTGTAACCGCCCTTGCTGGATGCCGGTGAGTTCATCGTATAACATTTGTCCGGTGGCGCCAATTTTGCCGTCGCAAAAGACGGTTTTCTTACCTCGGTGCGTGACGGAGCCAACCGGGACGACAACGACAGCCGTGCCGGTGCAAAAGCACTCGTCCGCGGACAAGACTTCATCTAAACCAACTTTTCTTTCCTCGACGGTGTATCCCTTATCTCTGGCTAGTTCGATGATGCTCTTTCTCGTGATACCGGGTAAAATAGTCCCTTCCAAGGACGGAGTGGCGATCGTTTTGCCTTTCACCACGAAAAAGTTGCACGAGGACACCTCCTCGATGTACTTGTTCTCTTTGGCGTCTAAATAAATAACGTCCGAAAAGCCCTCTTTTTTCGCTTGTAATTGCACCTTCAACACCGGAGAGTAGTTGCCGACGCATTTCGTCGACCCAGTTCCGCCTGGCGCGGCTCGATGGTAATCCTCTTCGACGACCAAATCGATCGGCGTCAACTGACCGCCTTTGAAATACGAAGCCACCGGACTGACGTAAATCAAAAACGTGTACGATGGCGCCGGACCTAACCCCAAAATCGCTCCAGTACCAATCAACAACGGTCGAATGTACAAAGACCCAACCCCAACCGGCGGCACGTAGTCTCTGTTCGCGCTGATGACCTTCTTCACCGCGTCTTCGAAGATGTCCTTCGGTACCGGGGGCATCGACATCCTCCCAGCCCCTTCAGCGAACCTCTTCGCGTTCTCATCCGGGCGAAACGTAACGATCTCATCCTCGGGCGTTCGAAACGCTTTCATGCCTTCAAAGATCCCTTGACCGTAGTTCAACACGGCCGCGGACGGCGACACCGAGATATTCCCGTACGGGCGAATGGACCCAACTTTCCACTCCCCATCGATGGTGCACTCGGCGACGTACATGGACTCAGTTTCGGTTAAACCAAAACCAAGCTTCGACCAGTCAATTTCCGGCTTCGTTATCGCGTTTGCAATCGTCGTTCTGTTCTGTTGTCTTCTATTTAAACTCATTCTGTTCGTCTTCTTGTTGTTGTTGTTGTTGTTACCGCTGAGACTTCTCTTCCCGATGTGTCGCTGCGACGATAAAGCGCCTCCATTCATTCTGCTGCTGCTGGAAGAAGAAGAAGCGACTAAACTAGAACTATTATTATTCACCGAAGCAGAAACCGGCGCTCGAAAAACCACGGAGGACATCATTATCTCTTTTCACCGTCGCCGTGCTTTCTCTCTCTCTTTTTGTTCGCGTAAGCGCGGAGGAGAAGTAAAGCGCTTCTGGGGCTCCTTATCGCCTTCTGTGAAAGCAACTTTGGAGACGCAAACTTTGAAAAAAAAAATACCGAAACCCTAAAAATATAAATTTTCGTTCTCGTGAGGTGGGCACGACATTTCTTCAAACGAACACAGCTAAAAAAGAAGATGAAGATCGACGAAGTCGCATCGACGACGAAGAAAGCGCGAGTGGCCACGCACACGCACATCAAGGTAAAAACAAAAGCTTCTGTGCGCGCGCACGTTTTTTGTTTTATGATCGAAGAGAAGAACTTTAAAAAGAACGACGAAAGTTTTTGACGGGTCAATTTTCTTCAATGCATTTTTTCCGCGTCGCCGTGCGGCTGTTCGTTTTGAATTCTCTCCATCTCTCTCTCTCTCTGTCTTTCACACCACGCGCACTCACTCATTCGCTCTCTCTCGTCATCTACAGGGTCTTGGATTGAACGAAAAAGGCGCCGCGGTCTCGCAAGCCGCCGGATGGGTCGGGCAAGAATCCGCTCGAGAAGCCTCCGGCGTCGTCGTGGACATGATCAAAGAGAAAAAAATGGCTGGAAGAGCCTTGTTGCTCACCGGCGCGCCGGGCACTGGAAAGACGGCGTTGGCGTTAGGCATTGCGCAAGAGTTAGGGACGAAAGTACCGTTTTGCCCGATGGTTGGGTCGGAGGTGTACTCGCAAGAAGTGAAGAAGACGGAGGTGTTGATGGAAAACTTTCGAAGAGCGATTGGTTTACGCATTAAAGAGAATAAGGAAGTGTACGAAGGCGAGATTGTAGAAATGACACCCGAGGAGACGGAGAGCACTTCCGGTGGCTACGGGAAAGTTATCACGAGCGTGGTTGTCGGGTTGAAAACGGTGAAAGGGACAAAACAGTTGAAATTAGATCCGTCGATTTATGACGCGATGCAGAAAGAAAAGGTTAAGTTGGGAGACGTGATTTACTTGGAGGCAAACTCGGGATCGGTAAAACGAGTTGGGAGGTGCGATGCGTACGCTTCCGAGTTTGATTTAGAAGCAGAAGAGTACGTTCCGTTGCCAAAAGGCGACGTGCATAAAAGAAAAGAGATTGTGCAGGATGTAACTTTGCACGATTTAGACGCAGCCAACGCGCGTCCGCAAGGCGGGTCCGATATCATCTCAATGATGAGTCAAATCATGAAACCGAAAAAAACCGAGATCACGGAAAAGTTAAGGAAAGAAATCAATAATGTGGTGAACAGATATATCGACAGTGGTATCGCAGAGTTAGTCCCAGGAGTTCTTTTTATCGACGAGGTACACATGTTGGACCAAGAGTGTTTTACGTTTTTGAACAAAGCGTTGGAGTCGCAGTTGGCGCCAATTGTTATTTTTGCCACGAACAGAGGGGTGTGCCCAGTGAAAGGCTCAGATGGGATGGTGTCACCGCACGGTATTCCGGTAGATTTGTTAGATCGCTTGTTGATTGTTCGAACGATTCCGTACACGAGCGAAGAAAACGTGCGAATTTTAGCGGTTCGAGCGGACGTGGAAGAGATTGAGATGGACGAAGCGAGTTTGGCGAGATTAGGCGAGGTTGGCGACGAGACGACTTTGCGACACGCAGCGCAATTAATGACTCCATCGGCAGTGATTGCACAACAAAGCGGAAGAGAGGAAATATCGATTGCTGATTTGGAAGAGTGTCAAAGATTGTTTCTAGATCCAAAGAAGAGCGCGAAGTTGTTGCAAGAGCAAGCAGATAAGTTCATAACGTATTAATGCAAGGAAACTTTGCTTCGTTGCGTTCATTACGTTGGTGTATTAGTCCTAATATCTATAATGTATGTAGTGGTGAAACAAATAAGGAATGTATTATTTAAAAATAATTGTTATGGTACACTTGCTTTGATTTCGTATTACAACGCAAAACGAAGCGGGCGCGGCAGCTTTCGTTCTATGTATTTATTATTCATTTAGCAGCAGCAGTAGCAGCGGCAACAGCTTCTGCTGCGTTATCGTTGACTTGTTTATTTTGTTGTTTTTTACCACCACCTACATCCACAAACGTTTGTTGAGATTGTCCAGTCCCGCCTGATCCGCCATCGGAACCTTTCCTTTCGTTCCCGGAATCGTTGTTCCCGGAATCCGTGTTCGTGACGTTATTCTCGTACTCGATGTTCCCTTCCTCGAGAGTACCGTCGGAATCCCTCTTCGTCATGTGCATGAGTGGCTGTGGCTGCGTTTGCTGAGTCGCTGGCGATGCAGGTACGAGCGCATCACTCATAAGCATGGCCGCAGTGGCTTCGCGAGCACTTTCGTTGTTGAACTTCATGGAGTTCACCACGCCCTCCACCAACTTGGCTTGTTTCTTCTCCATGCTCGCGTTAGAAGAGGCGTTCAAGAAGGTTTGGTGCCCACTCGCAACTAGTTGCATTTGATCTTCCCACATTCGCTTCGATAACAAGTTCTTCTTCAAGTTATCTACAAGTAAAACAGTTGTTTCCCGGTCAATCGGTCGCATATTTTGCAAATTCTCCGCCGCTTCTTGCGAAGACATGCCTTCGTTCTCCAGCATTCTCGCGAATGCAGAATACACGACTTGGAAATTTGGTGTATTTTGATTCTCTTTCTTTCTTTGCGCGTCAGTTAACGAATTGTTCCGCGTAGGATTCCACGCTGAATGTTGCAACTGGTCGTTCGCTTGTTGGCCCGCCCCACCCAAGTTTGAGCCGTGCGCAGATAGGTTCGTATTTTGTTGGTGTTGTGGAAAGACTCCTAAACGCGAGGGACCCCCGGAACCAACACTCTTTTTCTTATTCGTCCCTTTCGACGTTGGGGTGTTCGGTGCCTTCCTTTTCGTCCCTCCTTTTTGTCCTTCGTGCGTGGCGCCTATCAAGGAGTTTCGAACTTGCTCTTGCATTTCACTCATTTGCTGCGTGATGTACTCGTGCGTCATGAACTTATACGGGTTACTCTTAGATCCACCGCTATTATCGTCCTCGTCGCTAATATTATTATTCATGGCGTTGTTTATGAAGTTGGTCGCAGTCATCATCAACTCTTTATCGTGACCGACGGTTTCTTTATATGAAGTCGTCGCCGTGCCGTTGTTACTATCTACTAAGCGGTTCGTGTCGTCTTCCGCCGAACCTCCTCCAGAAGCGTCGTTGCTATTCATGATTTCTCTATTGTTATCATCGTCGTCGTCGTCGTTGTGATTATCTGCTTCTTCTACTCCGTTATCAATCATACCGGCAAGTTGATCGTCGCTTCTAAACAAGTCATCCGCCGGAAGTTCACTTCCAAGATGCCCAAGCATGGCAGATTTCTGCAATGTCGTAGTTTTCTCCGCGTTCTTTTTCGTCGTCGTCTTCTTTGGTTTTGAACTTTCTTTCTTTTCTTTCTTCGGTATCGCTTTCTTATTACCGTCGTCGCTCGCGCTAATGTTGTTGTTATTGTTACTCTGCGATACTTCTTGTTTCTGCGACGGTTTCTTCAATGCAGCGGACCGAAGTCCATCGCCGCCTGTCGACTCCACCGGCCCTACTTTCGGCGGTGACGCTGGCTTCGGTGGCGGCGGTGGTTTCACCACCTTATGCGGATATGGTCGACTCGCCTTCTTCTTCGGCCTCGGCGGCGGCACTTTCTCCCCGGCGCCCAACTTTTCAATCTTCAAGAAATACTTTTGCGCGTGCGAACGGATTTGAATGATTGATTTCGATTTCACGTGCTCTTTTATTTGCTTCCAGTTTCGCTGGTACCTGTTTTTATCGCGGAGCGTTTTTGACAAGTAAAAGAGAGAGAGAGAGAGAGGTATAAAAAATGTCAGGAGTTTGCTACGATGCGGTTTCGCCGCTCGCCTCGCTCGCGGGCGTAAATTTTCTTCAGTCCAACACTAGAAAACGCGCGACGCCTTTTCGCGTCTGCGACGAGCGAACAAAAAAAAGAGGAGGGAGAGAATTAAACAAAAAACACGCACAGCGCGATGGCTTCCACGAACAACCCGTGCTCTTCCTCCGTCCAACTCTCTCTGGTTTTAGTGATCGTGTACTCTTTCCTCGCTTTCACCAGCTGCTGTTGTTCTTCCATCGCCGGGGCGGGATTTTTTTGAACTTCTTCCTTCTTTGTCTTCTCGTTGGTGGTGGTGTTCTTCGTCGTCTTCGCGCTCATTTTCTCAGAGATATCTCCCGGAGATATCTTTTGCGGCGAGAAGAGAAAAAAAATAAATAAATTGATGCGTGATCCTCGCTCTCCTTTTCTAAAAACAGAGGCGCGCGTGAATAAATGAGACGTTGAAAACGATCAGATCTCGTTCGGGAAGGATGGGCGTATCGCGCGCGAGTTTCTGTTTTCGCTTTTTTTTCGGTGAATCGAGCGCGGGAGAGCGCGTACTTTGTGTCACCGCGTAATTTTTTCTCGTCTAGTCAGCCAACAGTATTTAGTTATTTAGGGTAGCGGTACGAAACCCTAAACTCGTACAAAAGAAAGAAAAAAAAGCTCCTGGTTTTCCGTTAGAAACAACAGGGGACATTTCTTTTCTCTTTCTTATACATACGACACCAACGCGATTATTAAAAAATGGCGGAAGCAGAACAGGTCGTCGAATCGGCGAAACACCCGACCGCGTTACTCGTTCACGTCATCTTCAAATTTAGCGCCATTCTCGTGTATTTGTTTTGCACGTGGTTCTCCGATGATTTCGTGATTATATTCGTCGTGTTGACGTTATTGTTGACTATTGATTTTTGGTGGACGAAGAACGTTTCGGGACGATTATTAGTTGGATTGAGGTATTGGAACGAAGTCGAAGAGCAGAGCGGCGAAAGCAAGTGGCAGTTTGAATCGAGAGATGCGGAGGGGATGCGGTTGGTGGACGCCACGGAGAGGAGGATTTTCTGGTGGACGATATACGGTGCGCCTTTGGTTTGGCTGTTTTTCCTAACCACTTCGTTGACGAAGTTGAACTTTAACTACGCGTTGGTTTGCTTGATAGCGTTGGGGATGTTATTGACGAATTTAATCGGGTACATGAAGTGTTCGAAGGATCAGAGGGAACAGATTAGCGGGTTAGCGCAGAGAGGGGCATTGTCGTTTTTGACTCGAGGATATCTTTAGATTAGCGCGAATATTTGAATAAGTAAATTTCTAGTTTTATTTCTTAGTCAGTAAGTACATCAATGAATAAATAAATACTCAAACATCCTATCTATATAGTATATACACATCCAACTAAATCATAGTCTAGAGCGGATTTCGGCTTTTTCGTTTCTCTTCGATATCGTGGCCTGAATCGTACCGTGAGGCTCCGACGTGGCGATGTACACGTCGTCGTTGAATTTGTGATCTCCTCCGTTCGGTGTCATCGGTATGAAATGGATGTTTGGTAACGTAAATTTCACGTCTTTTACTTCATTGATGTTGTTTACGATCGCATTGCCCATGTCGTATAAGGTAGCTTGAACCGACGGCGAATATACGCCTCTCTGCGCATCGCCAAAGAAGTGGTCTTTGATGTTTTCGAGTACTCGCTGGTAGACGAAATCGTAGTTGACGTTACCGTTGTAATTACTTTTACTATTACTAAACCATCCTTTCCGTTTACTGGTATCATCATTTTCTCCTCCCGTGTCGTACGTCCACACGCAATCAATCGCGGTCGCTAAGATCCGTTCCTTTGTGTCTGGTAAACCGGTATACTTGTCTCTGAGAAATCCCTCGTACCCGCTTTGCGTCGTTTTCAACACCCGATAATCTTTCACCCCGCTCGTAACCGTTGGATGTCCCATTCGTTCTCTCATCACGTTTACGAAACACGTGCGTATTCCGCCACCAAATGTAAACCCGTGACTGTGATCAATACCTCCTCTGACTTTAGCTCGCTCCCACGGCGCTTGGTCAATCGTCACCGATACCCCTTCTATGAGCGGATACGTTTCGATAAACGTCCTGGCGAGACGAACGGCGTACTCTTCCATGGACACGCGCTCTTTACACCTTTGCGCGACCACGTAACACTGTTAAAACGCGAGAGAAGGATAAAAGAGAGAGAACTGTTTTAGTCGTTGAACAGAGCGTGCTCAAGAGAGAGAGAGAGGAAGAGAGAAAAAAAAGCGCGTGAGCTCACACACGCAACGAACGCGATGAAAATTAGGGGAGACAACACCGCCCTTTCGAAACAATAACTGTACATAAAACGCACCATGTTCCTCGTCGTATCCGTCGTCGTCATCCCCGCGTTATCCCCGTTCGTGTACGCTTTCTCCATCTCCGGCGATATCAATCTCACGCACACCTCCCATTCGACGAAGTGATGCGTGTTCGTGTGCGCGTCTCTCCACGTGCGGCCGAGTCGGACTTTCGATTTCCCGTGTTCGTGCGCGGTTAGAAATCCCATTTTTTATAGAGTAAATTTCGAGGCGAGTTCACAAAGAAAGAGAGAGAGAGAGATTAAAGAAAGAGGAAAAAAGAGCTCAAAAAAATTCTCTCCTCCGTATCCCCGATCTCTGTCTTCCCGAAGAACGACCGATTTAGCGGCAGCGGACGACTGTGACTGAATCGAAGAAAAAGTGACGTGATGTAGATAAAATTAGAGAGATTTTGTTTTGTTTTGTCTTTGAAGCGACGCGAGAGAGCTACTCGTACTCGTAGGAAAAAAAAACGAAAAAAGTTCTCGCCGGGTCGATCTCTTCTCTTTTTTCTTCATTTTCACGCACATCTCATCGTGGGATAGAAACTCACGTCCGATACAACTCTCTCTCTCTTTTTAAACGCGCCTCGCGAGAAAAAAAAAGAGCGTCGTCCGTAATAATGGCGGACCACGCGCCACCGGTGCTCTCCGGAACGCTCACCAAGCGCGGCGGGAAAGATTTATACGGCAAAAACACCTGGCGGTTGCGGCATTTTCAACTGCACCTCGCGAACGATAAAAAAACGCAACAGCAACGGTTTAGTAGTGCCGCCGCGAACGATAACGAAGACGAGGAGGAAGAAAGAAGAGCGAGTTCGAACGCGAAGTTGGAGAAATCCGTGCTGAAATATTACGCGAGCGAACCGACGCACCTTCGGCAGCAACCGAAAGGGTCGTTTGAGGTGACGAGTAAGAGCACCGTTGTGACTTTAGAGGATGAGAAGACTCTCGAGGAACACGGTTTAGGAAGTAAATATCTAGGGAAGAAGTTGTTCGCGTTTTACTCAAAGATGGACGTCTCCGCGAAAGAAATCAACTCGGGCGTATCGAATCATGTGGTCGTATGCGAATGCGAAAATCAGCAAGTGTTGCAATCGTGGGTGACAGCTTTGAGCGACGCGATTGCGCGAGAGCGGAGCCGGAAAGCAAAGGACGGGGAGAAGGATGGAAATAGCGACGACGAGAGCGATACGGAAGTCGACGCGAACGGGAGAAAGAGGAAAAGTAGCGGAGAGAAGAAGAATTCGTTGCAAAGACACCAAACGAAACACGCGAGGAGAAGTTTCTTCAAAGGTGCGTTGGAAAGAGCGGGATTGACCGGTCCGTTGGGAGGCGTCGGGGTGCCCACACACTTGGAAGCGGTGTGGGAGCAAATCGCGTTTGTGGATGTCATGGCGGACGATGCGCTCGGGTTTGACGAGCGATTAATGCGCATACGAGATGAAAAAATGCCAATCCGGGAAACTTTGGAAACTATGAGCGATTCGTGTTCGACAATCTCGAGAGCTTTAGGAAGTTTGCAGTTTCCAATGTCGGTCCCAGAGACAAACGCGATTATGGAAGTGAGAAGAGCTTTGGATGATTTGACCCTGTTGTGCCGACAAATACCCGCAGGGACGCAAGATAACAACGCATTCACTGCTTTCTTGTCTGTGTTCATCGATAGAGTGCGGTCGATGCGTCCGGGTGCTTTATTAATGTTCCCGGGTGGATGGTCCACTCAAAACGATGGAAAATGTCGAGCGCTGATTTACACTTTACAACGATTGCAAGGCTCGTTCGTGTTTTCCGTGACCAACACGGGTGATGGATTAGAGTATCATCCCGTGAAAGCAGACCCATCTTCGGATGGATTCTTATACGGGATAACCACGCAATTGACTGAAGTTCCAATGGATATGTGCTTAGACTCTTCCACGTGGGCTTTATTACTGAGACCAATTGTCCATCCGCAGAAAACGGCTGAGATTGCTAAGGACCAAATTTATGCCAAAGTGTTGCCAATGTTGAATGGTCGTCCCTTATTCGCCTCGGTTGGCCCTACGCCGCTCCGAACAGTGCAGTTTGCACCAAAACCAGCCGGTGGTGATCTATCATATTCCTTGTGCGCTTTAGAAGCGGCGAGATGTGCGCTGTGCTCTTTAGGATGCCCGCCGAAGCGAGCCAACGCGCTCGTCGAGGTTGGCGTGAGACACGTCATGTTGGAAGAGGCGTTGCGGAATGTTTCTGAAATTTCACTCTTGAACACTTCCGCGTGCGTAGCTTTAGAAACCGCGTGTAAAACTTTAGCTCGATTTGCGACGCCTTACGCAGAAAAATTAGCCAAGCTAGAGAGAGAAAGCGGAGGGCAAAACGCAGACGTAAACAACGTTGGACCTGTACCTCCGGAAATCCTCGCGAGAATTTTGAAGTGCGTGGAAGCGACGAGACTAAGAGCCGCAAACGCTCGAAGGCCGACGTTACTGCCTCCACCGTTAGCTTCACCCATAGCGCCTAGAGATGCGAGCAACATGCAATTGTTCGGTAAAATCATGCTCGAAGGTGGGACGAATTTACTCGCCGGTGACGCCAAACCGCCGCCGATTATTCGTCCGGTCGAGTTATCCATGGTTCCAGATGTAGTCACTAGCGTAGAAGAAGCCGCTTTAGCAATGAGAAAAGCGGCGCACTGTTGCTCGATATTAGCCAATCAAGCCGATTTGACAACGAATTCGTATTCGCACAGAGTTGCGCTGTTGGTACATTTGTTCGTGCACGTCTTGCCTTGTCCGATGCCGTTGACGCACGAGGATAGAGAGTCGCACTGCTTTTGGCGGTCGGCGAGACCAAAATATGAGACGCAATTAGAGCTCGCACGGTCTTTAAATTTATGCTTAAGACATTTTGCCACGGCGTCGATGTCAGTTTCCGCCACGCGATCGTTTGATGCCAATCGATTATTGACATTATCGTGCATGGCGGCAATTATCGATGCGACGTTGAGAATGAAACCGTGCGATTTTCCGAGCGTTTTCTGCGAACACTACGATGGTGTAAACGAAGGCCCGACGAAAATGTTTGGGTTTGATACCGGTCCATTTTCCGTGGAAGCGGAGTATTTACGATTTCACTGCCCGGAAAGAATGACAAAATTGACAAAAATTTTAGATTACTTCCATTCGCTCACCGAGTCCGTTCAATCTTCACATACTTTGTTCCGTTGGGAAGATGACCAACAAGGCATGACTTTTGGCCCAGGAGAGGCTCGATTATTAGATCAAGTTGCGTTAGCGATCGGTTACGAACGGACGCCAGATGCCTTGTCAAATTACTTTTCGTGCGAAAACAGAGACATGGCGGATCATTACCCGGAACTCGTGGCATTGCGAGACTCTGTCTTCATGTTCAAAGCGCTGATGGCACCGACGAGCGATTCGCTTCCAGACTTGCGTCGATGGAAATTTCGGGATTCCCAATTGCATTGGAAGATTGAGCGTGACGAAAGATCCGGAGCGTATAACCTCAACGTTACCGCTTTCGATCGCCAAATGCGAGTGGCACCGTGGGCGCCAGAGTTGCGCATGGTTGCCGATAAAGACATCGACACGAAAACAGGAAAAAAGAAGAGGATATATGGATTTCGCTCCATCTTTGGTGGTGGGTTCTTAGCTAAGTCGATCGGTGATAAGCGGCCAAGGTGTCCACCTTCTGGAGGGAATCCATCTAACTTGGTTGGCACGCGAATCGATACCGAGGAGGACGTTTTGCATTTACAAACGTTGCCAACGTTTGACGATTTGCTCAAACCAAGCGAATCGGAACTCTTGTTGACGTACTTGACAGCACCGATGGTTCGCGTCCCGTTATCTCTGAGACTCTTTGCGGACGCGACTCGTTGTCGCGCTTTGTCTTCGCACGAAATCCAGCAAGTTTTGGATGCGGTGTTGTTTGAGCCTGGTCCATGGCAGCCGCCCGGGTTAGTGTTTGTCCCTCAAGAAATCCCCGCGAGCACGAGGCAGCACATGGCGACACCTTGTGGAGTTTTATTCCATGAGCTCTCTCACGCACCGGCGCCGTTGATTGATGCTGCAGAAGAGTTGCTAGCTTTAAGTTTAGAACTTGACACAGGAAGGCACGATGCCCCAGCCGTCCCGGGAGTTTTATTCGCCACTCGAGCTTTAACTCGAATGCTCGCGTTTATCACGACACTGATGGAGCAAGAGCACATTGATGATCCGAAAATGAAAACAAGAGGCGTCCAACCACCACCGAAATCGAAGAAATCACTAGAAAATGCAAAAGAAAGAGTGAATAAAGTCATCTCCGCGCGCGTTCGACCAGTTATTCGACGCTGGTTGAACCGAGCGGCAAAATGTGGCGCTGTCCGAGCTGCGTGTGCGTTGCACGCACACTTGGCGTACACGTACTACTGGACGAAAGCAGAAGATTACGATCTGGACGCGGCTACGACTTTATTTACTGCGCAAGCGTACATATTCGTTAACCATGTCTTTTTGGATACACCAGACGGTTCTGAATCTATGGATAGAAAACTAGCGAAAGACACCGGGGAAAACTTGATGGATTTAGGCTTCCCACCGAATGAGATTTTCGATATGTTCCAACGACAACGCAAAAACATGCTCGCGTGGGCTAAGGAAAACGAAAAGGAATGCAACGATGTTATGAATGGGATCGTTATAGCGCTGACGACGCGCGAAGGCAGTTCGTCGTTGCAGCAAGAAGCAATGGATGCTTCCGCAAATGCAAGAGGGTGGCGTCTGTCTGGCGAAGGCCGGTTCGTGGCACATCCAAAAGATGAAAGTACAGAAGAATGGCAAAGGAAAACGGAAAATACTAAAAAGATTCTACTTGAGGAGTACGGTGAACATTACGGGGAATGGTTATTAGCGACGACGACGCAGAACGCGGAGATGGAGGTGAATTGCCAACTCGGTGAGTTCACAGTCCGACGAAACCGTTTACGTCCGCTCGAAAACGCTATTCGAGAATTGCCCGATTTTGTTGCCGCCTTAGACTCTGTATTGAAAGAACGCAACGAAGAGTTTCGACAGAGGTTATTGAAAGAAGACGAGGACGTTGACGAGGACGATTCGTTTAGACGTTTGCTCGCCGTTTCGAAGTCCAATTCCATCATTGCCACAGTTTCCAATAACACGGACGGGACTGGCGCGAAAGTAGGAGACGAAAAATCACCGTTTGCCGAATTCGATGCTTCCGATGAAGTAGTTCACTGCGCAGAAGTGCGCAACACGGAACATCGCAAGTGGCTTCGATTGGTTGGCCTGCGTCACGATATCGAAATCTGGGATCCAGATCCTCGCGTGCCGACGCACAACTTTACCCGCCCATATGCGACAGGCGGCAATAACGCGGGTGCAAAAGTTATGAACGTTTTGAGCGTAGTTGGACTTGGTTCTGGATCGGGATTGACTGAAAAAGAACGATGGATTATGGATCGCTTAGAACCGATTATCCACGGCCCAGCCGCGGCTTTTCTGAAAGGCGTTGAGTTGTTCCTTCCTTCCGAAACGTTCAAAGGACCAATTGCCACCTTGCGAGGCGTAGGCGCTCCAGACGTTGTTGCGCCTGAGGTACAAAAATCTTCGTGGTGGTGGGGTAAAGCAACAAAGGTTCCAAAAACGTCCGTCGCGGACGAAGAAAACGCTAATAAGCTGCTCACCGAAGTTGTCGTCGTGCGAGATCCACCATTGGTACAAGTCTTCCGCGTAGAGTCTTTTGGTCGACGCTGGCGAAGAGCTTTGGTGTTTGCCTCAAACGCCTCGTGGTGTCTTGCGGATGTTGACCCAGACGGAGAGCCGAGTCTGAAAGACCCGAACGAAAGATTTTTGCTTTCTGCAGTAAGATTAGGCTCTCGAGTGCAGTCTTTGGTGGTAACGAGACACATCTCAAACAAACTCGGACGCCAAGCGTTTGTTCCCGAAAGGCACTTGCGAGGGATTATCCCGCAAGCGTTGTTGCAAGATTACTCTTTCTGGCGATCAGAAGTTACCGGAGATTTGTACGGTACTGCAAGACCAACAGCTAAACACCCACGAACGATGATTTACGTCCAAATAGAAGGCGCTAAAGGTACCACGCCACCGCCAGCGGAGGAAGACCCTACGGTCAGCGCGCTTGATTCAGTTTTTAGCGGCACGGCCAGTACTTCTAAAACCGGGTTGTTTGTTGACGACGCGCGAGGCATCGTTCATAGAATCCCAATGCCGACGAAAGATGCGAGCGATTTTGATTTTGATCCGCAGAACATGCCCGAAGGAACGCTCGTACTCGTCGATTTGCTATATGCTGCGGCAGGGCACACCTCTTCTGTTGAAGAGATGGAAGGCGAAAGCGACGACGTGTCGAACTTATTGAGCCCACGCGCAGAGTCGAACGAAACGCGACAAAATCCGTTAAAAGCGTTGGCGAGATCTATTGCCGCCGTCGAGGGTTTAGCACATGCGCTCGTCTGGGTCGATAAAAGTACAAGTGGCTTGAAGAAGAACGATGCGAGTGAATACATCCCCGTACAAAGAGTTGAACTGCCTCGATTAGGTATTTCCTTCCACGCGGTAAAAGACACGACTTCGAGTTCGCAAACGCGGTTAGAATGCGAAGAGCACGCCGGTCTATTTTTAGCGTCTGCAAGAACACCGATGTTGGATCGCTTGCTATCTGGTTTACCACACGCTATGTTGTTGGAAGCTCGCGACGGGCAGCTCGCAGTTTTGTTACCGGCTGGAGCCGCGCCAAGGCGTGCGGCGATTGATGCCGTCGCGAAACTCGGTGCGAGTAAAGGTTTGGGCGCGGACGTCATCGTCGATCGCTGGGACGTTGCGTGGCATGAAGCTGTCGGGGATTCGAAACATTACGTGTACACTGTCCACGCTTCGCATGCACATTTGGTGTGCGATTCCTTAGCCTCAGCCCTGTATCTCTGCACCATGCGATTCCTTGCCAGAAGATACGACGATGTGAAAAAACTTGTCGACTTACTCTTATGCGAAAACGATCCAACTAGTGAAGAAGCGCAGCTATGGGACGCATTAGGTCTAGCCGCTATTGAAGATCCAAACCCAGATGCATGCGCGGCTAGGCTTAAGATTCTCCGTGCTGCTAAGGGTACTGCTGCGATGGATCGTTTAGCTGGCTTAGGTTTCAACGAATCCGTCGAGTGTTTGAAATACGTCCAAAATTGGCGCGCAATAAGTGCAAACGTCCGATTAACTGCAGAAGAAGAACTGGATGTCGTTGACCAAACTACTGCAAGCGCGCGAGTTACCGAAGCACAGCGTGCAAGTTTCAGAACGCGAAGGAAAAATCGAGACGAGAAGACGCTCGAGGAAATCATTGCCGCCGATCCATTGCTGTTGAATCGAGCAAGTTACTTGCGTTTGCTCGTTCATCATGAGCGCAAACTGTTAATGAATGATCAAATGAACAATAGTTTAGGACAATCGCAAGGATTTCCTCTCTTTTACCCGCCAATGCCGGAACACAGCGAATTCGATTCTATCGAAGACTTTTCCGCCTTTGACGAAGCCATCACTGGCGACGGTCCGCTTGGAAAACTCGCCGGCTGGACGTCGAGCTATTCTCGACCAGACGATGTATCTGTCAATGGTAGTAATGGTCTCAATGCCGTCAATAAATGGATTGATGGGGGTTCGTTGGCGTTACAAAAAGAGCACGGTTTCCCTCTACTCTTTGAATTGCTCACGAGCACAGTGCAGCTGCGTGTATTACCAGGTGACGACCCTCATCGATGGGGTAGGGCTTTGTTACGATTTGTGCCAAAACAACAGAGTGAGAAAATTGGAACTTTGATGTCCATTTTACGCGTATTGGCAGCAAATGCAGACATCGCGAGGGAATGCCCGCGCGCAGAAGAGCGTACATTGGGCGTCAAACTCTCGGCCATGTTTACGCAAGACGGTGCGGTAGGGCAACTCTTGAAACGTGTAAAACCGTATTTAAAAGAAAATCGAAACCGTTTACCGTCACAAATGAATTTCATCGGCGATCGTTTCGTTTCACCTCCGGCATGTGAAATGGTGATTGATGCGTGGTATCAAACTTTACTCAATGGGTCGAGATGGGCGTTACCTAGATTTGCTTCGGCAACGTTACGACAACGTAAATACCCACTCGAGAATGATCCACAAGTATTGCAGAAATACGGCGCGAATAATCTCGCAAACGTGGATTTGAACTATTTAAGTTCGCAACCGTTAGCTGTTATCGATTTAGCGACGATAATAGTGCCTGTCGAGGATGACCAAGCGCGAGATGCGATTGAAAGCTGCTTAGAAAATGGTTCCGGAGGTTTGCCATTTGACGTGTCGAGACACCCTTCTGCGGCTACACCAATAGCGAAACAGACCTTGACGAGATTACGGCAAGATTTGAAATCGAGCGCGGATAGGATTGCAAAACAAAAACAAGATCTAGCAAACGTGTCCACGAATGAACTCACGTTGAAAGGTTTTACCTCCCTCGATTGCGAGCAAATTGCTATCGAAGCGGCAGCGTCCAAGGCTGGTCAAGCATCGATAAACGCTCGAGCTGTGCTGCGATCGATATTGGAAAAGTTAGCGAAACAAGTTGCGCTCGATCGTGCAGCTGCTTCAGAAGCTGCCATGGTTGCTACGGCTACGGCCAATGGCCTGGATAGATCTGCAACTGTTCGATTTGAGATGCTTCGCCTAGGTTTGCAACGACGCTCGGGCGCATGGGCCGAGGCCACGTACGACGATTTACTCGAAGCGATGGCGTGTGAACACGGGGAGAAGAATTTGTTGAAAATAACCCCAGGGGTGAGTTCGGAAAAGGTGAAACAGGCGTTACATTTTACTGCGCAAGCTCTTCTGTTAACCGCTAGAGCCGCACAAGGTGCGAAATGTGCCGCTGCAGCGGCAGACACGTTGTTAGCTTTATCGAAGTGTGCTAAAACTGTTGAACGCGATGGGAAGGCATCGCTAGCTTTAGATTTAGGTTTACGCGCAAAAGGTTTGGCAAAAATGTTGTGCGAGAAAAGATCGTATTTTAAGAAGAGCGTGGCGGCGAGTCGCGAGCAGCAGCAAACACTAGCGAACGAGCATGACCCGTTTGCGGAAACCCCGGTGACGCCATCGCTGACGTATTTGACGTACGATCCCCGATTGTTGATGTTTGAGTTTTCGCTTGCTATTATTTTGCGTCAGCGACAAGTTCAACTGACGAAACAGTTTGTTCAATCCGCGGAGAGAGGTGGCGGCGAGTGCGCGCAAATGCTTATGGGCGAAGGTAAAACCACCGTTGTTTGTCCATTACTCGGTTATTTACTTGCGACTGATACGCGAATGGTATGTCAAGTTGTGCCGCACGCTTTGCTTGAATTTTCGCGAGGCACGTTGCGCAAATCCTATTCGGGCGTTATCCGAAGGTCAGTGGTCACTCTAAAGTTTGATCGATATACTACTTTGAGCGACGGAAAATTGCTCGATGCAATGCGCAAAGCTAGAGACGAACGAGCTATTGTCATCACCTCACCGACGGCGTTGAAGTCACTTGCATTGAAGTTCCTCGAAGCTTTGCACTTACTCGATCAATCACACGTAGCGTTTGAAGAATCAAGAATGAACTCGAATATTTTAAAACAGTCGAAGGATATCGTTACGAAAATGTTTGGTGTCAGAAGGGGCAAATCGAGGTCCGAGCGCGTCGCCGATGCCGGAGCATTATCGGAAGAGGAGCTCGAGGCGCTGCGAAAGGAGGCGTTTTGCGCTGCTGAAATTTTTCAAATTTTCCATCAAGGTCTCCTCATTCTAGACGAAGTTGATTTGATTTTACATCCGTTGAAATCCGAGTTACATTGGCCATTAGGGCAAAGAATTCCGTTAGACTTTTGCCAATCGAGAAATGGTGACGGTTTGCGCTGGAAACTGCCGTTTTTTTTACTGGATGCCGTGTTTTCATTATCCAACGAGACAAATGGATTTATGCCTTCAACAAAGGAAGCTCAAGGTTCACAAGAAGCGACGGAGATTTTGAAGTTAATTCACACTCGAATTACAGATGCGATCAAGGAAAAAGCAGTTCAAGCAGTGCCTCACGTGTGCGTGTTGGATCGAAAATGGTACCATCAGTCTTTGCGTCCGCTCCTGGCGAGGTGGATTTCCGTATGGTTAAGAGCACACGGTGCGTTAAGAAACATGGATGACGAAACGTCGCTCGCGTTCTTACTACGAGGCGATAGGGATGCTTCGACGCAGTTACAACGCGAAGCTGAAGATGAAGGCGTGAAGATGGCAAATCTTGCCCGAGACTGGTTAAACGCGCTACTCCCTCACGTCTTGTCCAAAATCAATCGTGTAACCTTTGGCTTGCTCACGTTGCACGACGTGAAAAATTTGGAGGAATGGACGCAAGCATCGGTGCCTTTATCGCGAAGACTGCTAGCGGTACCATTCGTTGGTAAAGATATACCTTCGCGAACGAATGAATTTTCGCACCCAGACGTGGTCATTGGCCTTACAATTGCAGCTTATCGTATTGAAGGTTTGCGCAGATCTGATTTTAAGATTGTTTTGAAAGCTATGCTCGAGCAGTTCTCGAACGAGGCTGGCGCTCAACAAAAACGACCGAGTTCGCAGAAATGGGCGGATTGGGTTCGATTAGCCGGCAAATCCGTGAGAGGTGAAGCGAGAGCTAAAGCGCAATTAGAGGCAAGGCGCAAATCTGCGCATCAAGGTATGCATTCGCATCTGAACGTTGGCAAAGTTTCCGGCTTTGATGCACTACTCGCGGATATTTCAAACGTTGAATTGAATCAGTCCTTAGATGCCTCTTTCCATTCGTCTCCTTCATGGTTAAACGACGAAAACGAAACGTGGCCATTAAATCTCGTCGATATGCGTGACCACGAACAGGTTGAAGAATTGTACCAACTCTTGAGAATGGTTCCAGAAGTCATTGAAACGTATTTAGACACGTTCGTGTTTCCGGAAACTGCAAAGCATCAAGGCATGAAACTTTCCGCGACTGGTCAAGAGCTTGGTGGCGACGTTTTATTCCCTGTGCGTTTAGGTTTCTCGGGAACTCCTGCGGATTTACTCCCTTCCGAGTTGGGCGCGCCGAAATTTGAGCTGGGGACAGATGCGAAAGTGTTGGCTACCTTAAGTGACCGAACCGTGGTTTCATGTCAAGATATGTCATCTGACTGGACCGTCGACAATATTTTGAAAACTATTGCAACTGCAGAGCCTCCTTTACATGCACTGATTGATGCGGGCGCTTTGATTACAGGTAAAAGTAACCGTGCGGTGTCGAAGTTTTTATTGGAAAACGGACTAGAGTGGGCAGAAGGGTGCGTGTTTCTGGATGAGAATGATGCGCAGATGATTTTGATGCGTCGTGGACCATGGGAAGTGATTCCTTTAGCACGCGTTGCTGCCATGCCGTATTCGAAAAGGTTTTCATTTTATGACCAGGTGCACACGACTGGGATGGATATCAAACAAGCTGCAGCGTCGAGAGCGGCGTTGACGCTAGGCAAAGATATGACTTTGCGAGATTATGCGCAGGGGGCATGGCGTATGCGTGGCTTAGGAAATGGACAAACGTTAGAGCTGATCATTACTCCTGAAGTTTCCAAGCTCGTTGCTACAGAAGTCGCCATTGGCGAAGGCCGTTTGCCGCAAACCCGCATCGCGGAGTTGCAATCCATGACTGATGATGAAGCAGAGCGGATGCGACTACGAGACGTCTTGGCGTGGCTCACCATCAACACTATGCGCGCAGAAAATGTACAAGCGGGTTTGTTAGCTGAACAAAGAGCCGCAAATGTCTGGAGAAAGCATGCCTATCGTCTCTTACTGGAAAGAAACATGACGGTTGGTTCCCACAAATGTACCGATGAAACGCAAAAATGTCTCGATGTATTTCGGGAACGCGTAACGTTTATTGTTCAAAACGCAATCCCCGAAAAAATGTCAGCTTCAAGACGTCTCTCGCAGCTATGTAGGCAATACGAGCACATCATCATGCATAACGAGAAAGCGAAGGAACATTTACGGAACATTGTCGCCGATGTCACGCGAATGGAGGCAGCGACGTTGGAAGCCAAACAACGCATGGCCATAGCAGCCGCAAATAATGATGGATCAGAAGCCTCCGGCGATCTCGGCTTCGAAGGTGCGAACATCGACAGAGTTTTGCAATCAGAACAAGTTCAAGAAAACGAGCAAGAGCAGGAAACTGAACAGGAACAAGAACAAGAGAAGGAAGAAGAAAAGATGGAAGAAATCATCGAAGAATCCGCGGCGGTAGTGAAATACTCTCGGGATGACGAAACACAAATTGCGTGGAAGTTGGACGATCTCGCCGAGCCTCAACGTTTACCGTTTTATAAAATGCAAACGTTTAAAGTATACCAGCCCGGAATGAAATTGAAACACACCGATCCACTGCCGTTTCCAGATTACTGTTGGTTGAGTAGGAATTACTTCAAACCTGGATGGGCATTGAACGCCCATCGACGATTGAAGAATTCAATCATTGTGATGGATTTGATTCCAGATCTAGACGAATTAGCCAGTGATTTAACGAAAGCTTCTTCGAGCAATGGACAACAGAATCGTTTATCGCTGGCGCAAGAAGACGCATTACGAGCCGCCTTCTCGATGTTTGATGGTGGCGGTACTGGCGCTCTGAATGAAAGAGAGCTTAAGGATGTCTTGCGAGCAATCGATGCTGTCGTGGACGATGACGAAGTGCGCTTGACCGAACTAGCAAAAGAAGTTGCTCAAGACGCCGCAAAGCTTGGTTTGCCTTCATCGGGCGCTGGCGTTACATTCGAGGAGTTGAAGAGAGTCATTCGTCAAAAGAATATTTATGCTTTGCAAAACGGTCGATATTATGTAGGCGTTTCTTTAGCTGAAGCGGAATCGATTCGCGTCGCCATGCACTTTTCCGATTGCGACGAGCAATCGAACGGTGATATCGTCAAGTTCAAGAACGTGCAAGTTGCGCTGCGAATTGCCGGTGGAACTTTGTTGGAAGGCTCGAGAAAATACACTCCGGCTGGTGTGTTCCAAGGAGCAACGGCGGAGCAGTGCTTCCGATTTCTCGATTCGCAACTCGATTTCGAAGAAAGAGAAGTTTCCTTGCTCCTCCGCGCGCTACAAGAAGCACCTTGCGAAAAACGCGCGGCCTTCTTTGAAGCCGTCCGGAACTGTCGACGTCGTCCGAGGATTCCGTGGCAGGAAACACCTTTAGCGAAAGCGTTGACAACGGCAGACGAGTTTCATCTACTCGCCAGTCGCGCACTTACCGCCCGCGTGCGTGCACAATTGAAGAGAAAACGGATGCGATTGTTGGATTGCTTCCGAGCGTTTGACGTTGAACGTGCTGGTTCGTTATCATACGAATCCTTATATGGCGGTTTGTCTTGGTTAGGCGTCGAGTTATCGCCGACTCAAATGTTGGATTTGGCGAAGCGAGTCAATGTTTCAGGTACAGGCGTCGTCTCGAGAGAGGAATTCGAAATCGCATTTGGACCGGACGACGATTGGCAAAAAGAATGGGAGGAAGAAGATCGCGTGAACGCTGCCGGTGGTGGCCATAAGCATCATCAAGTTAGGAATGATAACGTAAGTATGAACAACATGATGATGGAGTCTCAGTTCCCATCGAATCGAGACGTGATACCAGCGGTGGTGAACAACAGCATCGATGACTTACTCGGTGGCGCCGGTCCTCCCCTTCCGAGATACGATCAACAACCGGCTCAACAGCACAAGAAAAAAGCTGTGCAAACAACTGCGCATGTCTCCATTGATGACGGAACCGGCTTAGGAGATTGGGCGTCCATGGGCATGGCGGCAACGCTACCAGACATTGCGCCTCAAAAAACGACGCCTGCGGCGACGAAATTGTCCGGACATGTTCCGTCTCGAGATGATCCATTTGGATTAGGTAGCAAGAAAACTGCGTCTACTGCTCGTGCTCCTCCTGCTGCGCCTCCACAACCGGAAATGCTTGCTTTCGAAGATTGGCTTTCCGGCGACGTGAGTAGTTCACATTCGCAAAAACCGCGCAGCTCCACAGCTGTGACTGGTGATTTGATGGGAGGCTCAAACGCCATGCGCAATAATCATGCGTTTGGAGCGGCTGCTATTGAAGATGCTCGAGCAAACATTTCGGCGAAATCTTTGCACAAAGAGTCGGACCGAGAGAAATTGCGTAAAGATGCCGCCGCAGATGCAAAGCTTACGCGCGATGTCGTTAGGAACTTTGCAGTGTCTTTAGTTCATCATAAAAATTTCACTCGCAGTTGGAGTTCGGAAGGCACTGGGAGTAGAAAATTTGGCACGACGTGGTTCCCCAACGGTGTAGTTGCCGCTTTTGCGTCAAGTTCAGACGTGTCCAAATTATCTAAGAAGGAGCGCATAAATATTGGGTATTTCGCTTCCTCCAGTCGAGGTGGTCCAGCAGCAGATGGGGCATTTGCGTTTGAAGTGAACGACGGTAGCGCTTTCGCGCTCACAGGTTCACAGAACATGCCGAGAATGATTGAGCGCTTATTTCCCTTACCGGTCCGGTTTCGACAAATTTTTGCGCAGCAATGGAAAGCATCAGGTTTGTTTGCTTGGTTACCAATAGCCCCGCCTGGTCACGTTGCTTTAGGTATGGTGTTTACAAATAGTCCAGAAGCTCCTTCGATTTCCGAAACAAACGTGCGGTGCGTTCCAGAAATTTGGTGCGAACGTCCATCGGTCGCACCAAAGATGGTATGGAGTAACGAAGGAAGTGGCGGCGCGCCATGTTCGATTTGGCGAGTGAACTCACTGGGGATGTGTCATGCAAAAGTTGGGTTCGATGCTCCGCGACCAGAAGAATTGTGGGATATTAAACGCGGGAATTTGATTCCAGCGGAAGCGATGAATAGCATTCGCGTTGACGTCAACCAAAACTCGAATCTGCACAATTATAAAACGTCTTACGGAGGAACGGGGATATCATCAGATTCACCTGGGCCTCCCTCGAGATCTGCAGCGAGAAGTAGTTACGGTCAAGCGAGACAAACTGGGTATAGACCGAATCATGATCGAGGGTACGGGGCATCTTCATTGATTTGATGTAGATAAATTTTAATCGAGTATAAATATTAAAAACAACATCTTATTGCTCTCGAGCTTTTTACATCATCAGAACCTTTGGGTCTAAGCTTCGTTCTTTTTTCTTTTCTACTGCTCGAGGCCTTTTTCACACACATTTCACACACACAAACACACACAAACATAAAACTTTTCGTCAAGCGAATGCCAGCGCATTATCATTCGCCTCGAGGGAACAATGGATTATACAATTCTTTTACGTCTCCTCTTCTCAGAGGATGAAACCGCACGTATTAGATGTTACGTGGCGACAAAATACCTCGGCTACCGGATCTACCAGATTGAACCGTGCCCGGCGAATTCATCGTCTTACCTTGTTGACGAACACCCGCGTTGGTTGGAGAATAGTGCGCAAACTGTTCCTTAGCGTGCGCGATACCGGCTTCCATCTCTTGCGCGGCTCTCACCGAGTCCGACGAGATTTGCATCTCACGATCCGCAGCAGTTCTAAACGACGTTCCATTTCTGGCCGCTTGTGCTGCCGCAACCGTTGCCGGTGAAGCTCCAGAGTGCACCTCGAGTTGCGAATGAATGCTCGCAAACTTCGCTTGGATGTGTTCCATTTGTTCCAACTCAGCTTCCAACTTTTGTTGTCTTTCTTCCAAAGCAGCACGAACGTTCTTTACGTTGAAGACTAAGTCCAAGTTGACGTCAAACGCATCTTCCATTTCGTTTCTTAAATGGTGCGAGAAGTCGTTCAACAACGGCATCAAGAAGAAGCAATTGAATTTCAACTCCACGGATTGAACGACATACGTGCGAATTCCCGAATAGATTTGACGAACCAACAGGTCGACAACATCTAATGTCACTTCCTTCATGTTGCGGTTCCACAAGGTATTTTCGACCAAGTCCATCAACTTTTGATCTTTCGGGTTCACTTTGGCCAAATCTCTTGAGGATGACGAGGACATGCCCGAGGTCGCTCCGTACGAGTTCTTTTCATCCACTCTGGCATCCGGGTGTAACACCGATCGCAAGCCAGACTTGTTCCCAGAGTGCAAAGACCACGTGACAAAGTTCGTCGTGGAGAGCAAATCTTCACGGCACTTCTCTTGGCACTCTTTAACGCGTTGGTCCACAAACTTGGCAAACGAGGCACCGATTTTCTTCAAAAAGACTTCGTGGCCACTTAAAATTCGCCCTTCTTTTTGTAACAAGTACATGGCAACCGGTAACATGCGTCGAGCGATGTGCGCCAAACGGAAACCCAACTGGTGCACAAATGGCTCAAAAGTATCTTTGGCTCGACTCACGGCAATAACACACGCGGTTCGGGTGTAATTGACCCCATCGTGAACTTCATCCACGCCGCACGCGTTGATGATATCTTCTCTCGAAACCTGCGGACACTGCACTTCGCCAACGATTTGGCGGAACTCTTCCAAAGCTCTGTGGTATTGCGCGCCACCAAATAATCGCATTTCGGCGTTCGGTATCGGGTTTTCACTGCTCACTGGGCGACCGTCATTTGAGACGAATGCGCCGCCTCGAATGTGTTCGTGCGACAACGTCTCGCCAAACACTCTCGGAGGCGCCGCGAGCGTACCTCTCAACAATTCTGGAATCTTCTCCAAAAAGTGTTGGTAAAACTGTCTTCCTTTCTCTTTCAACTTGTCTTGGTTCATATCTGCGAGCTCACCGACGGTTTCTTCCAACTTGTTCGATGCGTGGCGATGTTCTCTTTCAAGAACCGGGACAATTGTCGGGACATTGTCCAAGTATCTTTGTTGCAACAGACGTTCGAGGAAGTGTCTCAACTGAGATAAACCCGAACGAGCACGTTCACTCGGTTCTAATCGCCTGTCTAATCTTCTTTCCAACTCGACTATATCTGCTTGCTCGCGTTGGACAACCGCCTCTCTGAAATGGTCGTTTGAGCGGAACATGGAGTCTCGGGTCAAACCAACTCTACCGCTCGGTACAGACGTAAAGAACGGCCCACCCCCTAACATAGCGGGAGAATCAAGTAAGTGTCTTGGAGGGTGCATGAACATCTCCACATCCGCAGCTCTCGCAAACTGTGGGATTCTCGTGTCAAACTTGGTCGACACGACAACAGTTCTGCGCAGCTCTGGGTCACATTCCATGACAGCCTTTCTCGTCGTCGCGTTCGACCAATCCGAGTTATCTTCCAAGCACAATATGATGTAATCTGGGTTTTGCATCTTTGCTTGCACCAAGTTCTCGACCATTCTCGCCTGTTGTTGCATGCCGTTGAACTTTCTCCCCGGCGCAGCGGAGATCAACCCCGGCGTATCAATAATCGTAAGATTTGGACAGTATTTATATTCAATCTTCACGACGATATCTTTCGCCCAAAACGAGTTTTCTTGCTCCAATCGAGAGTTTTCGCTCTCGATGAACGCTTGCAACTCTGGCAAGGACAACTCTTCCTCCTTGCCCAACGTGTCGTCTTTAACCAAGTAGCATCGAGGCTCCACGGCATTGTGGTTATACTTCATGTTGATGGCAATCGGTCGTCTGGTTTTCGTCCCACCTCCGACGTGGTTAAACTGAAAACCCATCAACGCTTCCACCAACGCGCTCTTACCGTCCGTTTGATGCCCAACGACTAACACCGCCGGAGAATCGAACGGCTTATCGAATTCCTGCGCCAGCGTGTGCAACTGCGAGTACGCCTCGTACAACTTCTCGTTGGACGGATCGAAAAACTTGGGCGCGCCGCCGCTCGAGTTCTTTTGCGGGTTCCAGTACGTGCTCTTGCGCAAATCTTCCGCGGAAGAGTTGCGACCGACATTCATGGACGCCGTCGGAGCGAAGTTGTCCGTCTCGTCAGCCTGTGTTCGCGCGCGCGCGTTGTTATTTTTTGAAAAGTAGAACAAGAAAAACAAGTCAGTCAGAGGCACACCACTCTCTCCCAAAAAAGGAAGAGAAAAATGGAGAGAAAAAAGATACAAAAGAGAGAGCGAGGAATATATATATCATCTGGAGGAGAGAGAGGAAGCGCCCGTTCTGATCCGAGATAATGAACGCGCAAATGGAGAGATAGAGAGAGCGTCATCTCTCTCTCTTCTTTTTCCCACGCGCGCGATATGATGACAACAACGCCGGACCCCCCCGCATAAAAATTCAAAAATGGCAACGGCTATAAAATGTGTCCGTTGTTCACATCCTCGGGAACGATCGTCCACAAAAAAACTAAAACACCTACCCCATACGCGCTCGCGGCTGCATTCACGGCCGAAGATAACGGTGCCATCGATCCTGGCGATAATCCGGTGGCTTTTTTCACCCAACTGTCCGACGTATTTCTCGACGACGAGGGCATTTTTTTTCGTTTCGTGTCTGTCGTGCGTGCACAAAAAAAGACTGCGGAAGAGCGTTTGCCGGCTGCCAGCTGGCAGAGAGAATTTTGAAATTTTTTTAGTTTAGGGTTTTTCGAAATTTCTCAAATTTTTTTCGAGCGCACGAGGGAAGAAAAGTTTTAGATAACGCTAACGCTTTCTCTCTCCATCGCTTGCGCCTTCAGAGTGAGAGCTTAGAGAGCTGTGTATATTTCTCAACGCAAACGCAATCTCGATTTGAATACTCGCACACGCACACGCACGCATATATATAATCGCGACGCGTTAGTATTCTCACAAAATCTTACACACACGCAATACAAAAGAAATATTATGTTTGCTCAATCCTGCGTACAGCGCTCTTCTTCACCTTTTTTCTCCAATGGACAAAAGAGGTTGACCACCGGCAACAAATCCGTTCGAGGATCATCTTCGGTAAAGGCTGGCCGTAAATTGATGAAAGTTTCCGCGGCGGCAAACTATGATTACGATCTCATCATTATCGGTGCGGGCGTCGGCGGTCACGGCGCGGCGATTCACGCCGCGGAGTGTGGTCTCAAAACCGCGATCGTCGAAGGCGACGTGATGGGTGGGACCTGCGTGAACCGAGGGTGCGTGCCGTCGAAAGCTTTGTTAGCCGCGGCGGGTAGAGTGAGAGATATGAAGAACGCGGACCATTTAAAGCACCTCGGTATTACGGTCGATAACGTTTCGTTTGACCGTCAAGGCATCGCGGATCACGCGGAAGATTTAGTGCAAACTATTCGCGGGAACTTGACGCGTTCGATGGAAGGCGTCGGAGTGGATATCTTGACCGGTAACGCCGGATTTGTGGATAACCACACGATTTCCTACGGCGGTGCGCCGGGGACGATTACTGGCGGGAAGAAGACCGCGAAGCACATCATCATCGCGACCGGTTCCAAGCCGTTCGTGCCGCCCGGCATTGAGATTGATAACAAAACCGTGTTTACTTCGGACGCCGGTTTGAAATTGGATTGGTTGCCGCCGTGGGTCGCGATTATCGGAAGTGGCTACATCGGATTAGAGTTTTCGGACGTGTACACCGCATTGGGTTCGGACGTCACGTTCATCGAAGCCATGCCTATGATTATGCCTGGTTTTGACCGTGAGATTGCCAAGTTGGCGGAGAGAGTTTTGATTAGCCCGAGAAACATCGACTACGTTACGAACAAGTTCGCCACGAAAGTCACGCCAGGTATTCCGGGTGAAAAACCCGTCACGATTGAGTTGACCGACGCGACGACAAAGGAAGTCGTCGATGTTATGGAAGTGGACGCGTGCATGGTCGCCACTGGTCGTTCCCCGTACACCGCCGGATTAAACTTGGATAATTTGAAAGTCGAGACGCAAAGAGGATTCGTCCCGACCAACGAAAAGTGCCAAGTATTGGACACCGACGGCAACGTAGTCGAAGGCGTTTGGTGCATTGGTGACGCGAACGGAAAGCTTATGTTGGCGCACGCCGCGAGTACGCAAGGTATCTCGTGCGTTGAGAACATGTGTGGTAGAGAGAACATCGTCGATCACCAGGCGATCCCAGCAGCGTGCTTTACGCACCCGGAAGTTTCCTTCGTCGGTTTGACCGAAGAGCAAGCGAAAGAAAAAGCGGAGAAAGAAGGTTTCACTATTGCTAAGTGTACGACGTCGTTCAAGGCGAACTCGAAGGCGTTGGCAGAGAAAGAGGCTGATGGTATGGCAAAATTGATTTACGATCCGAAATCCGGGAAGATCTACGGCGCGTGGATCTTTGGTTTACACGCCGCGGACTTAGTGCACGAAATCTCCAACGCGATCAATAACGGGCAAACGTTGTACGACTTGAAGTTTACCACCAAGGCGCACCCGACGTTGTCTGAAGTTGTTGAAGAGTTGTACCGAGGCGCGCACTTGGAAGGAGGCATGCCGAGCCAAAAGCTTGCTCCGGCTCGTTAAGTTGTGGAGATTGAGTGATCACATTTTTAATTTGCAACTTATATTATAATACAACTGACTTCACACTTCTTACACTGAACTACTTTACAAATTCTACCATCTCTAATAGAAATCGGACAACTTTTGCTGCAACTTATCAATGTCACCGCCTAAATCGACGTCCATGGCTTCCATCGCAACCCGTATGGTTTTCGTTTTCCCGTTCTTCGAGTTCTTCCCAGGTAAGTTATCCACCCCAGCTTCTCCGAAATACGTCGGCCACAACGCTTTTCCGGCGTCCGTATCTACGAGCCACTCGTAAATATCTCTCGTGCGCTCTTTCAAATCTTCATCAAACTCGTATTCAAAATCGGTGAATCTCGCGAACGACTCTATTGCTGCTCCAGACGGTTGACATTTGAACTCAAACATTTTCTCGAAACACGACGCGACATCCGCAAAGGACTTCTCCTTTATTCTCGCGTCTATGATCGCCACGAACCAGTTCGCGGTCACGATTCCATCTAAGCTCGAGTCCGTTTCCTTCTCTTTATTCTCTTTCTTCACGAAGTCGATGATTTGTTCGCACAACTCCCACTTATTCGCTCTCCCGCACCCGACTAAAATCGCCTTGTACCCGTCCAGCGTCATCGAGCGCTTGATTTTGTTCAAGAACAAATGCGCGGGAACGTTCTGATCGTTCGATTTAAACAAGTACAGGAGCACTTCCGATAAGAACTTTTCGTCTAAATCTTGAGCGCCAACTTTAAACGTCGTCTCTTCTCCGCTTCGTTTGCTCACGTCGTTCCATTTTTTTCTCGCCTCTGGCGACGTGTTTTTTTGCCATTTTTCGTAATCGTCTTCTTCCTCCTCCTCTTCTTTTTCTACGACGATTTCTGCTTCCACGGGAAACGCAGAAGACTCAGAAGACTCAGAAGACGCAGACGACGACGACGACGAAACCGAGGAAAATAAAACGTCGTCGATTTCGTTCCTTCTCGCCGCCGCGAAGAAACTGCCTTCGTCTTTGCCCTCTTCTTCTCTGCCGTTACTATTTTTGTCGTCGTTGTTGTTGTTGTTCGAGAACTGCGCCGTCGCCGTCGGGAACGAACGGAGTAACGACTTTTGCTCCTTTTTCATTCTTCTTCTTCCTCTTCCTCTTTTGCCGCTACCAACGCAGAAAGCCGAAAACGAAGAAGAAGAACAAGAACAAAAACTCTCGCGACCGCGTCGTCGCTCGAAACCTGCGCCACCACCACGAGACGTCGTCGTCTGCGCGCAAAAGCTGCCGCTCAAACCAAGGAGAGAGTTCATTTTTTTCTTCTTCTTCTTCTTTGTGTGTGAACTGAAGAATTTTTTCCCCAAAAAAGACATAAAAAAGTTGGGGAGACAAGACTCGCACGAGACAGAGAGAGAGAGAGAGAGAGATGAAGTTCTCCTTCCTCCTCTCTCTTTTGTTCTTGTTTTCGTTGGCGTTCGATGGTGGGAAAAACGCGGCGCTTTGCGGCAGGAGTGCGGAGTCTTCTTCTTCTTCTTCTTCTTCTTCGTTCGAGCTGCTCGTGCGCGACCGAGACGCGACGGAAATGGACAGGTACTGACTGAGATTACATCTCGTTTTTCAAGTTTTTGGTTTGTCTCGTCGCTCGAACGCGCGCCGTCTCGTTTTTTTGTCGTCGTCGTTGTTCTTCTTCTTTTACGTTCGTTTCGTCGAATCCTGTTTTCTTTGCGTCCCCGCGTTGGATTCACGACTGACCTCGATCGATGACGACGATACGTTTATACGCATAATGATGATGATGATGAATGACAGTTACGTGTACACGTCTCTCGCAATGCCGAAAGAGCCGCACTCGGTGACCTCGTTCGAGCCGGTGGCAGATATGGCCGTCGTCCACCACATGCTCTTGTTTGGGTGCAGAGGTAAAGAGGCGTCGATGCAGAAAATTCGAGTCGGCGGCGGGATGTTTTCTACGGATGGCGGGAAGGAAGAAGAAGCGATGGAGACGACGAAGGACGTGGAACCGAGAGGCGCGATATGCGCAAACGAAGGCGAGCAGGAGGCGGTGTTGTTCGCGTGGGGGAAGAACGCGGAGACTTTACACATGCCGCAAAATGTCGGTTTTCGCGTCGGTGGTGGCGAAGGGAAGAATACGTTTAATAGTTTAGTGCTGGAAGTGCACTATTTAGATCCAAACGCCAAGTTGGATAGCGATAACGACAAGAGAAACGGGAAGAGCGGAGTCATCGTACACGTTAAGAAAGGATTTCCGATATCCTCGGCGGCGACGTTGGTGTGGGCGACCGGATTTAATTTACCGCCCCAGAAGGAGGAAGTTAAGGTAGAGACGACGTGCGTGTACGACCAGCCCATAGCGCTGAAAGCGTTTGGTTTTCGAGTGCACACGCACGAGTTAGGAAGAAAGGTGACTCTCGAGCGAATGGTTGGCGGAGCGAGGAATGCGGGGAATCTTGAGAGAAAAAGTAAAGGCGTTTTGCTTTTAGAGCGCGACCCTCGCTTACCGCAAGAGTTCGAGCAAATTGCGGAGAAGAAACTAGTCATCGCGCCGGGCGATGTGTTGAAAACGACGTGTTATTTTGACACCATGTCGAGAACAACAGTCACGTCGGCCGGTTGGGGACACGCGAACGAGATGTGTAACTTATACCTCATGGTACACTCGGAGGAGCCAGCGAGTTTATTTTGTGAGGGGGGAGGAGGCGCGTTTTACGTCTCCTCTGGCATTCGATCTTCGTCCGAGGGTGGAAAAAGACTAGGAATAGCGGCGAGACCTTTTGCGACGGATTTGAAGATATCTAAATCTAATCCGCCGTTGACAGTCAAAACGAACATTCGCGATAAGGAGGCGTTTAGGATTGGTCAAGTCGGAGGCGTGGTCGTCGAACCGGGTGGAGAGTTCGCTTGGGTTTTTCACAGAGGTCCGAAAATCGTTTGGGACGAGTACAGTTTCGACGCTGAAACGAATAAATACGTAGGTTCGCGAACGCCAATCGATGTCGAAACGATTCTTAGAATTCATTTAGTTACCGGCGCGATTGATCGAAAATTTGGTAAAGATAAACACTTCATGCCGCACGGCATTTCCTTATCACCGGACGCGAAAGAAGTTTGGGTTACTGATTGTGGGTTGCACCAAGTCATCGCGTACAATGCGATCACCGGTGGAGTTTTGAGAGAGTTTGGAACACCCATGACGCCGTTCCGGAAAATACCCAACTCTGAAGAAGAACATCAAGGTCGCGGAGAAGAGGAAGGCTTTTGCAAGCCGACGGCGGTGGAAATTTTACCGGACGGGTCATTTTTTGTCGCAGACGGATACTGCAACCATCGCGTTGTCATGTATAACGACAAACACGTGTATATTGGTGATGCTGAAACCCGTGACGACACGCAATTGAACGTGCCACACGCGTTGGCGATTTCGATGGACGGTACGGAACTCGCCGTCGCGGATCGAGAGAATTCTCGCATCGTTCTGTTTGACATAGTCGGGGATGTGGACGGCGCAGGTGACGTTTCTCTGAGGGAAAAAGCGAAAATTGACGTTCGAGAATACGGGTTGCCGTACGGTTTGAGTTCCGTAAAAGCGAACGATAAGCAATTGGCTGGCTATTACATCATGACTTGGAATCGAAAAATTAACGAGCAATCGACTGTGAAAATTTTATCCGCGTGGCCTATGGGGTCAATAGACCTTGGCAACCGTGAAGACGATATGCTCGACGGTAATGCTATCTTTGATATCGCGAGTTTTGATATCGAAGGTGGTCCAGAAAATACTCAATTTCCTCACGGTATATCTGCATGGTCCGGCGCGGAAACAACCCAAACGTCTCGAAGTAAGTATTTCGGTGGCCCGCTCCTTAGAAGAAATGGCATCAACATCCTTCTTGGTTACACCCGTGACTTGATCGATAGGAGCGAATCGAACCTCATAGAGTGGTTTTTAGGTGTTGATGTCGACGATGCCGAATCCTTCGCGTCCGAGAACAGCGCTTTAGTTGATTTCGTGGAATCGGACGCCAACGACGATGCGTACGCCTCGGATCTCGCGTTCATCGCGGTATTAATGCTCTTCGCGTTCTTCGTTTTCCACGCGACTTTAGCCGCTTTCAATCGAGTCGTTTCACCCGTTGATAAGTCCAATTAGATTTTTAGCACGCGCGCGCGTTTTTAAGAGTTGTAGTAAAAGAGTATTGCGATAGTTTGCTCGTGGAAAATTTTTATATTTGACTTCTCACATTTAGCGAATTCGTCACTTTTTGCTTTCGGTCGAAAAACAATAATCAAATTTTACGCGTGCGCGCGCATAAAAACAATGCGTCTCCTTTTCCACCTTCCCTTCCTGTTCCTCTCCCACATCTTTGTCGTCGTCGTCATCGTCGCGTTCTTAACGCTCGCTAAAACGACAGAAGCTTTGAGCGGCGACCGCGCCGGCGCCTTCATCGGTTGGCACGGCGAAATCACTCGCCCTTCCGCGCACTCCGAGTCGAGTTCCTACCTCGCGCGCGCGAAAGCGAACGATGGCGACAACGACAACGACCATCAGTCCACGTCGGTCAAGCACCCGTCCATAACGTTTGAAACTTTAGTCATGAAAGATCACAAACCGAAACCGTCGCATCACGCGTCCTCGATTTGTGAGATTTCGTCCGGACAGTTTATCGTGAGTTGGTTTGCCGGGCAATTCGAGAGCAAACCGGACGTCGGTATTTACACGGCGCGATACCAAAACGGGAAGTGGAGTTCGCCAGAGTTGGTGATACATCCGAAAGGCGTACCGACTTGGAACCCAGTTTTGTTCAAACGCTCGAATGGAGATTTGTTTTTGTTTTATAAGCACGGACGAACGCCGGCGAATTGGAAAGGATACTACGTGAAGTCGAGAGACGGCGGGAACACGTGGTCTTCGTCGGTGGCGCTGCCGAACGGGATCGTCGGTCCGGCGAAGAATAAACCGCTCGAGTTAGACGATGGGACCGTTTTATTACCAAGTAGCCGTGAGTTTGGCGTGAGAGGAAAGGATTGGGAAATTGTAGTGGAGGCGATGACGATGGAAGATGACTTCAAGACGTTCGCGAGGTTCGCCGTGAACGAAAAAGGCAGCGGCGCGACTGTCCAACAAAGAGTAATTCAGCCGGTTTTTTGGAAACAGAGCCTGAGTGCCGGGGATGCGGCGGGTGGTATACGAATGATGGCGAGAAGTAGAAGTAGTTATGCGGTTGCTGCGGTTGGTGATAGTACCGGACGCATTTGGACCGACGCGGTGTTTTCTCAAATTCCGTGTCCGAACACCGGCTTTGATGTCGTGAAGTTGAGAGACGGACGATTGTTGATTGTGTACAATCACTCCTTCAAGCACGCCATCGCTGGTCGCGGCGTGCTCGCGATAGCGGTTTCCTACGACGATGGGGACACGTGGGAGCGCGTCATGCGTTTAGAAGATAGCGCAGGTCGATTATTAGAGTTTAGTTACCCGGCGATTATACAAGCGAGCGACGGTATGGTACACGTGACGTACACGTGGAGGCGCGCGAACATCAAGCACGTGATCATAGACCCCTCCAAGATTCCATCGTCCAGCGGTCAGAGTGGGAAGAAATCGACCGGCGGCGAGAGCATGTTGGGTGGCTTTGAAAAGTTACCGAAAACAATCAATAGAGAAATAGTGTGAGTGAACGACGATACCGTCTTGCTGCTTTTTATTTGTATTTTCACCCATCCTCCTGTTTTCTCTTCGCGAAAGAAGAGAGAGAAGAGAGAACAGAGAGAAGAGAGGAACATCTCTTTTTTCGATTTTTATGAGCCGTCCGGTCCCTCGTTTTCTGCTCTTTTTTGCTTCGCCTCCCTTTTCCAGCTCTCTTGGTTTTTGAGCAGAACCCAAAAAGTCCCTCGTTTTTTTTGCGGGGAGCGTGCTCAAAAAAGAAAGAAAAAAGCAGATAAAGTTTGGCGGCATCTTCCCGAAAGCGTCATTTCATATCACAAACACAAACACACAACACATAAAATAATCATGTCCTTTACTCTCAGTTGCTCTACCGTCCGCGTCAACGCCACCGTCGCGAGATCCAGCTTGAAGGTACGTCATAGAAATATCGCGAGAGTTGTTTTTTTCGTACGTGTCAGCGCGCGCTCGTGAAATTTTTCTCTTCTGCGCGAGAAATCGGCAGACGTGGAAGGAAGATTTCTTGGCGGTCGCCGGCTGAAATCGCGTAATCTGCGAGCGCGTTAGGGATGTTGCGGGTGCGAATGGGCACGCGCATCGCGAAATTCGTTCGATGTGGATGTTTGTGCGTCCATTTCGTCGATGATTTTCGAGTGTGTTCCGTTTTATCGCGTTCTTTCATCCCGTTTTACGAAAATCTAACCCTCAAAATGCGCCTCTGTCGGAGCGAGAGGTTTTAGAGAAACCTTAGCCAAATCGACGGGAAAAAACGCGCGTTTCTTTTTTTTTCTCTCTCTTTGTTTGTTGTATCAAAACGCTAACCATCAATCTCTTTTTGATGATTACATCTAACGCAGGCCAAGCCGACCAGAGGTGCCTCCATCGCGTTGAAGTCTGCCAAGACCGACGAAATCATTGAAGCGATGAAAACGCTCACCCTCATGGAAGCCTCGGAACTCGTCACCCAAATCGAAGAAACGTTCGGCGTCGATGCCTCCGCGCCGGCGGGCGGCATGGTCATGGCCGCTGGCCCGGGTGCCGCTGCCGGTGGTGAAGCCGCTGAAGCGAAGACGGAATTTGACTTGGTTATCACTGAAGTCGCTGCGGACAAGAGAATCGCGTGCATTAAGGTTGTCAGAGGCTTGTCCGACCTCGGCTTGAAGGAAGCGAAGGATGCCGTGACCAACTTGCCGTTCACTTTGTTGGAAGGTAAGAAGAAGGAAGATTGCGAGGCGGCGCAAAAGACTTTGGAAGAGGCTGGTGCTAAGTGCGAATTGAAGTAATTCTTTCACTTCACGTGAGAGAAATACATGCAATTTAATTTAGACCATGTTCATTATTTCGTCGGAGGTTGTTTGCTTCTTTGAAAGCTGGTAGAGAGAAGTGAGAGAGAGAAGAGGGAGAGCGGCTGTTCGCCTTTTCGCTTCGCCCATTCTCAGCTCGACCCCGAAACAATACTCAAAGAGTGAAAGAGCCGACGTGTAATTTGCTTTGATTCTTAGTCCTACCTTAGTCTATATATAACTATATTAAATATAACCTTTACTATACCTACTTCTAACTCTACCTCCCTTTAACATCTATGCGCACGCGATAATCTTTTCTCTGCTCATAAAGCTCAAAGTGTCAAGAACGAAGCTTTGATTTCCAACAACTCGTCTCTCGCGTCGTTGATGGTTTGAATGCACTTTTCTAAACCCATCGTCGTTTCTTTCATCGCATTCTCAAATTCAACTTTTGTTGGCTCTGGAGCTTGCTCGCAACAGTTCCTCAGTCCTTCGTACGCGTCGTTCTTCTCGCCCGCGACGTGCGTCGCCCACGACGGCTTCAACTTCGTCGACGCGTTTTCTTTCTCTTCTTCTTCTTTTTCTTCTTCCTCTTCTTCAACGTACCCGTCTTGTTGCCAGGTCCACTTTTTCATCTCGTAGTGCGTCTTGAGCGCCATTTCTATCGCGGTTAAACGTAATTTTTCCTTCTCTTGCTCTTGAACTGATTTTAAGAGCAGTAAAACCACTCGCTTTTCGTCCTCCTCTTTGTCTTCTTCTTCTTTGTCTTCTTCGAGAAAGTGCAAAACTCTTTTCAACTTTGCGTTCAGCGCGTTCATATTCGACGCGAAAACAGCCAGCGACGTTTCGTATTCCACCGAAAACGACGAAGACGAAGGGGAGGAATGTTTTTCGTCCGTCGTCGTCGTCGACGACGACGACGACGACGCGTCTCGTCGCAAACCTTCCAAAACTTTTCGGTGCGCGAGTTTCACTTCCGCGTACATTTTCGCTCGAGACTCGAACGAATGCAAACACGCGTCGATGGCTTCGGAAACCGAAGCGATTTTTACGCAATTCTCGTCGTCGTTTTCGTTTTCGTCATTGTTCTTCTCTTCTCCGTCTTTCTTTCGTCCTTCTCCTGCGCGCAGAGTCGTCCACTCTTCTTCTTCTTCTTCTTTTTCTTTCATATCTTTCAAAGTGAGGAACGTCAAAAAAAAAACACGACACGTGCACACATCAACACTCCGCGAGCGATTGAAAGGAGAGGAAAACATGACGGGGATGAAATCGGGAACTTCCTCTCATTGCTTCGTCGACGATATCAGAGGAAAAAAGAGGAAAATACACATACCTCCGCCCCTAGAAACCGAAACGGAGCTCGAAAGAAACTCGAGACGATTTTATGAAGATTTTGACAGAGACGAACGCATTCGTGCGCAACGACTCATCGAGTTGGACGAAGTGAAGCACGCGCAAAAGATGGAAGAACGAAAAATCGAGCACGAGGCAAAGCTGAAAGAAGACTTCGATTGGCACGCGCAAAAGATGAAGAAAGCGCGAGAAGAGATGGAGTTGCAACGAGAAAAGCTCAAGTTGCAACGAGAACAACTGGAATTTGAACGAGAACGACAGAAGTTTGAACGAGATTCAAAGAAGAGCGCTTGAAGCAAACGACCATGGATTTGAAGGAAGAATATAGCACCAGCGACGACGACGACGACAACGACATGGATGTAGATGTGAACGAGAATGATATCGAGAACGAGAAGTTTGCGTCGCTCGCGGACGAGGACATCGAGCGTTCGATTAAGCCAAATTTTTACCAGCGGTGGCGAGAGATTCGCAAAAGTAACCAGGACGTTTTGAATCGAATGCGAAGCGTTTACGTTGACTACGCTTTCGTGCAACAGACCGTCGAGAAGCTCAGAGGAAGTGGAAGGTCTGTTCTTTTCGCGAATTTGCGGTGCGGCGCCTGGTATACGGATTTACGTGAAGCAAAGACGTGCACGTTTAAATCCATCGACGGTCATAACTTGAATCATCAGTTCTCGCAAAGTCGTTTGAACTCGCACGTGCTGTTCGAAGCGTGTCGAGGTGGAGCAACATCTGTAACAGTCATAGTAGACGCGACGAAGAGTAAAACGAAACGGTTTCCTGACGCGTTGGCGAAAACCGTGCCGATTTGGTGCGCAACTATCAATCGCGCGTGCAACGTGATAGCTCGAAACGCTCGGATTGAAGAAGATGAATTTCCGGATTTTGTAAGCGAAAACGAGCTTCACGCGATTGAAAAGAAAATGCCATCGTTCGTGGAAACATTTTTGAACGTGGTTCCTAATTTCGCAGTGATAAAAGAAGCCCTGGAAAAATCGGGACCGCTCCACTGCGAGTACGTGTGTAGGAATAACGTGGACGATATCGTTGCGAGAAAAGGAGAAAAGAAGGCGACGGTCTTATATCTTTTGAGCGCCTCGATGCCGCTGTCAAAATCTGGAGACAGGTGTAAATTAGAATTAGGTAGTAAAACTGTGTCGTACAGCTATTTCCCGGGGGGCGCAGATGACGAGGAAAGTTGGGCTTTAGATTTGACTGCAATGCAGTTTCAACGACACATGGAGGAGTTTGTTTCGTGCGAGAGCGCGAAAGCGTGCGAAAATTTAATTAGAAAAGTAATACAAACAGATGGAAACGATGACAACGACGAAGATGGAAGCGAGGGTATATTTATATCCTTGAGAGATGTTTTAGACTCAAACATATACGTGGGGACGTTCCAGTCGCTTCCCATGAGAGAGGAAGATGTTCACGCGATTTTGTATGTCGGTACAAAACAAAAACCGAATTTTTCAGTCAAGCGAGAGGAAGCGAAGGCGTATTTGCACGTGCCTCTAAAATTTGCAAAGCAGAAAAGAGGTGACATAGAAGAGAAATTACCTCAATGCGTTGAGTTTCTAATGAAGCATGCAACTTCGGAAGGAAGAAAGACGGGCGTTTTCGTGTGTTGCGACAATGCGAAAGATCTCTCGATTGCAGTTGTGACCGCGTTTCAACTGGTAAAGAACAAAGTGCACTTGTGTTTACCGAAAGATTTCACGAAAGAGACCGTCAGGAAAGTACTCGCTGACATCGTAACTCAATACCCGACAGCTAATCCTTGTCAAGGCACGGTGAAGCAAGTGTTCGCGTACGTGTTGAAGCTGATAAAAACAAACAACGAAAAGCCCGCGTAGAGAATAGAGAAACACAGTTTAATGAATAGAATAGTACATAATATAGTCGTTTTCAAAACTCTAATTGATAAATTTTCCCACGCAACGGTAGATTTATTTCGAGAGAGACCATGGAATACATTTTTTTGGCTCCGGTTTTCTTCTCCTAAACGCAAAGTCTGTACGTCACGTACCTTCCCGCGGTTTCACTCGGTCTAATGATTCTTACGACTTGTCCCCTTCTCATGCCATAATATCTCGCCACTGGGTCGTGCAACTGAATCCTCGGCAACTGCGTCTCTCTCACTTTATACCTTTCCAATAACGTCTTCTTCTCCTCGTCGGTTAGTAAAACGTGTTTTGGAACTAAAATATGGTCGGTAATATTCACCAATAACTCCGTCTCTTGAAACGTTTCGATGATAAACTTTTGCTGTTGCACCTCCAACAAAGACTGCTTCGCGAACGGCGTCAAGGAACTTCTAATCACGATAATCGCTCGCATCACGTTCTCCTCTCGCATTCTCTTCGCGTAATCTTTAATCATCTTCACTCCAACTTTCTCTTCCTCTGGGAAAAATACGAATATGTTTTCCGAAGGATCGTCTCTTTTCGGAACCATAATCGTTAAATGTTCTCTCGACACGTCCCCGAACTCCTCTAAAAACGAATCCTTGTCTCGTTCCAATTCTTTCTGGGAGACTAAATACCCGCGAGAGGCGAGCATTTTGGAGACGGTTTTCCGTATCCTGAACAGTTTCGTTTTGCTATCTTGTTGAATCATCTTTCTCTTTTTCTTTCTTTTCTTTCTTTCTACGTGTGCGTGCTTTTAAATACCGTGCAACGCGTTTTCTTTCCCTATTCTCGCGCTTTCACAGTCCCCAGCCGTCAATTTCTAATCAAACGCTCTCTCTCTCTCTCTCTCTTTCTCTCTGCCCGTTCTTTTCTCTCTTCTCTCGCAAACTCTCTCTCTCCTCCACGCGCACGTTTTTTGACTCTCGTGTGAGACGAGACTTTTAACGATCGCTGGGGTTGTGTGTGTGCGTGTGTGTGTGCGAGTCTTCAAAAGTGACGATCAAAAGAAAATTTTCGCGGTTATTTTTCCCACAACAAAGGCCAAAATTGCGAGATTGCTCTCTCTCTCGAAGAGAAAAGCAAGAAAAGTTGAAAAACAGCGCGCGAAGGAAAACTCGTTGTATATACATGCTACGCGAACAACTACTAATACTAATTAAAAAAACTCTATAATGATTCCTACAATTCTACCCGAAACGAACGTTCTCTCTCTTCTTTACATCGTTAACAGTTGGAGCGTTCACTCGAAGCTTTTCCATGGCTTTCGCGACGACTTGACTCGCGTCTCGCTGAAAGCGCTTGCTCTCAGCTTTCGGTAAGACAAAGTCTCGAGCAGCCGGTAGGTTTTGCTGCTGCTTTTCCGGGTCAGCGTTTTGTACATCGAGTAAAGTGTTCTCCGTGGCGCGTCTGACGACGTCTCGAGTGGCGGCGAAAGCGAAAACGCCGGCGGAGCGACACTGTTCGTCGACGCCTCGAACGCTTTCAATTTTGGCGACGGAGGTTATTTTCTCAATCGCGGCAAAGAGTTTGGACGTTTTCGTTTCTGGACGCTCTGACTTGTCGATATCGACTTCATGAGCACCGTTTTCCTCCCCTTGTAACGAAAGCATCAATTCCTCTTTTGCCAGGATATCTGGCACAACCGTCAACGCTCTCGCGCACGCTACCAACGCGCTCGACCGAACGCTCGGATCGCAATGTTTCAACAAGAAAGCGTCGTGTTTGGTGAGCGTTGCGAGCGTTGCTATCGCAGTATTAAACGCGTTGACGGCATTTTGTGTCCGTCCGCAACATTCACCGATACAATCCAACATTGAAGATAAAACTATAGCTTCGCTACCGATGGAGGAGGATAAATCAGCCATTTTCTCCAGCTGCGATGATAACGAAACCAGTAACGGTGCGACGATTGTCGGGCCTATGAGTGCCGATCGAGTTCTATGACCGTTTCGTCCGATGCCCTTGTTTCGATTTTCCAATGCTTTTGGAGCAAATACGCGCGTTTTACCGCTTGTTGCAGAGACCGCTGTATTTTCTCCTTCCCTTCCCGCGAGAGAAGCGCACTCTGATGGAGGAGGCACGGCCGATAACGTCTTTGCAGCTTGCGAAATGCAACTCAAAACTTCCAGTTTATGACTCGAATCACAACTCGTTCCATCGAACGCGTGTCCAATAGCGGTTGGAATAGATTCTTCTGGTGCATTTTCAAATAATCTCGTCAAACCGTGCATGCGCGATATTTCGAGCGTTTTCGCTGAAGGCGTAGGCGGATTCGCGTGCAATAGCGCGATTGAAAATTGATCAGCCACTGAAAAGAGTTCATCTGGGACGGTTTCAAACATTTCCGCTAATGCATACACTGCACCTTCCTGTGCGTCTGCTAAGTCTGCATCGGCGGTGTGTTGCGAAGGTTTGACGCGCCGCAAAGCGTTCAGCGCTTCGCGCAAAGTTCGCGGTTTTGGAAGCTGTTTCAAATGTCGCTTCAAACTTTTCGCGTTGGTTTGTTTCTGCGTAAGTTCGTCGTCATCATCCGAGTCGATATCGTACGCTTGAAACTCTTCGTCGTCCTCTTCGGTATCGTCCTCTTCATCCTGTTCGCCAACATCTTCGATATCTATGGATGGAACTTTAGATTTTGTGCTATCGTCTTCGACATTTTCCGATTCGTAAAAGGAAGACGGTAAAACATTCGATGTGTCGTATTCGCCAAGTGCCGCTGATACGTTTGATTCCCACTCAGCTTCGTTCACGCTTTTGTACCCGTCGTCGTCGTCGTCGTTTTGGCCTTCATCTGGATCGAGAAGGTCAGTATCGCCATCTACTGGCGCGTTCAAATCCAACACTGTCGGGTTTCCTGGGTTCATCGCTAATGAAAACTGTTTAGCGATTCGCGATGCGTGCGCGCGACTTTGCGCTGATGATGATTCTAATCGAGACGATATACCGTCGACTATATACGACGTCATCTTAGCACCGTCATTGAATTTTTCTCCTTCGATGCCGTTGATAAACTTTTCCCACGAATTCCCGGAGGATTGTGAGAGGATTAATATCGTATTGATGACAGCCGCTACGTGCCCTTTCGCTTTCGAGGAACTCCCGACGACAAACTCTTTCGACGCCCACAACTCGCAAGCGCTCACTATAGTCGCGTGTTTGAACTCTCCAACGCTTACATTTGCCGGTACGAGTGCACCCATTTCGTCTTTTTCTTCTTCATCGGAAAGGTAAACCGTGGGTAAAGGGTTCACAATAAGGAGACGAAGGAGCGACGGGAGCACATTCCTCGGGCATCCTTTTCGGAGTAACAAATCCTCGCCCATGAAATATCTCGTCGTTTCACACTTCCAAAATCTCACCTTCAACATTTGACGAAGCACGCATTCGCAGTCTCGACTGGCGTTCGTGTAGATTTTCCTCCCAAAAACGTCGGCAACGACGCTTTCTATGATTTTACAACACGCCCGTGTGTCTGAAATTGAATCGATGACACGCGCGAGATCGTCATCCTTTCGATCAAGCAATTTTTCTCCACCGCGTCCTTCCTGTTCTTCTTTTTTTTTGAAATGAACAAACACAATCGCGTTCGCGCACTTTTCCGCGTATCCTCGTCTCGACAAAATTTGCAAACACGTCGACGCGAGAACGATTCTTCTGCTTCTACTCTTCTTATCGTCCATATCATTTTCTTCATCACCAATTCTCTTCCGATGCGGCAACGCGCAGCATCCTCTGGCAAACAATTCCACCGCTCCAATTTCTCGTTCTTTCTCCTTCTGGTGCTCTTCTAAAACTAGACGTTCGTACAAGCGCTTCTTCAAGATCAAATCCGCGCGTTCGCACGCATTTAAAAGCGTCCGCATTTCTTCTGAAGCGCGCTCTAAATCGCGAAAATATTTTTGCGCCTTCGTTTTGCTGTTCCCTACCGCGTCATCTTCTTCCCGGTCCTGTACAAAGCCGCCCGTCTCGAAAAACGACGTCGAGAATGTGCTCTCATCGCTTCCATTGCATTCAATCGCCAAGCACTCCTTGAACATGTCCGCCATTGCTTTATTCGTTTTCTTCGCTCGCGAATCGCTCGCGTCTGCGTTCAACATGGCGTTCACGAAGTGTTCTTTTGGTAGACGCGTCACCCACGCTTCGCGCATACTCGTCTTTGAAATATCCATCTCTTCTCCTTTTTTCTCGTCTCTGATTGTTTTCTCGGCGATAACCGCCAGCAGCTCCTCCACGCCCGCGAAGACGAGCGTCGACAAACTCGCAGTAACTGCCGTCTTTGCATCTTCTCCGCGTTCGTTTCTCTTTTGTTCTCGTCGCCTCCTCGCGTCTCTGTACGCGTCCACTCGTTTCTTCTCCAAACTCGGGTAACACCGACTACTCTTCGCTTCTTTTTCCTCCTCCTCGTCGAAGAAAATCACCAATCGCGTCACGTCTTCCAAGACTGCTCTTATTGTTTTTATTGTTGTTGTTGTTGTTGTTGTTGCATCTTCCTCGTCCTCCTCGTCGTCGTCGTGACACTCTTCATCTTCTTCTTTTCTTCTTCTCAAAGACAAAGACGAAACTCTCTCCGCGCAGTAGGAGTAGAAATCCGAAAAAATCTCATCTTCTTCTTCTTCTTCGCATCTGTCGTCGTCGCGCCTCATGCGCCGGCCGAGCGAAGAGAGAGAGAGAGAGAGAGAGAGAGTTCTCGTTCTTCTTCTTCTTCTTCTTCTTCTTCTTCTTCTTTCTTTTTTTGAAGTTTTGATGAGCAGCTGATGAGAAAAAATCCAAAAAAAAAATTTCTACGCGCGTGGACACTTTTTTGCTCTCTCTGTCTGGACAAAACGGTGGCGGCGAATTTTTCACATTCGACTCTCGTTACACACACACACACACAGACACAAACAATAATGGGAAAGAAATCAAAACGAGACGACGACGACGGCGACGACGAGAACAACGATGCGACGCTCGAGGCGAAGAAACTGGCGAAGAAGCGCGCGAAGAAAGCGAGGAAAATGAAAGAGCGAGGAGAGGAGGACGAGGATGAGTTTAATAACGCAACCTTTCTCGAGGTTCCCGACGCGGACGACGACGAGGAATACGAAGAATACGAACACGGGGAGCGCGACGAACGAGAAGAAGACGAGAAGAAGAAGAAAAAGAACAACAGCGACAACGACAACAAGGATAAGAAACCAGAACCACCGAAACCGGGGGAGTTTCCGCTTTCGAGCACGAAAGTGTACATGGGAAACTTGTCGTGGCAAATCGACGACGACAGTCTCAAGGAGGCGTTTTCGGATATCGGCGAGATCAAGAGCATAGTGTGGATGGAGGAAAAGTTAACGAAGAAGTTTTTAGGCGCCGGAGTCGTCGAGTTTTCCACGGAAGAAGAGGCAAAAAAAGCGGTGGAGAATTCTGGGAGGATAGTTTTGAAAAGAGAGTGTAAGATACGGCGTTGGGAGCAAAGAGGAAACACCGCGGAGGAGAGAAGAGCGGCGGCGGAGAGAGGCGAAACGTTACCAAATAGCAATCAAAAAGAAAAGAACAAGAAAAAGTTTCCAGAGATGGGAGAGAAGCCTCCGGGATGTTACACGCTGTTCATGGGGAATTTAGACTTTAACATGACGGACGATTTCATATGGGATTTCTTCAAACAAGGCGCGGGAGTAGAGATGATTAAAGTGAGGTGGTTGGAAAACCGAGACACCGGAGAGTTTCGAGGACAAGGCTACGCGGACTTTAAAAAAGACGAAATCGACAAAGCCGCGACGTTGCACAATACGCCGTGCATGGGTGGTAGACCGATAAAGCTAGACTGGCAGGCTCCGAGGGGCTCTTATTAATTAAACATTACAACTACTGTTACACGCGCGCTATTTCACTATTATCGATATTTTAAACTCCTATATACCGCACTTCTGCTACCTATATTTTTTGTATTCTACTTTTTGTTCTCGAAATCGCTCGTCGAGTCTTCCTCTTCACCTTCTTCTTTCTCTTCGGCCAACGCGACTTGCGGACACGAATCGTCCACGGCAAACACGTCGTGTAAAGCGATGAATGGTGCCATTAAATATCTCGCGATGCTCTTGTCATCGTTGAGTTCGTTTATTTCATCATTGCTGTAGTGGTTATAATAATGCTGTCGATTTCTGACGCAAAGCGCCGTTTGAAACAAAGGCAAATACGCCAGCGACCCGTAAAACATCCTTCGGGCGCTCGTGATGTTCGCTTTTTGACGGAACATGAGTGCCGTCGCAACGAGCGGTGCACCCAAGGCGATCGCTTCGTACCGAAACGTAGAATCTTTCGACACTAAACCAACATTTGCTGCGATAAATCCGAGCGGTAAAAGCACCAACGAATTCCTCACCGCCACGTTCGCGGCTCTTCGCAACGTCGGATCAAACGAAGGATGCGTCAACATTCTATACCCACCTTTGATGTAATCATCTCTGCCCATGGTCGCTAGAGCCATGAAGTGTGGCATTTGCCACAAATAAACCGCCAGAGGAAGAACCATACCTTTGGCGAAATGCTCTCGCAGAAAGGAATCCGAGCTCCCCTCCTCGTCGTTGGATTTGGATTTGATCAACTTCAAATCCGCCGCCGCCGCGTATCCCATCATCGGCGGAATCGCTCCCACGACCGCTCCTACCCAAGTGTTCAACCAGTGCACTTGCTTCAACGGCGTATAAACGAACGCGTACAACAAGATATTGCCTCCACCTAACATCGCCGTCGTCTCGTTCGTGTACTCGTTCAAATACCACGTCCCGGAAATCCCGCTCGCGACTGCGAACGCAACCGCGTTCCCCAACGATAACCTTCCGCTCGGCAACGGTCTTCGCATCGTCCTCGCCATCATCCCGTCCTGTTTCCGTTCCAAAATTTGGTTCAAACTGTTCGCAGAAAACGCGCACAAAGCCGTCCCGAGAGAGGCGTCGAGTATCGTTTTTATTTTATCAATCGTTGTACTCTCGTTCTCTTCTTCTTCTTCTTCTCGTTCTTCCCTACTCTCCGTCGTCGTGCCTAAAACCGCTCCAGCGGCTGCCGTGCTGACGACAAATAAGGAGAGTTTAAACTTTGATAAATCCTTGCACGACTGAACTCCGTTTCTGATCCGTTCCGCGATCGTCGTCGTCGTCGTCGAAACAGAGGAAGAAGAAAAAGCTCTTCGTTTTTGCAAGAGCGGAAAAAGATGACCCCCACGGTGTTGTCGTCGTTCGAAAAACGACGCAGTCCGACTCGTTTTCTCTCCTCTTCTTCTCCACAAAAGAGACGACCGAGAAACGCTTCCGCCAAAACCAAAACCACCTCCGCTCGTGGAAGAAGAAGAAGACCGATGGTGGTAGCTTCTCGCAATCCTCTCCAAAATCGCGCGGCGCGCAGAAGAAGAAGAAGAAGACATGTATTCGACGGGGGATGTAATAACGCAACCTTTTTTTGATGTTTTTGTTTGTTTGTTTGTTTGCAAAATTTTTTTTTTTTCTCTTTTTTCCACGACCGGGGCTGCACTTTTTATTAACGAATATTTAATGTTTTTGATGAGAACGACGATGAAGAGCATCGTCTTCTCGACGAGCTACCGGTGCGCGACGACGACGAATGCGCTGACGAGGAGAGCAGCGACGAGAGATGCGAGTTTTACGAGATCTTCTTCTTCTTCGTCGTCGTCGTCGTCGTCTCAACGAGACCACCGCACGCGAGGAAAAGAAATTTCGGAAGGCCGACACGAGTACAAATTAAAAACGTCGCAAGAGTTGAAGCAACTGTTTCTGGACGCGATACGAGGACAGAATAAAGACGAGATAACTATCGTCAAACTGACGGGAACGGGTAAAGCGCCGAAAGAGAAGAAACCAGAGCACAAGAAGACGGAACTGAGACCGGTTTTAATCAAGAACGAGGTGAAAGTACAACTGATACAGTTTACGGAGACGCAGAGTTTTACGAAAAACTTTCGGAGCGAGAGAGAAGTCGAGGAAATAATCGAAGACGTCGTCGCGAACGGAGGGTACGGGAACTGGCGAGTGGAGATGCGAGACGAGACGACGTACGACATTCGAGTGACGAAAAGTGGAGACGCGTTCGTGTCCAAAAGTAAAAATAGTAAGAGTAGCTCAGAGAATAAAAGTATTAGTAATAGCGCGGACAAATCGAAGAACGCGACGACGAAAGGATTGATCAACACGACGAGGAAGAACGCGTCATTTTTAGCGAACGACCGGGAGAAGAAACGATTGATGCGAGCGGACGACCCGTTTCTGGTGCAGGTGGGAGTGTCTACGACCGATGGCAAGATCAAAGCTGCAAAGAGAGATAAGTATAAACAAGTGGAGGAGTTTTTACATCACTTGGAAGCTTCTCTCTCCGCAGCGTCGGAGGAAAACAACGCGACGTCAACTAAACCATTAAGTATCGTCGATTTGGGATGTGGGAACGCGTACTTGACGTTTGCGACGTACTCTTTTCTAAAGAATACGAAGAAGATTGACGCGAACGTCGTCGGTGTCGACGTGAAGAAGCAAAGCAAAGAGCACAACGAATCGGTGGCGAAAGAGTTAGGATGGGAGCGGGATGTTTCTTTTGTGCAAGGAACGATTGAAAAAGCGGAGATACCAGGTGCTGAAAACGTAGACGTGTGCATCGCTTTACACGCATGCGATACGGCGACGGATCAATCTTTAGTTCGAGCGGTGCGCTGGGAGACAAAGTTGATATTAGCGTCGCCGTGTTGCCATCATGATCTACACGTTCGCATACGAAAGAACGGATTGTCATCGTCTGTCTTGTTGTCGTCTATCGCAAGGCACGGTATCTTATACGAAAGAACCATAGATAACGTGACAGATGCTTGGCGTGCTTTGGTGTTGCGTATACTCGGTTATAAAGTGGACGTCGTGGAGTTCATCGGCGGCGAGCACACCGCGCGAAACACGCTCATACGCGCGCGATATACTGGTGCAAAAGCGACGAAGGAATTATGGGATGAACACGATGCGTTGGTCGCATCGTTCGGATGCGAATCGTATTTGACTGAAGCCTTAAAAGAGGAGTTGGAGAGTCGAAGGATACCCGTTACTTAAATTCATAAAGTTAAGAATTGTTTTAGAAATAGCTCGCATACATGCAGTAGTCACGGCTTGTAGTTATGTTTTCATGGTTATTTTCCTTACAATGTATTGTTATTACTATCAATCCACACGATACGGCGACATCTGATCGTCGACGTTCGTGGGCGCGGTTCTAGTATAGTTTGGCGAAGCTACCATTTCGCTTTGTTGAGGTCCTGGAGGAGCCAAAGACGGAGGAGCAGCGGCGGCGGCGGCAGCAGTGGCAGCGGCGTGTTGCGCTCGCAACGACGAAATTTGCACCACATTTTCTGCGTTCCCACCATTGTTGTTGTTGTTGTTGTTGTTCGACGAAGACATCTCCACGTCGCTACTCCCTTTCACCTCTCTCGCCAACATTCTTCCTTCCTCATCTTGATCAAACACCATCCATCGATACCCTCTTCTTCGCTGGTGCAATCTATACCCAAAATATCCAATCACGGAAAAGACGATGAACAAAACAGCCGCCGCAATCCCGGCCGCCGCGCCTTTAGATAAAGTCACCGTCTTCCCTCCGATTGAAATTCTAACTTTTCCATCGTTGTACGTCTGCCACGGACTCGAATCAAACTTCTCGCTCTCGCTTTCTGCTCCGGCGAACCACGCTTCAATAACCGAAGCGCCTTGATTTTTGCACGTCGTAAATCGACTTTCGCACTCATTTCTAGTGCACATAGTACTCGTGCCCGCGTAAAAACGATTAAATATCATGCTCTCTGACGGCGTATCCGCACATCCACACGTGCAATCGTAAAACGTCGCAAAATTTTCGCTGTTTGCCGAGTGAGTCCCCGGGTCCGGGCAAGAGTAAAACTTCGACGAGCACGCAGAAGGCGTGCACTGCTGAATACCACCCGCGTGAAACGCGTACTCATTCAACGTCGGACACGTGGAATCTTTGCAACACGCGCACGAGCAGTCCGCGTAGGTCGCGATATTCGTCCCTCCTGCGTTGTGAGACCCACTATCTGGACAGTTCTGCACATTCGACGCGCACATGTTCGTCGTGCATAAAGCCGGGTCCCCGACGTTGAACTTATACTCTCTCGTCCCTAACTCGCACGTCCCCGGGAGGCAACACTCGCACATGCAGTCGTACTCGAGCGCGCTCACCGCGGTGTTTCCTTCGGGCGAGAAGATTGTTGCACACGCGAATATCATCAAAGCCGCCAAGTCGCGACGAAGGTGATGACGACGCGAGCGCGAAAGGAGCGCACCAAACATCGTGTATTAAAAAAAGGTTAAATCAGAAGAAATGAGTGTCCGTGCGCGCGCGTCAACGGTCGTTGCTGTTGTTGTTGTTGTTGTTGTTGTTGTTGTTATTCTCGTCGTCGTTGGTATTATCAAAAGAGTGAGTGGAGTGTGGATAAATTGAAAGGGGGCGTGTGCCTTTTTCTTCCTCTTTTTGATTTTTGCTTTTTTTCCTTCTCTGCCTGCGCAGCCAAGCGAGGGAAGGGAGGCAGATCGCTGAACTCGTAAATATACAAAACGTCAAAATACTACTTTTGCGCTGACTAGCACTGACTATAATAATAATACACGCACACACGGACACATTATTTTTTTAGAAGCGTTCGTGCGCGCTTTCAAATCGATCCAGATGAGACTTTTGTCTCGCATTTTTCATCGGCGACGGCGACGGCGATTGCGAAGGCTTGTTGTTGTTAGTAGCGGTGTTCAAAGATGTCACCTTGTCCTTCATGGCTTCCACTTTGTGCGCAGTTTCGGCTGCTTTTAAAGCGCTGTTGACAACCACGTTGTTGCCTTGCAATATATGATCGGTCTGTCTGACCCAGTTGTGGCCGAATTCCATGTTTCGTAAACCTTTCTCGCGCTTTTGGAACTTTAACATGGAGTAGATGAAGATGCCGGCAAATCCAAGGTTGATGATGACGACGACGCCGAGACCAGAGACGACGCCGAAGCGGTTGACGACGAACATGCACAACGCCGCGTCGCCGGCGAGGAGGGCGATGATGAGCAAGAGTTTGACGACGTTGTAAAGAAAAAGACGGATGGTAACTTCTCTGAAGAATGCAACGAGACGTTTCCAAGTTGTATCTTCGAATGCCCCTTCTTGTTGCTTTTCGACATCGATGAACTCTTGTTCGGATTCCAAGAGCTCGGATTTCAAATCGCGTCTCCGTTTTTGCGCTTCAGTCATGTGCGCGCTGTCCGCGTCGTCATTCTCGTCATCTTCTTCGTAATAGTAAGTATCATTCATGCGTCCTCCTCCTAATGTGTTACCTTCTCGTGTCGCAAACGCGCGCCCACCGTGGGCTGTCGTGCTCATGCCTAAAACATCAAACGCGCCGTCGATGACGTGTCTGTATTGTTGAGGCAAATACGAAACGATGGTGTTGGGATTCACCCCCAACGCTCCTCCTCCTCCTCCAACTAACGCTGTTTCACTCCCCGAGACTTGTCTCGATAGCACAGGACTACGTGGCGTGGATCGGTTGCTCAAATTGCTCATCCTATCGTCGCTCAACGCTCGTTCGTGATGCGTCAAAGAGGTGAAGTCGCCCGCCGATTCACGCAGACTTCCCTCCCGACTGCCACTCAACACGGCAGTGGATTCAACTCCTTTCTTCAATGTCTTTGCAACGGTTTCAATTATGCTCTCACTGCGACTCAATTTTTTACTGCTACTTCTGCTACCTATTGTTTTCGCGCCGGATGGAAGCATGTGCTCATGCGTGTCATGAGGCCCGCTATTCTGTCTTCGGTGTTCACCCGCTCTCGCACCTCTATCACCACCACTTCCACCAAGCGCCTCGGCTCGATCAATCTTCTCGCTGAAAGAGTCGTAACTCTTCGTCTCCTTGAATGCCCTCTCCACAGAATCCAATGCTTCTGTTGACCACATCTGTAAAATCTCCGACACGGTTACCGTGAATGCTTCAAAATCCATCGCCACGCCGTGCGTTTGGAAATATTTTTTGAAGTGCGCTTCCATTTTCCCGCGCATCCACCGCAACGAGTGCGTGGTGCTCTCTTCTTTCTTCTTCAGCTCGCCTAAACTTAAACTCATTTTCTTTCTCCGAGCCATCGAAGCGCTTCGTTCGATCTTAGAGCCGCTCGCGTTGCGCTCTTCCATCAATCCTTCTTCCCTCTCCTTCCTCATGTAACTCTTCATCGCTGCGTTCATCACGACTTCGCAATCTTCTATCCACTCTTTGATGTGCTCTAAAGTCACCCCAAAGCCTCTCTTTCGTTCCATTTTTCGAAACGCCATGAGTAGTTTTTCCTCCGTCGAAGATTTTGTCCGCAAGCTCACCAAAATCAACAACCGAAGCGTGTCGATGCTTTTCCCGTTATTGTTGTTGTTAGTATTAAAATTGCGACGTTGACGTTGCGCTTTTTCCCCTTCTTCGTTGTCGTCCTCGTCGTCATCAAAATCGCCGTCATCATCTTCTCCGTCTTCGCGCTTCAAAACGTCTAACACTAAATCGTCCACGTCTAAATCCACGCTCAGCTTCATCGCCCCGGTGGGTAAGCACGATATCGGTAAACTCGTCGGTAAACTCGTCGGTATTCTTTTCGCATTCTTCTCGTTATTCGTTTCGTCGGAAGAAAAAAATCCAGACGCGTCGTGCACGTTCGCGCACTCCAAAAAACTCAAAAACGCTCTCTTCGTTGGAATTCTCGACCACGTGTTTTCCGAGTTGATCTCCACCGCTTTTAGTATCGCGTCCATTCTCTCTTCACACACACACACTCTCTCTCTTTACTGTTTTTTTTTTCGCGCTCGCGCTGTTTGCTTGTGTGAATTGATGTGATGGATTGAATTGTTTTTTCTTTTTTTCGTGTGTGTGATTTTTTGATGTGTGTCGTCGCGTGTGATGAGATTTTTTTGGGTACGACTCGTACAGAGGCGACTGAATGGTTGATGCGATGATACTACGCAAAGGAGGACTTTGTCGTGGGTGAATTTCTCACGGGCTCGAGCGGTGGCGCGCGCGCGTTCGCATTGTTAACTCCGGGATAAAAATGTTGTTCGCATCGAGACGTCGAGACGTCTTTCGAGCGTCGTACGTTTCACCATCTTCATCATCATGGGTTGTTACACGCTTGGCTACACGCGCGGCACATGTACTTGCTGCTCGTGTACTTTCTCCACTCTGAACTGGCGCAAACTTTCGAATCGCAGAGGTAGCACACGACTGACGGGTCGCGGTTCATCCTTTCCAGTCTTTCGCGCTTGTAGCACCCGTCGCAAATGTGCCCGCCGCCTTTTCTCTTCCGCCAGTTGCGCGAGTGAAGCTCTGTTCGTTGACACACACCACAAAACACGTTCGGATCCTCGTTGAGCCTGTCGCGGTAATCTAAAAGGTGGCACTGCTTGCAGACGTGTTTGTTCAAGTACGGCTCTCGCTCGCCTCGATACCAATACGTCTTTTCGCTCCCGGTTCCCACCTTATCGCACCGCGCGCATCGCATCGTCCCCCATCGCCCCGTCCCTCGCGCGCTATCTCTCGATAATTTCTCATCGTCGTAACACTTTTGACAAATCCTCGTCCCCTTTGTCGGCGGCACTTGCGACCTCAACCAGTACCCAGTCGTCCTTTCGGCGCCGCACATCCCGCAGGGCCCGTACTCGGTGCTATTCTTATGTTTCATCTAGTACGCCTTTTGGTAACACGCCGCACAAATGTCATCCAAGTTTTCATCGCCCGGTAAATTCGACCGACACCTTCGCGTGTGCTCTTCAAACGCCTTGGAGCACTTGCCGCAGTGCGTTCCCTTTGGTTCCAGTTTCTTTCCTCCTCTCGACGACCTCCCGACGGTACCGACCGCGCGAGGAGCCACCGAACCCGCGTGTGCGGCGGGATGCGCACCCGTCGACGCGAGTGGTGCGACCTTTTCTTCCGTCGACCTTTCGCGCGCCATGAGAAGTTTTGATTTTTTGTTTTTTTTGAATTCTTTTTGTTCTTCTTCTTCTTCTTTTAAATTGTTTTTCGTCGCATAGTACTATACACAACACGCAACTTCCACAAAAGCCGCGAGAGAGATAAAGAGAGAAGAACAAAAGACACGTCCACACACACACACACACACACACACAAATATGGCACCCGGTGGAACGTGCTACAAGTGCGGACAGAGCGGTCATTACTCTCGAGATTGCACGGCGCCGAAAGAGTCGTGGCTGCCGAAAGATCAGCGAGAGGCAAATTTTTCATCGCTGTCGAACAAAGGAGGAGGAGGAGGTGCTGCGACGAATAATCAAGCCGAGAATGACGACGAACGAGCGGTGATGGAGATGGATGATGTCGTTGGGGAGGATGCCGGAGAAACTACCGCAGCAGGGGGCGAGAAAGAGTCGAAACGGAAACCAAAGTTTTCCGTGGAGGAACACGTTTTAGGCCCAAACGGAATTCAAAAAATCTACGATACTTTCGCGGATACGTTCGATCGAGAGAAGAAAGGGAAAGGGAACGAATTGCACGATATCGGTATGCTTTTAGGCATGTATAGGAACTGGGCGCACGAGATGTACCCGTACGAGGATCCGGATGTGGTGTTGGAGCGCGTCAGGAAGTTGAAGAACAACGCGCAGGTAAGGCAGGCGATGAATAGTTTTATGGAGATGGGTTTAGGCGACGACGAAGATGGAGGAGATAAAAAGAAAGATAAAACGACAACGGGTGCGAAAAAGAAGAGCAAGAACAAGAGCGGCGGAGATTACGACGACGATGACATTGTCGGTGATGATGTGGAATTTCCAGACGATTCCGATGGAGGAGAAGACGAAGAGGAGTACGACGATGTCGAGTTTCCGGATGACGAAGAGGACGAAGACGCCATGGATGCCATGCGCGAAGCAGAAGGTCTCACCAAACCGACGAAAAAGACGAAGAATAGCAATAAGAAAGCAGAAAGTATGTTCGACGATGCCGTCGCGCCCGAAAAGGAAGCGTTTGCGCTTCCTCCTTCGGACGATGAGGAAGACGAACCGTTGGATAAAGAAGCAGCCGAGAAAGCGGAAAGAGACAAAGAGGAAGACGCTGCGGCGAAGAAAGCTCGGGCAGAGCAACTGAAAGAAGAAAAAAGACGACGCGTACAAGAAACATTAGCAGCCATCAAAGCCAAGAAGGATGCAGCGTTAGAGAGAATCCATCAAAGCCAACGAGTCGCAGCTGCGTCAAGCTCGTCGGACGATTCGGACTCAGATTCCTCTTCGCTTTCGAAGCATTCCTCGGATTCTTCTTCTTCTTCTTCTTCTCTTTCCTCGTCGAGTGAATCTGAGGGCAGGAAAGCGAAGAAGCGAACGAAACGAGCAAAGAAATCCGAGGCCGTTGAGAAGAAGAAAGACACGCCACCACCGCCAAAGGAGAAATCAACGAAGAAGAAGAGAATTTTGAAAAAGAAGAAAGATGTGGGCGGAGAAGAAGGTGGCGCGGCAGAGAATGATGCTGCGGCGATACCAGCGCACATGAATTCGCCGTTTCGACCAAAGATATTTGATCAGTCGTCTTCAGACGAAGAAGATGACGCCGCAAAACCGGCCCGACAGCGCAGAGAGATCAAGGGCATGGCGAGCGATTCGGAATAGAAGAAAAATACTTAGAGAGAAGAAACGCGTTTTCAAATAGCTTAATTAATTCATATTATAGTATTATTGATGTTCTTATTATAACTTGGACATCGTCACGGGCGCTTCTCTCGTTAAGATCTTCACTTCGTCACCGATAATCTCCAACACTTGCGGGTTTGCTCCTAAAACGCCGAAAGACATTCCGACGTCCACTCTCCAGATCTTTCCGTCGCACTCACAGTTCGCCCCTTGCATTTGCGGGGTATGCCCTACGACCAAGCGTTTCACAGGAATACCTTCGATTTCGTTGATTTTATCTAAAGTTCTCGATAACAGCGTGCACGCGTTCGTTCTTTCCGTATTCGTGGCGTAGTGTTCCGTCCCGTACGCTCGGTGCCAAACCACCGAATCTTTTACGCCGCCGATGGCCATCCCCAACGCCACCTTCGTCTCCTCGTCTTCTATGCGCTTCCCACGCATCCATTCCGAAACGCTCTTGTTTAACTTATCTAATCCAAAATCCACGTGTCTAGGAACTAACCCTCCATGCGCGAATACGGTATCATTGACAATCAACACCGTGTTGTGCATGGACAGTTGCTGCGCCAACGGCCCACCTGGGGAGAACAAACCAACCCTAGCGTTCGTTTGTTTTCTCCACTCGTCCATTTCGTCTTCTTCCTCTTCTTCTCCTTCTTCTTCTGTGTCGTCTTCCTTGGACGCTCTTCTTCGTCTTCTGCCAGGAACGGCGTCTTTACCGAACAGCTTCACCAAATGGTCCGAAAAGCGCATCGATTCATGAAATGCGCCTCTAGAGACGTAGCGAAAATCTCCGGAAATGTTCAAAACCTCGTGATTTCCGTTCAAAACAAACACATCTCCGCCTGCTTTTCTCGCCGCTTTCCCTAACTTTTGCAGTAAAATCAAAATACCAATCTCGTCGTCGCCTCGATCCAACACGTCTCCGACTTGCACGAGCACGGTATCCCCGCCTACCCACTGAGGATTCACGTGGTCGTCGTCGTCTTTGCCGAGAACTCCGGCAATTCTCAGCGCTCTCCGGGCTTGCTGAATGTCGCCGTGTAAGTCGCCGATCGCGACCACTCTTCCGGACGTCTTCACGTGCAGTTTCGGGTAATTTGATTTTTTCTCCTTATTCGCCGAGTCTTCTTTCTTTCCTTCTCCTTCGACGTCAGCAGCAGCAGATCCATCGTCTGAACCTGCCGCAGAAGAGAGCAATCGAAACGAGTTTGATCGCTTGTTCTTGCTCGCACTCATCGCCAAAACGCGTCGATCGAGAGAGATGGACTGATTGTTCGTTGCGTTGGTACTGAATCGGACGATCGATGACGATCTCATCGATCTGTTGTTGTTGTTCTGAATGGATGTTGCGCTGCGATTGGCGCGAGAAGAGGAGATAACGCCACGTAAATTTCGAGCCGAAGAAGACGATGCGTTCCCTCCACCACCGGAGATGCCAAAACCGCCGGTCGCAGCTGCTGCCGTCGACGACGCGGACATTCCCGAAAGCGCTCTCGCCGCGTTGGTGCTGCTGCTCGTCAGAGACGACGACGACGACGACGATGCGCTGAACATGGTGTTCGTTTTACTGAGCGTCGTTCGTAACATTTAGTTTAGAAGAAGCACTCGACAAACTCTCTCTTTTTTTAGCAAATGAAGAAATTTTTGGGGAAAGATGTGTTTTGTTTTAAATTTGTTTTTGACGTCTGTGTGTGTGCTATTAGCCTATACTTTACAACACCCGGGGTACCGATACTACTCTACTAACGCTACTTGAACTAAACTATGCATTTTATATGTGATTGGCACTATTTGCTCTCTCACTCTTTCTCTCTCTCTCCTCACGCGTCGTCGTCGGCGTCGTCGTCTAAAAACTGTCGATTGCCCCGGAGCAACTTTTCGGCTTTCATCACGCGAGTCGTTTCCGGGTTGTTTTTCTTCTCCAACTCCAACTCTAAACAAAGCGCCAGAACTTCGTCCACTGAATTGACGACTCTCTCCATCGCTCTCTTTGTGATTTCCAAGTCGTCTGGTTTGTTTAAGCCTTTCTCGGTGGCGCCTTCGATGAGGTTTTCATTCATTCCCATTTTTTCCGTGGCGAAGGAAATGTTGTTCTCCATGTCCTCGAGCGCGGCGGAACGACAGATGGAAAGCTGTCGAGTAAACTTTGCAAATTCTAGAAGCGTTTGTTTTTCTTCATCCGGTACTACTTTTTCACCTTTCGTGTCTTCCTTCCCGTACAACTCCCTGTCGACGAAGGATTCGATCAACTTCCTTCTCACGTTCCATCGCGCTCGTTCAATCGCCTCGTCGTCGCCGAACAACTTCGCCTTGTATCGACTCTGAGATATTTCCTTCACGCATTCGTCCGCTAAGAAAACCTCCGGTATCGTGTTCCTTTTTCGATACGCTCTCGCGCAAATCAAGCAAATCTCTTGAAACGCACCGAACACTTCCATGGAGACTTCGTTTTTCGACATCGCCATCTTCGCGTCGTAGACGACGTCGAACGCAGCCTCTAAAAACGCCTTCGAGTTGTACTCGCTTTCCGAGAACAAACGAACGAGCGAGTCCACGTCGCCGTTATTCTTCACGTACTCTTTACAGAGCGTGGAAAACTCGACTAAATCCACGACGCCGTCTTCTCCGTCTAACTCGGACTCGATGAGTATCGAAGGGAGGTTCTCGATGACTTCTTTCGGCGAGAGTAACTCGTCTTCTCCGCCGGCGCCGAACGCCTTGGCAGCGGCGCTTTCTTTTTCCAATTTGAAGTATTTCTTTTCTTCTTCGTCTTCTTCTTCGCGAGCTCCTCTCGAGAAACCAACCATCACCGGCGCGTTTCTTCTGGCACTTCTCCGTCTTCTTCTCGACGAGAGCGATGGTTTCGTCGTCGCGGATATCAGAGGAGGAGCTCGCGTTTTCGCGAAACGACTCATTCTTTTTTTTCGTGTTTAAGTGAGTTGTGAGGAGAAGAAATGGAAAGACGCGCGTCAAAAGTAAAAAAGAAAAGAGACGCATCGCGAAAACGACTTTCTGCTGCTACTCTAGCGCGCACGCGATGAAGAAGATGAGGAATCTATCCGTGTTCTTCTTCTTTTTCGTAATCTTCTTCTTCTCGTTTTGTATTGCCTTGGAAGGAGAAGGAGGAGGAGGAGGAGAACAACAACAACAACAACAAAATGCTAAGGATGGAATCCCGGTCCCAAACACCATCAACGTTGACCCGTTCTCGATAAAACAGATAAGTTGGTACCCGAACGCGGTGAGATACGAAGGATTTTTGAGCAACTCCGAGTGCGATTATTTGATCGAATCGTATCACTCCGACGAGAACAACAACAACAACAACGACAACATGAAAGGAAGCAGATTGAAAATTATCGAGCGAGAGTCTTCGGTGGTTAAAGACATCGAGCGAAGAATCGCCGAGTGGACGCACACGCCGTCTTCGCACGGGGAGAAGTTACGAGTGGTCAAACACGATTTGAGAACGACAAAAACGAGTCTGAAACCGTTGTATTCTGAAGTTTATTCACCGTTTGAATACGAGAAGAATGTTGGACGAATCAACGATATGCACTTGGGCACGGTAGTTTTAGTCTTGAAAGACGAGAGCGTGAAAGACGGGGAGGAAGAGTTTAGCTCAAACGGGATAATTATGTTTCCAAACGGTGCGGGTGGTGGCAATAGCGATAGTCCGACGACGACGTGCGAAGATATCGACGCGAGTTTGTTTTTGAAAGCGAAAAGAGGGGATGCAATTGCGTGGTTACACACGACCAGAGATCAAAAAGTCGACGGGAAAGCGACCGGCGTGGGCGAGTGCGTGTATGCGGGGGGGAAGGTTGGAGAAAAGTGGACCGCGGTGAAGTATTTACATTTAGTAACCACCCAAAAATAGTGTAGCGCAGAATAGAATGATATAGCTAGTTTTTATTTCACTTAGTCTTTTCGCTCGGCAACGGCTTGTTGAAACCTCCCGGTCGGTTCATGTACTGCCTCGCTTCTCGCTTCGTTTTCTTGAACACGCCTGAAATGTTCGCGTTCGGGTCGTTCACGTGTTTATTTTGCGTGGTATCGAACCCAGAAAATCCCATGAGCTTGGCCATCTGCGCCGCTTCGTCGTCTTCTTCTCCCGCGCCGCCGACGAGTTCTTCTTTTCCTTCCTCCGGCGGAGGCGGAGGAGGCGGAGGTGGCACTTCTGTTCTGCGGCGGCCATCAACACCTCGCTCGTCTATTCTATCGTCGCGCTCACTTTCTTTTGTTCTTCTAGCATCTCTTTCCTCTTCGTAGTTGTATCTATCATCGTCTCTATAGTCTCTTCTTCCTCTGCCTCCGTCGTCTCTTCCTCGAGCGCGGTACGGTTCGTCTCTTCCTCGTCTATTTCCTCCTCCTCTATCACGAGACCTCGATCGAGAACGGGACCGATCTCGTCTTCCTCTATTCGTCCTTCCTTCGTCGTCGTCATAATCGTCGTAATACTCGTCCCTTCCTCTCCCTCTTCTATCGTCTCCTCCTCCTCCTCCTCCTCCTCTGCACCATCCACCTCCGCCGGCTATGCCTACGTTTCGTCTGAATTCTTCTCGTGGAGGAGACCTGGACCGCCGCCGATAAGGTCGCCTATCGTCGTAGTCGTAGTCGTCGTAATCGCGCCTGCCTCCGTAGCGTCCGTCCTCAACGCGTCGTCCTCCTCGTCCACGATGTTCGTAAGACATGTTAATGCTATATATGTTTTCTTAACTCAACTCTTCTCTTTTTCTTCTTCTTTCGTTAAATTCGCAAACTTCTCCTGGTCCAATCGAATCTTCTCAAAGTGCTCCACCCAACTCGACGGACAGTGTTTCTCGAACAACTTTTTCAGCTGTTTCAGTTCTCTTTTATTCTCACTATTATTCGAGGATGATGACGATGATAATGCTTCGTAGTACGCGTCTCTGTGTTTGTAGCAAAGTTCTCGTTCCTTTCGAAGCATATTGTTTCCAAGAGTTTTTTGGCGCAAAGAACAAGTTCGAGATTTTTTTCACACGGTGATGTTTTAGGGTTTCGCAATCGATCGAAGCGTCGTTTTTTACGCACACACAACACACAAAAAGTTTTCTTCTTCTCTCTCCTCACAAAACCATCTCTTTCGCTTTTGCGCGCGCGCGAGAATACACACGCATCATCGCGCAAAGGAGAACACGAAGGAAAACTTCAGCGATCATCTCATCTCGCGGGCCTCTTTTAACAGTCTTGCATCGAACACGCGCGGCGCGTGTGTCGCGCGCTCGAGGAGAGAAATAAAAGAAAACACAACAACGAACTCTCTTCTTGTGTAAATCCCTAGGAATAGAGCGGAATTTATCAACAAAAGGAAAAAAAACGCGAGAGAAGAACGAGATCAAATAGGCACAAAAATGAGCGAAGGACCGCTCGAAGGCGAGGTGCGTGCGTTCGCGCGAAGATCTGAACGTATCTCTTTTGTTTCTTTCTGTATTCAAACTCTTTTGCTTCGTCAAAAAGAAAGGGAGAGAGGGGAGGAGGTTGGAGGGAGAAGAGAGTGCATTTTTTCGCAATTTTGCTCTCGTGGAAAAAAAAGTGCCCTTTGCGTTTGATCTTCCCCTTTTTGTGCAAAAAAAGAAGGGGCACTTTTTTGCCCTTTTTTTCGAGTCTCAAGTCTGGTCTCTCTCTCTCTCTCTCTCTCTCTCTCTTCTCCCGTACTTTAATATTATATATATCGTCTGTTTCTGTTGTCTGACCTCTTCTCTCTCTCTCTCTTTGCGAAAACAACAGACCGCCGCTACCGCGAACGCGAACGCGGGGGCAACGAATACCACCGGAGAAGGAGGAGGAGGTGGAGGTGGTGAAAAAACAACCAAAACAAAGACCAAGAAACAGTGCTCTTCGGTCTACCGTGGCGTTCGACAACGGCCTTGGGGCAGGTGCGTGCGGAAGAAAAACTCTCGTACCAAAAAAAAAGAAATTGTCTCGGCTCTTTTTTTTTGTCCCTCCGCAAGAGAAGATATTTTTGCTCTCTCACCAGTCTCTCTTTCCTTTCTCTTTCATTTATTCTCAAAAAAAAATGATAGAACCACTTTTCAATCTCTCTCTCTTTATGTATATCTATCTATCACTGACTTTCTTCTCTCGACGACGTGCGCGATGAAAAACACAGTTGGGCGGCGGAAATTCGAGATCCGAATCGAGGCGCTCGATTATGGCTCGGGACGTTCGATACGGCGGAAGAAGCGGCGAGAGCGTACGACGCGGCGGCGAGGCACATACGCGGGCCAGGCGCGAGGACGAATTTTCAACTCGCGCCCGGGGAAGAGCCAGCACCTTTCGTGTTACCTGACCCGCCAGCAGGCAGAGGCGGCGGCGGTGGAGTTGGCGTAGGCGGAGGACGCGGCGGAGGGAGAAGCGGGGGAGGATCCGGACGAGGGCCGCACGCCTCCAAGAAGAACAAATCGAAAGACGACGGGAAAGACGAAGGGAAGAATGGATTCTACGGATCTGATCCGAGTAAATTTCCATCCGCGGCTGGATTGAGCTCATTTTCGTCCCTTGGTTTACCCACGCGCGGGTTCAATGGTTTGACGCCGGAGAATGACTTGTCCGCTTTAGTCAACGCAAACTTGGCGTTGGCGCAGCAAAACTTGGAGATGAGCGGAAGACACACGGGGAGTCCGGATTACAACGGCATTCGGTTGAGTTCGGGGTACTCGCCGACGATTGCCGGATCAAGCTCAATACCGGGCGGCAGACTAGGCTCGCTACCGTCCCCGTCGGAGTTGTTAGCCGGATCGCACTTGAAGTATTCCTCTCAACTAACGAATTTAGGCAACAACAATAGAGAGAATAAAGGAGGAGAGAACGACGAAAAGAACAACAATAGCAAAGATAATAGCAACATGCCAGCGATGTACGGAAACGCGGCTGGAAAACGAGATCGTGGGCCATCGAGCGCGTTTTTTGGCACGTCTTTTGGTGTTGCTGGAAGTTTTGGTTCGATTTTCCCGCACGACATGCTCGGAACCTCTCCGTCCGATCGAAACGGAAATAAGAGCTCAACTAAAGTGGATTATTACGACGATTTGAACGCAGGGACAAGTCCAGGTTCTCGCGGGAACTCTACGCACAAAGGTGATAGATATAATAGCAGCGGAGCGGGCAGTGGCGGCAGAGGCAGAGGCTCTGGAAGAGGTTCTGGAGGCAGAGGCGGCGATAGAAACAACCAAACGGACGACGACGACACGCAGAACGGAGGCAATTCTTTCAGAATTGGAAGCATCGGATACATGCGCGACCTGGACGACGCACTACCGTTGGTTGGAAGTCTAGAACTCGGATCTCCGGATTTAGGAAATTACGTCGAAAATGGTAAGAGTAATGCCAACACGAATAACAAGGCGTCTTTGCGCGGAACAAGGAACAAGTCAAACGCGTCTCCGACCAAGAAATCCGGCGGTAGCAGTGGGCGAGCCACGCGAGGAACGACGAGGAGTTCCAACGATCCGAGTTCGGCGACCTTCGATGCGCTCAGCGCGTTGATTGATCAGAAACGGAAATAGAACAGGATTGAAAAAATCTGCGAGCGTATACTAAAAAAGACATTGTGTTGAATTATTTCATTTTTTTGCAAGAAGAGTGAGTGAAAGAGAGCGAAGGTGAGAGAAACGATCATCCTCGTAAGAGTGGTGCCATTGCTTTTCTCCTTCTCTTTCACCGAATCTTACTTTGCGCGTGTGTGAGAGTGTGAAAGCATTGAAAGTTCAGAGCGAGTGAAAAAAAAGTGTGTGAGCGTTTTAACAAGAGCATGCAGTGCTATATTTTTAAATATATATGGGTGTATAAAATGGTATTATTAATATATGGCGGTGGAATGTCGTCTCTCTTCATCCTTGGCGCCGGCCGAGAACAAACTCCCTCCTCCCTACGCTACAACCTCTCTCACGCGCTCGCATAATTTTTTTGCACGCCGCTTATACATCGTTCGCCCCTTTGAACGAACCGCCGACGGAGACCGACAAGTTGCCCTTCGGTTTGTATTGGTTGTTCTTCAAGTCGTCCTCGTAGCCAGCGCCGGTAGATTTGGAATCTTTCAACGCGAACTTCATAAACCATTCGCCCAAAGGTAACTGCGTTTGTGTTTGAGTTCATTCATTTTTGTTGTCGTCGTTTTACAAAGAGAAAAGATATTTATCAGGTCAGCATCCTTAAATTTTGAGAGAGAGAGAGAGAGAGAGGAAAACTACAAAAGCGTAAAACATGAGAGGAGACACCCAAAATCGGATTACGGCGTCGCTAAAAGACGGACCACACCAACCAAAAAAAAAGAAAAAAATTTTCTAATCTTTCCCTTCTGCTCCCCTGCACCTTCTTCGTTTCCAGTGCTCTCTCTCTCTCTCTCTCTCTCTCTCGCGCGCGCGCGCCTTTCTTTCCTTTACGACGAGAAAGACGAGGAGGAAAAAGACATCGACGCGTCGCTCGTTCACGTTCGCGCGGCGCGGCGCGAGGAGAAAAAAAAAGACTCTCTCCTTTTGAGCGCGCATTATCTCAAAATCTCTCGCGGAGAGATCGAAAGAGAGATAACGCCCGTCTCCCCCTTTCGGTGCTCTTCCACGGACAAAAAAAAACTTGCCGTGGGGTGAAAGAAAGAAAAAATTTCTTAACACGAATATCTTATCGACGCACCTTTTCTCCTTTCTTTTTGCCCTTCGCGCCGACTTTTTGCGTCGCCGCGCGAACGGTCGTGTTTCTCTTGACGGTTTGGACTCTAGTAGCCGCGGTAACTTTCGTGCCAACGAGGGAAGTAGTCAACATGATTGATTTTCTCTTGGTGTAGGATTTTTGTGCAGCGCCAAAACGAGGAGGCCAAGAGGAAGGGAGAGAGAGGATTTCCTTTTCCATTTTTTTTAAACCACAGTTTAGGGTTAATCTCCGAAAAACCGAAGAAGTCAAGAAGAAAAAAAAAGTATAGCCCTTTTCCTCGCCTTCGCGCTGAAGCCGCTATAACTTTGCGCACATCTTACACACGCACATAAAATATGGGTCGCGTTCGCACGAAAACGGTCAAGAAGGTACGTTGGCAATAGAAATCAAACGATAGCGTGGCGTTTACGCGTTCGCGCGTTAGCGTATTTGCTCGCGTTCCGAATGTTGATTTCCTGTTTTTCCTCTTTTACTTTCGCACCCACTCGGGGTTGAAAAAATCGCGCGCGATGCGGAATAAAACGAATATGAGCGGGCTCTCGTGGCATAGAATGCACGCATTGGAAGTACCAACGCATGCATCAGGGTCCTTTTTACGCAAATCTCAGTCTGATTACGCATCTTGACGTTCGCGAGACTTTGCGTGCGCTCGAAAGTCGACTTGATTTCTCTGCTCTTTCGATTTTGTAGCCCTATGCTCAAGCTCAAACCCATTTTATACTCACGCTCTTCTTTCCTTCTTCCTATCCATCTTTAAAAACACACAGGCCTCTCGTCAAATCATCGAGAAATACTACTCTCGATTAACTCTCGACTTCGCCACGAACAAGAGAATCGCGGATGAAATCGCCATCATCCCGTCCAAGAGATTGAGAAACAAAATCGCTGGTTTCACCACCCACTTGATGAAGAGAATCCAAAGAGGTCCGGTCAGAGGCATCTCCTTGAAGCTTCAAGAAGAGGAAAGAGAGCGTAGAATGGACTTCATTCCGGACGAATCTGCGTTGCAGACTGATTCGATCGAAGTCGACAGAGACACCATGGATATGTTGAAGTCCATGAACATGGGCAACTTACCGGGCGTGTCTATCGGACACAGAGGAAGACACCGCCGATAAACAACCAGATAAGACGCGTAATAGCAAACATGAATTAATTGTGTGTGCGTGTTCATTTAAAGCCTACCATGTCTTCGGAGATTACCATCGTTTAAACTCGATGGATGAAAATGGAGGTTGAATACGTGTGAAGCTGACAACTGATCGAGTTAGGATCAGAGGAAGTACGCGCTATGGTGTTTATTCTCACCTCGGCGACTGGAACAGCCTAATAAGTAGCTCTAAATCTATACTAGGAAACATAGCTTTGATAATAAAATTTAACAATACTTTTATTGCTTCACTTGCGGATTGTATCTCGATTGTTCGCGTGTATTCATTTTGCGGCAGCTTACATAAGCACTTCTTTCTGAAGTTTACTTTACATTTACAAATGCGCGGGCTAAAACTTTTTTTATTTTTATAAGTCTGCACTCTTCGATATACTTTTCAATCCTCTCAATATCTTAGAAGGCGATTTATACGGCGACTTGACTCTGCTTTGCTGCGTGTTGAGGCTTTTCCTAGACTCAATACCGGCTAAAATAGACGAGGACTTTTGACTGGGCGGACTCGTCAAACTATCGTTGTTTGTGTTTCTCGTCGCCGCTGCTTTGGAATCGGAAGGAGCTACCTCGCTCTTCTTTCTTTTGTCTTCTATTATCACGACCGCATCATCATCATCATCATCATCGTCGTCGTCGTCGTCGACGTTGTCGTTGTTATTTACAACGTCATCTTTATTGTTTTCTGAGCTTTTATTATAATTGGTGTTGCCAACATTCGAACGGGAAGAGGAAGCTGCTGGAGCTTTCTCTCGCTCGTTTGCCGAGAAAATCCTAATACTTTTCGGCAACGACCCAGACTTTCGAGTCACGACGGCACTTCCAGCAGTTGCGCCATTCGCTCCTGAATTACTCATTTTAAAGCGCTCTTGCTCTTCAAACTTTTCTGCGGATTCAATCATTTTCTGTACGGTTTGAATGATAGTCTCAAACATCGGTCTATCGACGCTTTTTTGCGACCAGCACAAACGCATCAAGTGAGTAAACTTATCAAACGCATGAAAATGCGGTGAAACTTCCGCTGGAATTTCCGGGCGTTCCTCTAACTCAATCACGGCGTGTAGGACCTGCCAGTGCGACCATTCCGCCCATGGTAACTCTAAAGTGAGAATCTCCCATAGTACAATACCAAAAGAGTAGACGTCCGACGCTTTTGAATAATCACCCGTGTCTAAAACTTCAGGCGCAGACCAGCGCGGGGAGTGTAAGTTCACGGACGTTGAGACGCTATTACCCGTGGCTCTATTCGCTGCGGTCACACGACTCAAGTTGAAATCACCAACTTTAACGCGGAAAGAAGCGTCCACCATGAGATTTGCAGATTTCAAGTCTCGATGAATCACCGGTGGAGCACAATTATGCAAATAACACATGCCACATGCTGCTCCAAGCGCGAGTCGTAAACGAACGCGCCATTGTAATGCTGGCACGCCAGGTTTCGCGTGGCGCTGTAAAACGGAAAACAAAGAACCACGCGCACAATATTCCTCGACAATAGCTGGAGGATATCGCATGATTCCAAACAGAGCAACGATGTTTGGATGTCGCAAATTCGTCATAATAGAAACTTCCTTCTCGAGTTCATCCATCGCTATGCGAAGGTCAGATGATTCTTCCATGCCTTCCGTTCCGATGAACTTTACAGCCACTTGAACGTGATTCCAAAGTGCGACGTGTACTCGTCCAAAGGAACCTTCTCCAATTTTCCGTTTCAGCGTAACTTCACTCTGGGTGATCAACGTCGTATTCAAGTGAGAAGCCATTCGTTTCTCGCTCGGCGTGTGAATAAACTTCTTCCCGATTTCGCTGCTGCCATCGCTCCGATCCTTAGACAGCATCGGGGAAAGATCACGGGACGCTGTTCGACTCGACGTGAGTCCTGCGCTCAGTTTCTCCTGCAAAGGTTGTATACGTTTCTTTCTTCGCATTTTGCCACCGTTCTCTTTGATTGCACGATCAGCCGCACTCTCAAGCTCTGTCATTGGCCACAGCAACACCGAGCCAAACGTTCCCGCCGTAGCGACACCACTGTGCGAGCCACTCACGGCATGAACGCCACACATGGAGACCATACCAGACCGATGCGCGAGAATTTTACCAGGAACGCCGAGATTTAAACTTCTCTCGTCCACTCTTTTCGTTACGAACGCGTCGAGTTCATCGGACGAAGGAAGTTTCCATATGGTGATGTGACCAGAAACGTGTCCGATAATTAAAAGACTGGCAAATTCAACGATGTCGACGCTGCACGCCAAACTGCCGAATGGAATTTCATTAATCTTTGCGCTTCGCGCTTCCGGAGCGATACCTCTTCCTCCCCAAAGCTGCACCGTACCTAATGCACTTCCAAACGTACCTTCGGCTTGATGTAAAGTAACAACGCACTCGGCATCTTTGTAAGCGACGCACTCTTCGACTAAACCCAAATCTTTGTGAACTTCGTTCGAGGCGATGCACTTTCCTGATTTCGTCGACCAAACTTCTAAATTCTCGTTCGCGTATTTTGTCGCCGTGACATTCGTGTGTGGCACGTACACGTGGCCGTTCAGATACACTATGAACTTCACCGCGCGTTTTGAGACACCAAATCCATCCACTTCTCCACGAATTAATCGTCCAAGACGCAAATGAACTTCGAAATCTGCGCCGGCAATGCGATCGACTTCGTTATCAAATTTCCACGAATCTCCAGGCGACGTGTTTTGACTGTTTCCTACGCTCGAGTTCTGTCTTCGAGACTTAATTTTTACCTTTGCGATAACTTCTAATATAGATCCGTCTGCGAAACCAGTCCAGAGCGTGCAATTTTGAAACTTATCCTTTTGGAGTGCCAAAGCCCGAGCTTCATTCGTACCATTTTCCATCTCGCCATTGACCAAGCCATCGTCTTCATCATTGTCACTCGAATCTTCATCATCATCAACGATGCGCATAGCTGTTGCGCTAACACCTTTCCTAACTTTCATGACCGCATTTTCGTTTCTTTTCCCCATATCTACGTCCCAAACGCAAACGTCACCAGCAGATGTTCCGACGAAGAGTAAAGCGGCACATGCGCCCGAGCCTTTCGTCATCACCGTGATTGCACCACGTGGTTTTTCCGAAACGCGCATGGAAAGCGAAGATATCCCGGTGTCATATTCGTTCACATCGACATCGTCATTGTATTTGTCACTTTTCTCGAGACTAAGAAAACACCCTCCCATTCCAATCGAATTGCTATCAGTACCCCCACTATTCTTCCCGCTCCTAGCGCCACTACTATCACCACTGCTACTCCCATCTAACCTACCTCCGTATTCCAGCTCTCTCCGTTCGTTCAAAAACAAATCTATTACTTGTAGTGTTCCCGAACGTCTAGGAAACCTCGTTTCATTCGCTATCCATAATTCTGAGCAATCAACCCCGCACGCTATCATCTCCGTAACGCCGCTACTAAAAACAACCTTATTCATCGCTGTGGTAAAGCCACCCCTCAACAACCTCGAACGTCTCGTCAACGACGCGATGCTTTGCGTTTTAGAAGCGATGCCACCTCCGCTCGCGCCGGTCAAATTCCATAATTGCGTCTCGATAATCTCCAAATCTGATTGTAAACTGGTAAACTTTTTGTTCGAGCTCGACGAGAGTATTCCGTATCTCGTAAACGCCTTCTCTAAGATTGATAAGTTTCCAACCGCGTCCACTCGTGCCACGCACAACCTTAAGACGCCCAAGCACGAAATCATTATTTTCTTGAGTTGCGTTAAACTTTGCGGGTCTAGCATTTCGTGTGTCTGATTAGCTTCGATCAACGCCAACTGTAACGCGTGCGCGTTGGAGAGTAAACTGATGCACTTTTCCCTGTGGGAGGTTGCACACATGACTCGTTTTTGTAAATCATTCACCGCGTGCGTGTTTGCTAACATCAAAGATTGCACCGAAGACACGTCTACGTTTGACGCTCGAGAAGAAGATGCTCTGCTCACAGAAGTATTATTACTTTTATTATTAATAATATTTGTTCTTTTTGTTGGAGTTAACAACGTTGAGGTTGATGGAGACGACGAGGACACTCTGTTGTTGTTGTTGTTGTTATTGTTACGAGGAGAAGCGCTCATCAACGATGGACTAGCGGCTCGATTGATACCACCGACGACGACGCTACTGTTGTCGAAGCTCGTTTTCACTCGCGTCTGCGGCGTC
>Ga0255767_1000082_pt1 | contig 74411 bp, 67 predicted proteins | sample 071ome_24_FD_179967 | JGI IMG/M metagenome (GOLD analysis project Ga0255767, IMG submission 179967) | Coastal salt marsh microbial communities from the Groves Creek Marsh, Skidaway Island, Georgia - 071402CT metaG (version 2) | ecosystem: Environmental > Aquatic > Marine > Intertidal zone > Salt...
ACCTGCGCCGAGTGACGAAGCAGCCTGGCGAATCCGGTTCTCGTGGACGAACAGTTGGGCGGTCTGCAGGCCTCGCCCCTCCTCCCCGAGGATGTCGTCGTTGCTGACTCGAACGTCGGTGAGCCGCACATGGGCGTGATCGGTCGGCATGTTGAACGTCCACATGAAGTCCTCCACACCGAATCCGGGGGTGTCGACGGGGACGATGAAACAAGTGATGCCATGCCCCTCGCCTGGGCTGCCGGAGGTCCGAGCGAAGATGAAGTCATGGGTGGCGTGGTGGAGCCCCGTGTTCCAGTACTTCTCTCCATTGATGACCCATTCGTCGCCGTCCCGCACGGCGGTGGTCTCCATCCAGGTGGCGTCCGAGCCGTGCAGTGGTTCGGTCAGACCGAACCCAATGCGGGCCTCACCGGCAAGCATCTTCGGGATCCATGCCTCCTGCTGGGCCGGTGAACCGTACGTCTCCATCATCAGGACGGTCGGGAAGTTGCCGATGATCGATGATTCGTTCTGGAGATCATTGTGGAGTCCGAGGCCCCGTCGGGCGAGGTGCTCGCGAACGATCGCCATTGCCAGGTTCGAGCCGTCTCGACCACCAAAGCGGGCCGGGAGTTGGTAACGCAGCAGGCCAGCAGCATCCGCCTCGCGACGCATCCGCCCGAGAAGCGCCTCCCACTCAGCGTTGGGGAGGCCGTCGCGATCCCAATCGGTGCGGCTGTCTTCGCGCCGATGATCAAAGAAGCGGATGTTGTCGTCCTCCGCCTCGATTGGTTCGATCACGTCAGCGATGAACGTGTCGCACTCATCGAGCAGGGCCTGGATGTCCGCTGGAATCGAGAAGTCCATGCGTCGACCGTAGATCCCCGACTGTCGACGTGCATCGGGCGACACACCAGACCTCCGCCGTTCAAGCGTCGCCGGCGCCTGGTTGAGGCGGAAAGGCCGACCTGACCGTCTCGACCGGCCCTCCCCGTCACTAGGCTTGGGTCGCCCCCGTAGCCAAGCTGGTTACGGCAGCGGACTTTTAATCCGAAGATCGTGGGTTCGAGTCCCACCGGGGGCACTACCTCTTCGCTCGGCGAAGCCGTCGGGCGGCAGGAGTGGGTCGGCGAGGGCCACCTTCCTGACCCGGCCCACCCGCTCGTGATCGGGACTCGCAGCACCCCCTGACGCGACCGCGCGCAACCCGCGTCCTACCATCGTGGCGTGAATCCGCGCTCGCTCATCGTCATGCTCGTCACGCTGATCGTGATTCTGTCGGCTGCCCTCTTCGTGATGACCTGGGGCGACGATGGGGACCAGGAAGACGTCGCCACGGCCACCACCACCACCACGAGCCTCGCCCCGGTCACCACGTCAACGGCGGCACCCACCACCCTTGCGCCGACCACGACGACGACGATCCCAGTCGAGTGCGGCACCGAGGGTGCGGCCAGCGACGGGTCGACGACGACCAGCACGACCGAGGCGCCGACCGAGGACGAGAGCACGGATGCCAGCAGCGACACGACGACATCGCTTTCGCCCTCCCTCGGCCCGAACGACTCGGTATCGACCGTTGGGTTCGGCGAGGTCGACTTCGGTATGACGGTGCGCCAGGCCGAGACGGCGGCTGGCACCCGGATGATTCCGTGCGGGCCGATCGGCGCCTGCTACCGGGTCATCCCGGAGGTCGCCCCCGAAGGCATCAGTTTCTTGGTCACCGATGGAACGATCGAGCGACTCGACGTCGTTGCGGGACGGGTGACGACGCGGTCCGGGGTCGGGATCGGAACCGAACAGGACCGCATCATCGAACTCTTCGGCGATCGAATCGAGACAGCGATCAACGACGATTCGAGCGTCGACCTCATCTTCGTCCCCCAGGACGAACAGGACGCCCAGTTCCGCGTGATCTTCACCGTCCGCGATGGGATCGTCGAGACATTCCGTTCGGGTCGACTCGCCCAGGTCACCGCGCCGAATCCCTGCGCTGAGGCAGCCTGACCCCGATCGCCGGCAGCGGGTGGGTCAAACGGCACGAGCCGTCCCCATCTGGGCGGTTCGTTCTGGTTCTCTGGTGCCGTGCGTCCAACTGCCTTGCGCCTTGTCATCGCCCTGTTCCTGCTCGCCTCGACGGCGTGCAGTGTCGATGACGGCTCTCAACGACGCGGCCGTCCAACGAGCACCGATGCCGAGGTGGACACCGCGCCCACCGAACCGGCACCCACGACCACGTGGCCAGCATCGGTCGGGGTCGTGACCGTCGCCGAGGCCAGCTACGACATCACCGCAACCTGCTATGCCCCGGGTGCCGGTGAGGTTCTCGCGATCGGATCGGCCATGACACCCGACGGTGACCGCGTCGAGCTTTACCTGCAGGCGTTCCTCGGCGCCCCTTATGTCGGAATCTCGGTTTACGGGGCCCAGACCATCACCTACGAGGCAGCGATCGACCGGCCGCTCACGATCACCTATGAGGCCGACATTCTTCGGGCCGACGACATCGATCTCGTGACCGACCTCGACCTGGCGAGCGGGGACAGCATCGCCGCCGGCACCGGCAGTGTCGTGATCGAGTGCCGCTCCTACGAATCTGAGTTGCCACCCGGATTTGTCGGCGGGTGATGCACGATCAGCTCACTGCGGTTGAGCCGAGTGTTGGCGAGTTGAAGAGACGGTCCCCACCGGGCCCGTACCGCACCACGCACGATGCCACAGGCCGGTAGCGTCGCACCGTGGTTTCCCAGGCCGAACTCAAGAAGCGCCGTGTCAAGGCGACCAAGGAGCAGACCCGACAAGAGCAGGTCGTCGATCGCCGCGATCGGCGCCGCCGTCTCGGGGTGAGCGCATTCATCCTCGTCCTTGCCCTTGCGCTCATTGCGCCCCTCGCCGCTGGCCTCTTCGCCAGCCTCGACGACGACTCATCGACGATCGACACCAGTACACCGGTCGAACTCGATGCGACCCCACCATCGCTGGTCGATCCCGGATTCGAGGGAGCGAGCCTCACCGGGCCGACACCGTGCCCGGCTACCGACGGCACCCAGCAACGCGTCACCTCGTTCGAGGCGGCACCGGTCGGGTGTATCGATCCGGCGGCGTCGTACACCGTCGATCTCGCCACAATCGCCGGTTCGGTCGCCATCGACCTTGATGTCGGCAGCGCGCCGGAAGCGACCAACCTCTTCGTCTCCCTCGCCCGATATGGCGTGTACGAGGGAGCCCGGATCCAAACCGAGTTCGACGGTCTGGTCGTGCTCGGCAACTTCGGCGATGCCGGCTTCAGCGTCCCCGCCACCGAGGCGCCCGCTGGCGCTGCCTACCCGGTCGGGACAATCGCGCTCCTCACCGAACTCGGCTCCGCTGCCATGACCGGCCAGGCCGTGATCGTCACCAGCGAACTCGGGGCCGAACTCCTTGCGAGCGACGGGACCTCACCGGTCATCGGGTCGGTCGCCGGTGGCATGGATGTGCTCGCTGCGCTCGCCCAGTTGGCCGACGACAACCCGGGCACGACCTATCGGATCCGCAGCGCAACGGTGACCGAGGCAAGCAGCTGATCCTCGCTAGCGTTCACGCTCGTGAGTACCGAAAAGCGAGACCGTCAACGAGCAAACGCCTCCTCGGCCAGGGTGGCCGCCGCCCAAGCCGACACCGCCCAGCAGCGCATGCGGCGAACCCTCGGGATCGCTGCCGCGATGCTCGTGACCGTCATCGTCATCGGGTGCGGTCCGGCGAAGTCGACCGACACGGCGGCCACGGACTCCAGTACCGCAGAGACCGCCGAACCGACAGACAGCGCCGACCCGACCGACACCGCTGCGGATGACACCCCAGTCACCTCCAGCGCGACCGAGGGCTGCCCAGCCGAGGATGGTTCGTCACCGCGCACGATCGACTTCGCCGAACCGCACCCGATGTGCATCGACCCCAGCAAAACCCACGTCGCCGTGTTCTCCACCTCCGAGGGCGAGATTCGGGTCACGCTCGACACCGAGAACACACCGGGCACCGCCAACAACTTCGTGACGTTGGCCCGCTGGGGGTACTACGACGGGACCACGATCCACCGCACCGACCCCAGCATCGACATCATCCAAGGCGGCTCGCCCCGAACCGAGAGCGCAGCCGACCCGGGCCCCGGTTACACGATTCCGGACGAGCCTCAGCTCGAGCAGACCGCAGCAGGTCTCAGCGGCCCGTACCGCTATGTGCCCGGCCAGTTGGTCATGGCCCGGACCGGTGCCCCGAACTCGGCCAGCGCCCAGTACTTCTTCACCACGGGGCCCAACGCAGCGCTCCTCGATGGGCAGGGCATCTATGTCGTATTCGGCGAAACGGATGCCGCCGGCCTCGCCGTGCTCCAGAACATCATCGGGCTGCACGAACCAGGTGGCGCGCTTGGCGGCGCGCCGTCTCGAACCGTGACGATCGACTCGCTCACGATCGAAGTCAGCTGACCCGGTCGGTGTCAGGTGCCGAGGTCGGGAAACGAGCCCACGCTTCCACGAACGGCCGCAACGGCGCAGAGACCGACGCGATCTCGAACCGGTGCAGGTCAGCGACGAATAATCCGGCTCGCCTCACCGCCTGCGGGATGTCTCGATCAAGGTGCAGGCCGGTCACCGGGCGGGCCAGCCGCCCGCCGAGACGCAAGGCCCGACCCAGCGGACCGGTCCGAATGGTCGGCTCGAGCAGGTAGAGCATGCCGTGCGGGGCAAGCCGGTTGGCGAGTTCTCGGCAGAAGTGATCGAGGTCCGTCTCGAGGGGAGCCTTCACCACAGAGATGATCGTGTCGTAGCGGCCATCGGCGTCAGCAAGACCGGTTTCATCGAGGTCGAGGATCCTGCCCGTCGCCCGTTCTCGTACTGCGTCGGCGCGGTCGGCCAGCGCGGCAGAGATCTCGGTAGGGATACGGGAAGCCATGCCGGGAACCTACGCGAACCTAGGCTGCGGTATGCCCATCGAGCCCCCGGCGAGCCCGTGGCAATTCCCTCCCGATCTGGACGCTGATGAGCACGGCCTGGTCGGGATCGGTGCTGATGCGGAACCCGGCACGATCCTGTCGGCGTATCGCAAGGGCTACTTCCCCATGCCGGCATCCCCGGATGGGGCGTTCGCCTGGTGGTCTCCTGATCCGCGGGGCGTGCTCGAACTCGACGACCTGCATGTGAGCCGATCACTCCGCCGTTCACTGCGGCGCTTCGAGTTTCGTGTCGACACCGCTTTTGAGGAGGTGGTGGCTGGGTGCGCCGATCCGACTCGGCCGCACGGATGGATTGATGACCGCATCCGGGTCGCCTACCAGCGGCTGCACGAACTCGGATGGGCCCACAGTGTGGAGACCTGGCTCGATGGGGTCCTCGTCGGTGGGCTCTATGGACTGGGCATCGGGGGGCTGTTCGCCGCTGAGTCCAAGTTTCATCGCGTCACTGACGCGTCGAAGGCCGCCGTTGTTGCGCTGGTTCATGGGCTTCGCGACGAGCATCCCCGCCTGATCGATGTGCAGTGGCGTACTGACCACTTGGCCAGGCTCGGGGTCTCCACCGTCGACCGCGCCTCCTACCGGCGTCGATTGCCTACGATCCTTGCCACGCCCGATGCGCCGCTCTTCTCGGACCGCGTCGGTCGAATCGTCCTCCCCCAGGCTTGATTTTTCGGACGTGCCCGCCGATGGAGTGCAGATGAGTGAAACCCGCTTCGACCTCACCGCCGGGCTCGGCGTCGCCGGTGCTGCGGCCGGCCTGCTCGCTGCCGCAACGAACCGTCGTCACCTGTCGGTTGCTGCGAGTCTGGCTGCTGGCGCATGCGCTCTCCTTGCCCAGAAAGGTCGAGCTGAGATTGATGCCCTGGAGCGCCGAACGACGTCCATGAACGAGCAGGTCCGCCAGCTCGAGAGTGCGGTCGCCACCCAGGTGCAGGGGCGTATGGCCGCCGAGGAAGCGGTCCGAAGTCTGACGGAGCAGTTGTCAGCCGCCGAGAAGCGGACGGGTGACGCCTCTCCCTCGCTCATCATTCGCGAGTCGAGCCTCGGCGGCGAAGGTGGGCTGACCGACCCGGTCACCGGGCTTTTCAGCCACGACTACTTCTTGGTGTCCCTCGACAGTCGCATTGCCGCAGCTCGTCGCCATCTTCGGCCGGTCGCGGTCGCCTTGATCGAGGTGGTCGATGGCCGCGACGGCTCGGACCGGCCACCGGCTGACGCCGTCGACGTTGCCGATGCGCTCCGCTCAACCCTTCGAGAGTCCGATACCGCCACCCGACTCGCCGATGGTCGGTTTGGTGTCGTCCTCGAAGACACGCCGGAGAACGGTGCGATCTGGACCATGGAACGGGTGCGGCGCTGCCTGACCCAGAGCGACCCCGACATCACGATGTGGGCCGGGGTCGCCTGTTACCCCGCCCATGCGTTCGACGTGGGCGGGCTCATCGATCGGGCTGACGCCGCGCTCGATGCCGCAAAGGACTGGCATCAGGATCGCATTGAGGTTGCGACAGCAGAGTGACCGGCCGCAGGCGTGGCCAATCACCTCAGGCGGCGTAGCCTCGTCTCTGGAGGGATGGCAGAGCGGACGATTGCACTGGTCTTGAAAACCAGCGGGCCTTCACGGGTCCCGGGGGTTCGAATCCCCCTCCCTCCGCCACCCACAACCGGCAACTGGTCGACGTTGTGGCCAGCGCCGCCGGGTTGTGCTCAGACCAGAACAGGCTCTCGCTCAGGCGAGGTCTGAGCTGCGTCGTCGGCCCCCTCGTACTCGGCAGGAGGGAGACCCGAGTCGCCCTCGATGTCGATCTGAGGGATGATCCGGTCAAGCCATGCCGGGATCCACCAGTTCGCGTCTCCCATCAACTTCATCGTCGCTGGCACCAGGATGATCCGGACGATGGTGGCGTCGACGAAGATCGCCGTGGCGAGGCCAAGGCCCATCATCTTCACGAACGGGTCGGTTCCAAGCACGAACCCACCGAAGACCGAAATCATGATGAGTGCTGCGGATGTGATGACTCGAGCGGTCGACGCGATGCCGTGGATGACCGACTGATCGTTGTCACCGCTGATGAGGTACTCCTCGCGTACCCGGCTGAGCAGGAAGACCTCGTAGTCCATCGAGAGCCCAAAGAGGATCGCGAACATGAACATCGGCATCATCGCAACGATCGGGATCGGCTCCGCCACCCCAACCAACTCATTACCCCAGCCCCACTGGAAGACCATGACCAGCACGCCGTAGGCAGCGCCGATCGAGAGCAGATTGAGAATCGCGGCCTTGAGCGCAACCACCGGCGACCGGAACACCCCGGTGAGCAGGAAGAAGGACAGGCCAATGACCGCAGCGAGGAAGAACGGCAATCGTGAAGCGACCTGATTGCCGACATCACCGAAGCTGGCTGTCTGGCCACCGACGTGAGCGGTCCCGTCGGTACCGGCGAGGATCGTCGGAAAGACCTCATTCCTGAGACGCTCAACGGTGTCGTACGTGGCCGCATCCTGGGGCGACGTCACCGGGAACGCGAGCACCGAGGTGACCTCGGAAGCACCCTCGGGAGCCGACTGCACGAAGGCGATGTTGGGATCGGCGTCGATGGCAGCCGCAAGTTCGCCAGCGAGCGTCGGGTCACCGGCGGTATCGATGGCGATCAGCAACGGGCCGGAGAAGCCGGGCCCGAACGAGTCGGCAACAAGGTCATAGGCCTGACGCTCGGTTCGGCTCTCCGAGAAATTGCCTTCGTCCGGGAACCCCAACTCGAGGGCAAGCACCGGTGTGGCGAGCCCAACCAGCAGGACGGTCACGCCAATGGCGTAGCGCCAGGCGTGGCGAGACACGTGCGCCCCCCAGGCCTCCCACCGCTCGCTCACACCAGTACGGATCTCGGTGCGGCGGTCCTTGCGCAACCCGTTGATCCGGTGACCCGACAAGCCAAGGAAAGCGGGGAGCAGCGTGATCGCCGCCACGACCATGATCATCACGACCACCGACGTCGCCACGCCAGCGGCGGTCACGAACGGCACGCCAGCTACGGCAAGCCCAAGAATGGCGATCACCACAGTGCCGCCCGCGAAGATCACGGCCTGACCGGCAGTTGCGACCGCACGGCCAGCGGACTCGACGACCGTCATGCCCTGCGACAAATACTCGCGATGGCGGGTTACCAGAAAGAGGGCGTAATCGATGCCGACACCGATCCCGACCATGGCCGCCATCTGAGGGGCCCAGGACGGAATGTCGATCAGATAGTTGACGAGACCCATGGCGCTCACACCAAGCGCAAGTCCGAACAGCGCCGTTCCGATCGGCAGACCCATGGCGATCACAGAACCGAACGCAACGAGCAGGATGATGACAGCGGCGACGATCCCGATCATCTCGCCAGTGCCGGTCTCGGCTTCCTCGAAGGTGAAGAAGAGTTCACCGTTGGCTTCGACCCGGTACCCGGCAGCCTCGTCGAATTCAGCACGGAGTTCTTGGAACGCCTCGAGCGTCGCCGGGGAAAGTTCACTGCTGGGCGGGTAGAGCACTCGGAGCAAGGCGACGCTGCCGTCTTCGGACAACTGCGGCGGTGCGACGGTAATGACCTCCTCAAGTGCGGCGAACTCGGCGCTGATCTCATTGAGGGCGTTGTCGCCGGCGATCGACTGACCGGGGGTCGTCGAGGCGATCACGACTTGGGCGCTAACGCCACCCTGTTCGGACTGGGCTTCAGCGAGGAGTACCAGTGCATCATCGCTGTCAGTGCCGGGCACCGTGAAGGTGTCTTCGAACTCTTTGCCGGCGGTGGCGTTGGACGCCACGACGAGCACGGCAAGGAGCAACCAGGCAGCCAGCACGACCCACGGTCGCCGGGCAGCGAACCGGCCGAGCCGGTACAGTAAGGTGGACATGGGCGCTCCTTTGGGGGAAAGGCGTTCTCGCGGGACAGCGCCGGTCGGGCTCCGAACCCGCCCCGACGCCGCCGCAGACGAGGCTACGTGGGGCCACTGAGATCATGTGCGTCGGTGGTGTGAATGCGGTCACCTTGCATGAGGCGGCAGACCGACTGCGTCTGCGCTGGGCAGCAGTTGCCATCCACTGACATAGCCGATTAGCTATCTCGCTATGGCGCTCGCAGAACCACTCACAACCGTCGACCTGGAGGCCGTCCTCAAGGCGCTGGCATCCGAGCGACGCCTTCAGATCCTCGACTGGCTTCGCGACGTTGAGGCGAACTTCCCGCCGCAAGAACACGGCGACCCGGTCGCCGACGGGGCCTGCAACCTCTTCATCGTCGAAAAGCTCGGCGTCAGTCAGCCGACTGGCAGCCGACATCTCAAGGTGCTCGTGGATGCCGGCCTGATCGTGCCCACCCGCCGCAAGGGATGGACGTACTACCGCCGCAACGAGCAGGCCCTTGCCGCCGTTGCTAGCCGAATGACGGAGGTCTGAACATGGGTATTCGCATCGGCGCCGACGTCGGCGGCACGTTCACCGACATCGTCATGCAGCTCGACACCGAGCGCTCCGCCGCTCCCGTCTATGCCTCGACGAAGGTCCTCACCACCCACCAGGCGCCTGAGCTCGGCATTCTCGACGGTATTTCCCAGATCGCCACACAAGAACGCGTCGACCTGGCCGACGTCGAGCAGATCATCCATGGCACGACACTCGCCACCAACGCGCTGATCGAACGTCGAGGGGCGAAGACGGCACTGGTCACGACCGACGGTTTCCGTGACGTGATCGAGACGCGAACGGAGTCGCGCTTCGAGCAGTACGACCTCGACATCGTGTTGCCGACGCCGCTTATCCAGCGAGCCGATCGACACGTGGTGACCGAGCGCTTGAACGCGCGAGGCGAGGTGCTTGTGCCCTTCGACGAGGACGGCGCCCGCGCCCTGATCGCTCGAATCGGTGAGGAGGCCTACGAGTCGGTGGCGGTCGGTTTCATCCACGCCTACGTCAACCCGGTCAACGAGCGCCGGTTCCGCGAACTCCTGCGCGCGGAACTGCCCGACGTTGCCTGCTCAATCTCGAGCGACGTTTCGCCTCAGATGCGCGAGTACGAGCGCTTCAACACCGTCTGTGCCAACGCCTATGTGCAGCCATTGATGGCGAGCTACCTCGTGCGACTTCGCGACGAACTCGCGGCTCGCGGCGCAACCTGCCCGCTCTACCTGATTCACTCCGGCGGGGGACTCATGTCAGTCGAGTCGGCCGCCGCCTTCCCCGTTCGTCTCGTCGAGTCCGGCCCGGCCGGTGGCGCCATCTTCGCTGCTGATCTCGCCGCCCGATACGGCCGTGACCGCGTGCTTTCCTACGACATGGGCGGCACCACGGCAAAGATCGCTCTCATCGAAGACTTCACCCCAGCCACCGCAAAGACGTTCGAAGTCGACCGGACGGCACGGTTCAAGAAGGGCTCTGGTATGCCCGTCTCGATCCCGGTGATCGAGATGATCGAAATCGGCGCCGGCGGCGGTTCCATCGCCTCGGTCGACACGCTCGGGCAGATCCGTATCGGCCCACACTCCGCAGGGAGTGAACCTGGACCGGCATCCTACGGGCGCGGCGGACGCGACGCCACCGTCACCGATGCCAACGTCCAACTCGGCCGTCTTCACCCCGACACCTTCGGCGCAACCGACATCGATCTGTCCCCGACCCTCGCCGGTGAAGCGCTGCAGCGTTCCATCGGCGAACGACTTGGCCTCTCTGCCAATGACGCCGCCCGCGGTGTCGCCGAAGTCGTCGACGAGAACATGACCAACGCGGCGCGCGTGCATGCAGTGGAGAACGGCAAAGACCTTGCGGGCTACTCCATGATCGCCTTCGGCGGCGGTGGGCCCCTTCACGCCAGTCGTCTCCTTGACAAGCTCGGCCTCGACGAGTTGATCGTGCCGCCCGACGCCGGCGTCGGGTCAGCGGTCGGTTTCCTTCGAGCTCCGTTCGCCTACGAGGCCGTTCGGAGCTTCTACACCTCAACCGTCGACTTCGACGTCGATGGAGCCAACCAGGTGCTCGCCGAACTCGCCGAAGAGGCGATGGCGTTCGTGCGCCAAGGCACCACAGCCGATGTGACCGTCGAGCGTCAGGTGGCGATGCGCTACAAGGGCCAGGGCTGGGAGATCCCGGTCCGGCTCGGTGACACCCCCTTCGATGAGATGGCGGCAGAACTGCTCGGCGCCGAGTTCACCAAGGCCTACGAAGAGTTCTTCGGTCGTGCCATCGACCACCTGGCTATCGAGGCGGTCAGCTGGTCGGTTCGAGTGGCGTCAGTGGTCGAGGCCCCTGAGCCGGTCGAACTCGAGTTTGGCGATGGACCCGCCGCCGTTCCCGCCGGCGAGCGGGCGATGTATGACCCGATCACCGGCCTCGACACCGAGTCGGTCGTTGTCGAACGGAGCTCGCTCGAGAGCGGGGGAACCGTCGCTGGCCCTGCCGTGATCGTCGAAGCGCAGACCACCACCGTCCTTGCCTCACACCACCGAGCGGTGATGCAGAGCGACGGCACACTCCTCGTCCGAAGGGTTGCATCATGAGCGACGCCGCACGCGAACTCCATAACCAGGTGATGTGGAATCGGTTGATCTCGATCGTCGAGGAACAGGCGCTCACCCTGGTCCGAACCGCCTTCTCGACCTCGGTCCGAGAGGCCGGCGATCTCTCCGCCGGGGTCTTCGACAAGCAGGGCCGGATGATCGCTCAGGCCGTGACCGGCACCCCGGGCCACGTCAACACCATGGCGGCTGCCGTCGGCCACTTCATCGACGACATCGGTCCCGAGCGGATCTATCCGGGCGACGTCTATGTCACGAACGACCCGTGGAAAGGCACTGGCCACCTCCACGACATCACGGTCACGACACCGGTCTTCACCGACCCGACCGACGAGTCAACGCTGATTGGTTTCTTCGCCTCGACGGCCCACGTGGTTGATGTCGGCGGCCGCGGCTATGGCCCCGAGGCCCGTGAGGTCTACGAGGAAGGCATCCGCATTCCGATCCTGAAATGGGCTGAGCGAGGCGAACTCAACGAGGGCCTTGTCACCATGGTGCGGTGGAACGTCCGCGAGTCCGATCAGGTGATCGGGGACATTCACGGACTGGCGGCCTGCAACGAAACCGGCCGGCGCCGGCTGCTCTCGATGCTCGAGGAGTTCGACCTCGCCGATCTCGACGATCTCGCAGCCTTCGTGTTCGACCGCACCCACGCCGCCACGATGACGGCGCTGGCGCGCGTCCCGAAGGGCACCTACACGAACACGATGGTGGTCGACGGCTACGACCTCCCACTCACCCTCGCCGTCACCCTCACCGTCGCTGACGACGGCATGCACGCCGACTTCACCGGGACATCACCGATCAGCCGGTACGGCATCAATGTGCCACTGGGCTACGCCGAGGCGTACTTCACCTACGCCATGCTCGTCGCCCTCGCGCCCGAACTGCCCAACAACTTCGCGTCGCTCGCACCCTTCACCGTGAGCGCTCCGAAGGGCGTGATTCTCAACGCCGAGCACCCTGACCCGGTTTCGGTGAGACACGTCATCGGCCACTTCGTCACCGACCTCACCCTGGGTGCCATCGCCCACGCGTTGCCCGACGTAGTCCCAGCCGAAGGAGCCGGTGCGCTCTGGAACTTCCAGGCGAGCGCCCGGCAGGCATCACCCGATGACCCAAAGCCACCCGTCGAGTTGCTCATGTTCAACAGCGGCGGCTCGGGCGCTCGGCCCACCCTTGACGGCCTGACCGCCACGGCGTTTCCGTCCGGTGTGCGGACGATGTCGGCCGAGGCCACCGAGCAGGTCGGGCCAATCATCATTTGGCGCAAAGAGATTCGCGAGAACTCCGGTGGTGCCGGCCGACAACGAGGAGGCATGGGGCAGACCCTCGAGGTGGGGCCAACCGACGGCTACCAATTCGAGTTCTCTGCCATGTTCGACCGCGTCGCCAATCCCGCTCGGGGCCGAAACGGCGGCGAGGACGGCGAACCCGGAAAGGTCTACCTGGATGATGGAACACCCTTCCCCACCAAGGGGGTGGAGACAGTGCCGGCCGGTAGCCGACTGATCATGGAGCTCCCTGGCGGAGGCGGGTTCGGTGATCCCACCGAACGCGATCCGGCCGCAGCTGAGAACGACCGACGCCAGGGCTACACCCGGTGACTCCCATGGCCACCGGAGCGGCACGACGACACCTCAGCCTGAGCAACGGCACGGCACCATGTCATCGCTGAACGAGCACTACGACGTCGTCATCGTGGGCGGAGCGATGATGGGCTCGTCCGCAGCATGGTGGCTGTCGAGGGAGCCCGGGTTCGACGGCTCCGTGCTTGTGATCGAGCGCGACCCGTCCTACGAACACAGCTCGACATCGGCGACCAACAGCTGTGTTCGGCAGCAGTTCTCCAACGAGGTCAACATCCGAGTCAGCCAGTTCACCGCCGAGTTCATCCGGACCTTTCCGTCCTGGTTCGACGGAGCCGATGTGCCGGAGCTCGCCACCGACTACTTCGGCTACCTCTACCTAGCCACCGACACCGCCTTCGCCGACGTCCTCTACGCCAACCAGCAGCTGCAAGCGTCATGGGGTGCAGCAACCCGCATCTTGGATCGAGACGAACTCGCCACCTCGTTTCCGTTCTACAACCTCGACGACATCGTGTGCGGAAGCCATAACCCGCGCAACGAGGGCTACTTCGACGGCGGCACGATGTTCGACACCTTCCGTACCCAGGCCCGGCACAACGGGGTCACCTACCACCGAGGCGTCGTGACCGAGATCGACCGGCGAGACGGGCGGGTCGCCGGTGTCGTGCTCGATTCTGGTGGCCGCATCGCATGCGACACCGTGGTGAACGCAGCTGGGCCCCGAGCGGCTCAGGTCGCACGAATGGCCGGCCTCGAACTCCCCGTCGAACCGCGCAAGCGCTTCACCTATGTCTTTCGGGCAGCCGAACCTCTCGACCGGCCACTCCCCCTCACAATCGACCCGTCCGGGGTGCACGTTCGTAGCGACGGCGACGCCTACATGGCCGGCTGCGGGCCAGACATCGACCATGCCGTCGAGCCCGACGATCTCGCCATGGACGCCGACCTCTGGGAGGAGAAGGTGTGGCCAGTGCTAGCGCATCGGATCCCGGCGTTCGAGCGGATCAAGGTGGTGAACCGCTGGGCCGGGCACTACGCGTTCAACACCCTCGACCAGAACGCCGTCATCGGCCCTCACCCCGAACTCGACGGCTTCGTGCTCCTCAACGGCTTCTCCGGACATGGGCTTCAACAGGCACCGGCGATGGGGCGCGGCGTGGCGGAGTGGATCAGCTACGGCGAGTTCCGGTCGATCGACCTGTCGCCGCTGGGGGTCGAGCGCATCATTGCCGGCCAGCCCTTTGCCGAATCAGCCGTGATCTGAGCAGGCACCATGGCGGTGCTCGCCGCCGTGAGGCACACTCTGGCAACCCGCTGAGATCGGAGCGTGTATGGGAGTCGTCTGGGGTCTGATCCTTGTTGCGATCGGCAGCTTGTTCATCTTCTGGGGTCGAACTCGCTCTGAGTTTGTTGTGTACCGCCTGCTCGTTGCCCGCTCACGGTTGGCGTGGGGCGATCGAGTGCATGGCTTCTATCAGGTGTCCGGCGGGCTGATGATCGCCTTCGGCGCTCTCGTTGCCATCACCGCGTAGCCTCGGAGGCATGGCACTCCAGCTGACGCCCTCCACGTCGTTCCCGCAACGACGGCCGGTTTTGGTCGTGATTGCCGACGGGGTCGGCGAGGCGCCGGCAGGCCCGATGAACGCCGTGACCGAGGCGGCCACCCCCACCCTTGACCGCCTCACCGACAGCCGCCTCTACCGAACCCTCAAGGCGCATGGGCCAGCCGTTGGTCTGCCGTCGTGGGATGACATGGGCAACAGCGAGGTTGGCCACAACGCCCTCGGCGCGGGCCGGATCTTCGCCCAGGGCGCCAAGCTCGTGAACCAGGCGATCGAGTCAGGGACGATCTTCGAATCCGGGGCCTGGCGGGCGGTTGTGGAGCGGTCGACGCCAGCGACGCTGCATCTGCTCGGACTTCACTCGGACGGCAACGTGCACTCGCACAACGACCATCTGTATGCGCTGATGCGCCAGGCGGTCAGCGAGGGGGTCGAACGCATCCGCGTGCATATCCTTCACGACGGCCGAGACGTCGACCCGCGGTCTGCGCTCTCCTACATCGACCGGACCGAAGCCGTCATCGCCGAACTGAACGAGGCTGGCGGTGACGTGGCGATTGCGTCGGGTGGAGGCCGGATGGCGATCACGATGGATCGCTACGAGGCTGACTGGCCGATGGTCGAACGCGGGTACTGGTGCCACACGCACGGCGAGGGTCGGCCATTCCCTTCGGCCCGGTCAGCAGTCGAGACGATGTACGCCGAGTCCGACGATGGTGACCAATACCTCGATCGGTTCGTTGTGGTCGATCACGAGGGCGACCCGATCGGAGCGATGGCCGACGGCGATGCCGTCCTTCTGTTCAACTTCCGTGGCGACCGGGCTGTCGAGATCAGTCAGGCGTACGAGGATCCGAATTTCGATCGCTTCGATCGAGGCAATCATCCCGATGTCACCTTTACGGGCATGCTCCAGTACGACGGCGACCTATTGGTTCCCACCGACCATCTCGTCGCCCCTCCCTCGATCGATCGCACCATGGGCGAATACCTGTGTGCGAGCGGCCTCAAAAGCTTTGCCGTCAGCGAAACGCAGAAGTTCGGCCATGTCACGTTCTTCTGGAACGGCAACCGCAGTGGCTACATCGACGAATCGCTTGAGACCTATGTCGAAATCCCGTCGGACAATGTCGAGTTCAACACCGCCCCGGCGATGAAGGCCCGAGAGATCACCGAAGAGACGATCGCCCTGCTTCGTTCCGGCGAGTACGCAATGGGACGGATCAATTTTCCCAATGGCGACATGGTCGGTCACACCGGTGATCTCAAGGCCACGATCGACGCGATGCAGGTGCTCGACGACTGTCTTGAGCAGTTGATCGATGTCATCGACGAGGTCGGGGGCGTCATGATTTTCACCGCCGATCACGGCAACGCCGACATCATGTACACCGAGGCAGCCGACGGCGAGATCACGCCGAAGACATCGCACACCCTCAGCCCTGTGCCCTTCGTGGTTCACGACGGGACCGGTGAAGCGGAGTATCGCCTTGTCGGCGGACTCGACGAGGCAGGTATCGCCAACATCGCCGCAACCGTGTTCGAACTGATGGGCTACGAGCCACCGGCCGACTACGAACCCAGCCTCGTCGAACCCCTCCCGTAGACCACGTCGGCTCCAGCCGCCACCGGCCACCCGTTGCGTCGAGTGTGAGCTGAGTGATGCAGCAACCAGCGGACCCGCGCTTCGGCTCGTTATCGAGTCGATCGTTGGCCCGCTGTGGTTCCGACTGTTCCTCACCGGAGATCCCCTCACCGAGTCAGCCGTCAACGCACTTGTCGACCAGACCGTCGCCGGTCTGCCAGCAACGGCCTAACCACTCGGTTCCGAGAGCACCGGCACCGACGCTGCGTCGGTTTCGACGTGCACGGTTCACGAACAGTGCCCGCACTGTACTTGCGTCCGCCGCCCTTGACGGCTGCACTGGCAGACATGAAGCCCGACATCGCCTCGGTCGATTACCACTTCGACGTCATGTGCCCGTACGCCTACCAGACCGCCAAGTGGATTCGTGACGTTCGTCGCCAGAACGGGATCGAGATCAACTGGAAGTTCTTCTCACTCGAGGAGATCAACCGCGTCGAGGGCAAGAAGCACCCCTGGGAGCGGGAATGGAGCTACGGCTGGTCGATGCTGCGCATCGGTGCCCTGTTGCGGCGCACCTCGATGGACCATCTCGACCGCTGGTACGAACGAGCTGGCCGGGCACTGCATGAAGACGGGCACCGGCCCCACGACCCAGACGTGGCACGTCACCTCCTGACTGAGCTCGGCCTCGACCCTGCGCTCGTCGACGAGGCGATCGCCGACGAGACGACCCACGACGAGGTCCGCGATGAACATCAGCGGGTGGTGAACGCCGGTGGCTATGGCGTGCCGACCATGTTCTTTACTCGTGTCGACGGGAGCGAACACTGCCTCTTCGGGCCGGTGCTGATCGACCCTCCGACCGGAGACGCCGCGATGCGGCTGTGGGACGCGGTGACTGCCTGGGTCGAGTTCCCCCAGCTCTACGAACTGCAGCAACCCAAGCAGAAGCGGGATGAAGTCGCCATTGCGGAGACGTTTGCGCCGTACCTCAACGCCCGCGACTGGGTGAGCATTAACCGAGGTGTCGAGGTCGGGTTCACCGAGGACGGCTTTGAGGTCGTCGGCCGCGCCGATCGAGACCGTTCGTGAAGTACCACGACGAACCGGGTGTCGGATGGGGTCTCCTGATCGATGCCGAACCGTCAGCGGTGTGGGCGCTGGTCACCGACCCGGCAACGCCGGTCCAGTTCTCGAACGAGCTCCAGAACGCTGAGTGGGAGAACGCCCCTGACGGCCCGGCGCTCGGCGCGACGTTTCGGGGCTACAACAAGCACCCTGAACTTGGCTGGGAGTGGGACGTTGAGTGTGTGATCACCAGGTTCGAGGCGGGCCGTGTGTTCGGCTGGCGGGTGCAGGCGCCCGGCGGTGGCGCAGCCGAATGGTGGTTCACCGTCGAACCCGCCGGTGATCGCACTCGTCTGTGGTTCCAATCGACGATGGGTCCTGGGGTGTCGGGCCTTTCACCAGCGATCGAGGCGCAACCTGACCGGGAAGGCGACATCGTGGCCAAACGACTCGGTGACTGGGCAACAAACATGGGTGCAACTGTCGAGGGCATCAAAGCGCTGGCCGAAGCGCGCGAGGAGTAACGCGCTGGCCGAAGGGCGTGGATGACGGCGGGTCGGTCAGAGCGATGCGTCGGTACGAGCGGAGAGCACGCCAGCGCCGACGATCAGGGTGCACCCGATCCACGTCAGGGTGTCCGGGGCCTCGTCGAATAGGAGGAACCCGACCAGCACGGCACCAACGACTGCGGTGTACCGGAACGGAGCTGACACGCTGAGGTCTCCGATCCGCACCGCCTGGATCGCGCAGAGATAGCCGACGACGAGGAAGCCACAGGCGCAGGTGAGCAGGACGAGCGCGGTGCCGTTGAGCTGACCCCAACCAGTGAATAACGACAGCACACCTGTCATGGAGGTGATCGCAAGCGCCGTCTGCAACGCCACCACGACGGGAGGGATGGTGGGGTCGATGTGGCGAGTCGCGAACTCTCGGACGACGAGCAGCAGCGCGGCTACGACGACGAGCAACGACCAGGCCGAAAACTGAGCCGGCAGGGGGCGAACCACCGCCACGACGCCGACGAACCCGACGGCGATGAACGCGTAACGACGAGCGTCAACGACCTCACCGAGGCGCCGCGCCGCGACCAGCGTGACGAGGAATGGCACCACCATGAGGATGGTCTGGGCGTTGGCGAATTCGAGTCGCACAATCGCGGCGAAGAAGCATGCGGTTGCGATCACTTCCGCCCCGACCCGACGTCGGGTCGGCCCGTCGGCTCGGAGGTCGCTCGGGCGGTGCCCGGCGCGCCACGCCCAGCCGGCAAAGATCACGACCATGAGACACCCTCGAAGGAACAGCGACTGATAAACGTCGAGTCCTTCTTCGGTGGACCGACGGATTAGGGCGTCGTTGACCACGTACGCCAACGTGCCGACCGTCATCAACACAACACCTTGAGCGTTCGGGCTCAGTCGGTGGATCACGCTGAGGGGTCGAGACGCGCTCGCAATACGGCGATGACCTTTACGGCATTTGCGAAGGTGTCGCGATCTCCGGTCACGACGAAGCCCAGCATCAGGCGGTGCCGTCGTCGTAGTCCGGACCGATCGGAACCCCGTCCACCACCTGATCGAGATACTCAGTCATCCCCATCCCGGTCTTCATCACACCGTTGTGTTCGCACTCGAACGTCGTCATCGCCTCAGTGATGCGGGTGAACAGTTCGTTGCCGTCCGGGTCCTTGCGACGGTTGCGTAGCGGGATCAGTGCGTTGACCCGGCCCGTTACGTCGTACTCCTGGCCGGTCTCGCTCTTCGCCCACATTCGCATGGCGGTCTGGTGGTGAAGGTCGTCGTAGTCGGACTCAATCCGACAGTCGACGATGTGGTGATACTCGTCGCCCTCCAGCACCATCCCGCTGCGGCGAGGCTCCTTGCCGTCAGGTCGGCCAATGATCGACAGCATCAGAGCGAATCCCTCGTCAAAGATCATCGGTGTCCAGCGGTACCACGAGAGCGCCTGCCAGTAGCGAGGGCCCCACGACTTGTCGCGGAGCCCGAGACCGTTCATGTCCCACACCTCATCGCCAACTTCGATCGAGCCGGTGACCCGTGTGTGTTGTTCGTAGTGGGCCTTGGCGAACGAGTTTTGGGCATCGTTCTCGAGTTCGGTGCCATCGGCGTACTGCGGTTTACCGCCATACATCGGGGAGACGCCGTGTACGTCAAGCCGGACCCGGCACTCGACCGTCGGGTTTTCGCGGAACGCCTCTCGAGGGTTGGTCATCTGCTCGGGTTCATCGAGCACCACGACCTTGCCGTCGTAGCTGATCGTGAGGTGCTCGAACGGCGTGACCACCCCGATCTCCAGACCGCCGGCGCTCATCTGATCGTTGTGCTCGATCTTGGGACGCCCAAACATGAAACCAACCCGTCCATCCGGGAGATACAGGCACACCGACATTTCGGCGTACCCCTCATTCACCCGGTTGCCGAGTCGAAACCACGCCCCTACACCCTGCTCGAGATCGAACCCGTTGAGGTACATCGACTCGTTGTAGTTCGGGGCCTCATCGGGCTCGTGCGTGTACTCGTCTTCAGGGTGCAGGACCGTCACGATCTCGGGGCGCTCACTCATGCCAATCACCCTGCCTCACGGCGACCGGCTCGCGCTAACCTCACCGTCCGTACTCCTCGGGGTACATGGAGACGTGGCCGAGCCAGGTTGAAGGCGCTTCCCTGCTAAGGAAGTAACGTCGTAAGGCGTTCGTGGGTTCAAATCCCACCGTCTCCGCCAAGCCGATTCGCTGGTTGAGGGACGGAGACGGACCTCTACACTGGGTCGGCGCCTGCTTCCGAGTGGGTGTACACATCACTCACAGCTTGCTGTGAGGAAGCAATTGCGCCCGTAGCTCAGCTGGATAGAGCATCTGACTACGGATCAGAAGGTCGGGAGTTCGAATCTCTCCGGGCGCGCTGGACAGGTCCCTCGCTTCGGCGGGGGATCTTCTGGTTTTGGACCCGAGTTGACCGCTGACGGTCCCGGCAGTTCCGGGCACCCATGTCTATGGGTAGCTCATCGCTCGGCGGCGTCGCAGTTGCGCCAGTTGTCGGAGCTTTGCCAGAATCTGGCAGCCGACATGTCAAAACATTCAGCAAGGAGCACCCATGCCCAGCTACGGCAAGGTTGACCACGAGTACGGACTGAAGCTCGCCACCACCGATCCGGCTGATGATGGCCCGGTCTGGATGGTCAACCTCATGAAGTACAAGCAGGTCGCCGACTACGGCGATGGGGGCGACAGTGGGCGCTCTGGGCGCGACGCCGATGACGAGTACACCCCGACCGGCCCGCTCAAGGCCGTCGGTGCCGAGATCGTCTACGTCGCTGAGGTCGACGCCACTCCGCTCGGTGACGGCACCCAGTGGGACCGCGTGGCGATCGTGAGATACCCGACCCGCCGCTCATTCATCGAGATGCAGAAGCGCACGGATTTCCAGGACAAACACATCCACAAGGAAGCCGGGATGGAGATGACCTTCGTGATCGGCTGTCAGCCGATGGAGATCGACGGTCTCCGAGAGCTGGAGAAAGAAAGCCGCTCGTGGGACGACGTCGCGCATCCTCCCAACGACGAGGACGGCGCCCTTCACGTCCTCCACGTCATCAAGTGGTCCGAGGACGGTCGCGAGCGGATGGAGGGCTACCACGATGCGGCCTTCAAAGTCGGACAGGAACACGGCGCCCGTGTCGTTGCGTGGTTCGATGCCGAAGGAACGATCGTTGGTGATGGCCGAACCTGGGATCAGGTCCGTTTCAACGAGTTCCCGAGCAGACGCGAGTTTATGGAAGTTGTTGCCGACCCCCGCCGCCAGAAGGGGCAGGATGACCATCGCGAACCGGCGATGGCCGACACCTACACACTCTTTTGCCGCCCCGTGCTCGACACGCTGCGCGAACGCTGAACTGCGATACCGGCGTCATGACGATCAGATTGACTGATCGCGGCGACGCGTGATCAGGACTGATTCGCGGCAGTAGCGATCCGATCGCTGGCCATTGCCGCCACGATTGATGCTTCGTCGGGGTACGCAGCAGGATCAACTCGGTCGAGCCTGAATGGTGTCGGATCGGTGAACGGATCGGCGCCGACGATGAGCTCCGCAACCAACCGGCCCATGCCGGGTCCGTGGGTGATGCCCGACTCGCTGTCGCCAGCGATCGCCCAGAGGCCGTCGATCTCCGGTACCGGCCCGATGTAGAGACCCCCGTCGGCGGTGTACACCGGGATTCCCTGGATGGATTCGCTGGTAGACAGGCCTGACAGAGCCGGGAACACCTCGGCAATGGCGGCTTGGGCGGCGTGCTGAGCCTCGATCAGCGACGAGGACACCGGCCGCTCGTACCCGAACTCGAGCCCTTCATCCACAAGCGCCGAAACGAGCCGGTAGGCGAACCCGCCACCCCACGAGAACGCGCCATGAAGCTCTCGCAGCCACAGCTGAAGTTCAGGGCACTGCACGGTCGGCATGTCGGCAGGAAGGCCAGCGGCCTCGGAGACGAACCGGGTGGCAACCATCGGCAGCAGCGGGAGCCGCCGGTCGACCAGCGCCAGCAGTTCTGCGTTCCACGCGCCGCCGGCGAAGACGACGGCAGACGCATCGATCGTGCCGTTCACCGTGCGGACACCGGTGACGGTGCCGTCACTGATCTCCACGCCGGTCACCGGTGTGCTCCAGTGCATCTCGGCACCAGCAGCCTCAACCCGGTCAAGGAGTGCCTTCTGGGCGAGAGCGGTGGTGAGCTGAATGCCTTCCGGCATGAGCACGCCACCAGCGACGGTGGCGGGGTCGACCGTGCCCAGCATCAGTTCGTCAACCTCATCACGGTCGAGGCGGCGCGTACCGGGGCCGACCTCGGGGTGCTCGAGGATGCCGTCGGCCAATCGGTCGAGGCCGTCAGGAGTGAGCGCGAGCACAACGTTGCCGTTGTGAGCGAACGCAAGGTCGGTGCCGTCCTCGTGCAGCGACCGGTACAGCGAGAGGGCGTAGTCCTGCAGCGCGACGGTGCACCCGCCAAGGCGACGGTTGTGGTCGGCGCCGAAGCGGGCGACGAAACCCGCGCCAGCTGGTGTCGTGCCGCCGAACGGCTCACCCGCATCGACCATCACCACATCTCGCCGACCGGCCTCAATCAGGTGAAACGCCGCCGACGCTCCGGCAATGCCAGCGCCGACGACGCAGACGGGGCCGCCGTGATCAGCCATCGGTCTGGGGGATGTCGGCCAGCCCGTGCCGGTCAAGCACGGCGCCTATGTCCTGAGCGCTCCTCATGGTCGCGACGGTAGTCGGTCCGCACTCGGTTGCGAATTGGCCGAGGTGGCGATGCTCCCGGCGGAGCTGGGACCGCTAGGCCGCGGTGCGAGCGGGGCCGTTCGCTGCTGACGAATCTGCGATGGCTCGGAGCGCTGCTCTCGCCAACTGAACGCCTTCTCGGCCTCGGCGTCGAGTTTCTCGGTCGAGTCCCCAGCTTGGAGAGGGACGTTCAAGGAGTTCGAGCTGTACGTAGCCCATCTGGTGTCTGGGGGATGACACGTCGTTCACCGGTTCTTCCTGCGTGTTCTGGAGGTCTCGGAGGGGTTGCTGGCGTTGACAACAGCAACCCACATCCGACGGTGCGCGTCCTGCGTCACCCTCCGTCGCTTTGGGTGCAAGCCAACTACATCGCCTGGCCTCGTTGAGCAGGTGTTGAGTGTAACTTGATCCATACTTGACATCTTACGCCGGGTCTTCTCGCCGTGCAAGGGCTGCGTTCAGCGCCCGATCGCAACGACACAAGCGCAGGTGACTGGATCATCGGCCAGCCAGGTGGCGCTGCCTTGTGCGGCCGGCCCGATCACTATCCCCAGTGACGGCGTGGCGGGCACATACGCTTCCCGTGGGCGGGGTCCCTTCTCAAGCAGGTGCCCTACGTGACGTGTTCCAATCGAGATTCCAAGCCGCCTCTCCACGGCCGCGCTCTCCGTCATGGACACCTCGAGCTCCGCAGGTATCGCAGACCCGCTCTTCGCTCCTTCATTGTGTGCGCCGCAACACTTGCGCTCGTCATGCCAGGACTCCAGGTCGAGGCGCAGGAGACAGACACATCCGTCGTTTGGAATCAGGTCGGCAACGACCTCGACGGGGAGGCCGAGGCTGATGGGTCTGGTGGCTCGATCGCAATTTCGCAGGATGGCGCGCGGATCGTCATCGGCGCTTCGGGCAACGACTCCGTAGGAAGCGCGTCCGGCCATGCGCGCGTTTTCGGGTGGGACTCTGCCCTTCTGACGTGGAGCCAACTCGGCACCGACATCGACGGGGTTGCAGGGGGAGACGAGTCGGGCGCAGCTGTTGCAATATCCGAGAACGGGAATCGCGTTGCTATTGGATCCCCGTACTACGACGGCTCTGCGAACAGCACTGGCCAGGTTCGCGTATTCGAGTACGACGGGAACGACTGGACCCAAGTCGGCGGAGACATCGAGGGCGGGACCCTAGCGGATTGGCTCGGCTGGTCCGTTGCGATGTCGAGCGACGGCAACCGGATTGCGGTTGGGGCGCCTCAAACCTACGGCGGTGGATCCAGGTACGGCTTTGTCCGGGTACTGGACTGGGACTCGGCCACTTCCAGCTGGGTTCAAGTCGGAAGTGAGCTTGTCGCCGAAGCTGAAGGCGACCGGGCCGGTTTCGCTCTTGGGATGTCTGCCGACGGCACCCGCCTCGCTGTCGGCGCTCCTGCAAACGACGGCGCAACCGGCACCAATACGGGACACGTGCGAGTCTTCGAGTGGGACGACGTCGGCTTGGACTGGCAACAGCTTGGCAGCGACATTGACGGAGACGCCGACTACGACTTCTTCGGCGAGGCCGTCTCACTGTCCGCAGATGGTGCACACCTCGCGATCGGAGCTCCCAACAATGATGCCGGGGGAACGTCCGCCGGCGAGACCAGCATCTACCGCTGGGACGACGCCAGCGATGCGTGGATCCAAGTGGGTGATGCCATTTCCGGGGCCGGCCAATCCGCAGAGGCAGGTTCATCCGTCTCGATTGCAGCAAACGGCGGGCGAGTCGCCATCGGATCCACCGGCGACTCGATGGCGGGATCCGGTGACGCCGTCCAGGTCTACGACTGGGACGAAGATCAGTCAGCGTGGATTCAGGCCGGGCCCACATTCACCGGCCGCGGCAACGGCGATGTCTTCGGCGCATCTACGGCTCTCGCCCGCAACGGTGGACTCATCGCCATCGGCGCGCCGTCCGCCGGGTGGGGTGGAAACACCGAGGGCTACGTCCGGCTCTTTGAGTCGTCAGCGTCACTGGTTTTCGATCCGAATGGCGGTACCGGCGGGCCGGGCACGGTGACCGCAGGAGGCGGCACATCTACGACCCTTCCAGCCGCCGAACCAACACGCGCTGGCTTCAACTTCACCGGCTGGAACACCACCGCCGGCGGCACCGGTACCCCCTACACGGGCGGTGTCACCTACACACTCCCAAGCTCCGGCGCAGACACCCTCTTCGCCCAGTGGCAAGCCGTACCGGCAACAACAACGACAACCACAACGACCACGACCACCACAACGACGACAACGACCACCACTTCGGTGCCGCCCACGACGACCACTGCAGCGCCGCCCACGACCAGCACCACGACCTCAACGACCACGACTTCGGTGCCGCCCACGACCACCACCACGACCTCAACAACAACCGAAGCGCCGCCAGCAACAACGACGACCGCTACAGCGCCGCCCACGACCACCACGACAACGCCGCCAAAACTGACGACGCCTACTGCCGGACCAGCTGAACCGGTGTCCGGCTCACCCACCTTCACCGGCTAGGCGTCACCCAGGAACCACTTGTCGACCGCAGTGTCAGAGGCAGGTGCGCCCCAAGCGGATTCAGCGGTGTCCTCTGCGAAGAATTCCATGACGAAGCCCCCCGCCGATCGCGGCTCCGATCGTGCCAAGCCAGTACCAGAACTTCAGATGCAAAACTTTTTCCATACCGGCGAACGCAATTCGGGAGGCTTGGCCGCCCCGTGATTCCAGGCCGCGTGGCCTGACTTGGCCTCTCCGTCGTCAAGCCATGATGCGACCTTCATCATTTCCTTATGGTCACCGGCGAACATGACCAGATGATGTTGCAACGCCATCCTCGTCGCCTCGCCACAACGCTGGCGCTCACGGTGCTCGTCTTTACATCCAGCGCCTGCACGGAAGCGACGCCGACATCAACATCGACGCCAGAGCAGACAGCGGCGACCACACCCGTCGTCGATGCTGCGCCACAGCCGGACGGGGTTGCGGCGGTGTTTGCCGAGCCAACATTCGAGGTCGTCGCGACCGAGGATGTTGTGTATGCCCAGGGACTCTCCCACGACACCTGGGGCAGCGACGCGGTCGAGACGATGGATCTGTTGTTGGACGTGTACGAACCCGTGCGCTCCGACGATGCCGTGATGCCAGCAATCGTGATGATCCACGGTGGTGGGTTCACCGGCGGAAGCAAGAGCACACGCTGGATCAGTCAGTGGGGGCCGTGGTTCGCCGAGCGGGGTTGGGTCGTCTACTCAATCGACTACCGCGTCGCAGAAGATCACGGCACCCTCCCAGCCGACTATCCAGAACTCCCCGCCGATCTCACCAGGAAGCAGGTCGATCAGGCGCTCGCGGTTTACCCGGCGTGCCGCGACGCCAAGGCGGCGATCCGCTGGGTCAACGCAACTGCTGACGAGTACTCGGTGAGCACCGACCACATCGCCGTCATCGGCGGATCGGCCGGTTCGGTTCTTGCCGGCACGCTCGGAGCCAGCGATCCGAATGATTGCACCGACGAGATCTCGGCAAGCGAAGACCTGACCCTTTCGACGACAAATCTTGACCAGCCAAGTGACGTTGCAACGGTGATCGACCACTGGGGCGGGACCGCGATCCTGGACGTGCTCGAAATGATGGACGGGGTAGACCGTTTCGGTCCAAGCGACGCGCCCATATCCATCGTTCACGGCACCGAAGATCCAACTGTTCCCTTCTCGGAAGCCGAAGCCATCCGAGCCGCCTACGACAGCACTGGCGTGACGTACGAATGGCACCCACTCGAAGGGAAAGGCCATGGGCCATGGGAAGCGACCATTGATGGCCAACCACTCTTCGAGTCAGCCGCAAACTTCATCATCGAAACCCAGTCGCTCACAGTCGAGTAGCCGACCCTCGCTTCGGGCTCGCCGGGTAACCCGCCCAGAACCCCGCCACGGTCAACCGGGCAGGCACGGAGGTTGCGGCACAATGGCGTCATGTTGCACGACAAGGTCCGGACCCTCGCCGAAGGCCCCAACTTCGCGGCGCTCACAACGGTTCTTCCCGACGGTCAACCCCAGACACACATCATGTGGGTGGGGTGCGATGACGAGCACATCATTATCAACACCGAAGTCCACCGCCGGAAATTCAAGAACATCGAGCGAGACCCGCGGGTGACCGTCACCATCTGGGACGCCGACAACCCCTACTCCTTCGTCGAGGTCCGTGGCCATGTCGTCGACACAGTGACCGGGGATGAAGCACGAGGGAATATCGATGCCCTCTCTCAGAAATACATGGGCCGCGACTATGCCTCCGACATCCAGTCAGAACGAGTCATTCTTCGGATCGCCCCCGACCGGCAAGTCATCCACTGAAGCCGATGCGATGACGGCAATGACCGATCTCGAGGCGATGCTGCAGACCCTGACCGTCAGCGTCCGACCCGACCGTTACACCTTCATCGATGTGCCGAGCGGCGCTGCCCCACGTGTCGGCAACGGGGTGGCGGCGGTCATCAGCGAAGCTGGCAGCGACACCGTCGTCGCCACGATCGAGCGAGCCGAGCACGAGGGCTGGCCGATCGACTTCGTCGCAGCCTGGCTCACCCTCGACATCCACTCCGCTCTCCACGCAGTGGGGCTCACCGCAGCGTTCTCCGCTGCGCTCGCCGACGCCGGCATCCCGTGCAACGTGCTGGCCGGCTTTCGCCACGATCACCTCCTCGTGCCTGCCGAGCAGCGCACCGATGCCGTGGCGATCCTCGAAGCGCTCAGCAGCCCTTAGGCGAGGGCGGGGTTCCGGCGGCGCATCGACGCTCGGAGTTCCTGACCGACAAAGACAACGAAGAACATCAGGACAGACAGGCCCGACATCGTGGCGCTTCCGGCCGTGTTGTAGTGGAAGCTGATCGTCAGCCCACCAACAACTGCGACTGCGCCACACCCGATCGCAACCACCATGATCATCGGGACTCGCTTCACCAGAAGTGACGCCGTAGCCGGCGGGCCCACCATCAAACCGAACACGAGCAGTGTGCCGATGGCCTGGAAACTGGCGACGATGCTCAGCGCCAGCAACGCCAACATCACGGCCTGGGCAAGGCCGGGGCGCATCTGGAGCGTCTGCGCCTTGGCCCGGTTAAACGTCAACGCAAGGAACGGTCGATAAAACGCGACGGAAACAACAAGGACAATGGCGGCAGCAATCAGCTGGGTCCGGATGTCGTCACGGGTGACACCAAGTACGTCACCGAACAACAAGGCCGTGACCTCAATCGTGAACGACCGCGACCGGCTGACGATCACAACGCCCAGGGCAAGCATCCCCACGAACAGCAGCCCGATGGCCGTGTCTTCGCGAACGGTGGTCCGAGCCGACACGGCGGTGACCAGCCCGCTCATCACCAGAGCAGCGACGAACGCTCCAACTACTGGGCTGAACCCCCACACGACGGCAAGGGCAATGCCTGGGATGACGCCATGCGCAAGCGCGTCACCCAAGAACGACAATCCCCGAAGCACCACCCAGGTTCCGACGATCGATGTCGCAACGACAGCGACGAGGCTCCCGATGAGCGCGCGCTGCATGAACGCCGGCTCAAACGCCTCCGTGAAGAACTCGATCACCCCGTCAGGATGCCAGAGCGCCGGCGATTCGCTCCGCGTTAGTGCGGATCATGTCGATATAGGTCGAACCCTCAGAGTCGGCATCGCCAAGCGATTCGGTGAACAACTCAACCACCGCAATGTCACCCACCTCCTCAGCCAGGGCTTGGGCGAGCTGATCCGACGCTGAAACATCCGAGAAGATCGCAGGGACCCCTTCGGCCTCGATGAGTGCGGCAAGTTCAGCCAGCGCTCCAGCACTCGAGCCGTCAACGGTGGAGCCCGCCGGGATGACTGTGCCAGCGACCTCAAACCCGTAGCGATCGGCGAAATGGCCGAACACCTCATGGTTCGTCACCAGTACCCGGTTCGCCAGCGGGATCGAAGCGATCACCTCGGCAACCTCGTCATCAAGCGCCTCGAGTTCCTCGTGATACGCCGCAGCGGCAGCAGACACGGTGTCGGCATCAAGACCGTCGACGTTGGCGATCAGGAACGACGCAATGCCATCGACTGCGACGGCCATGCGGGCGGGATCGGTGAAGAAATGCGGATCTGCACCGGAGTGATCGTGCCCCTCATGATCGTCATGACCCTCTTCACCCTCATGATCGTCCTCGCCCTCATGATCGTCATGATCGTCATGACCCTCTTCGCCCTCATGATCGTCATGGCCGTCATGACCCTCACGGTCGTCATGATCGTCATGACCCTCTTCGCCCTCATGATCGTCATGGCCGTCATGACCCTCACGGTCGTCATGATCGTCATGACCCTCTTCGCCCTCATGATCGTCATGGCCGTCATGACCCTCACGGTCGTCATGATCGTCATGACCCTCTTCGCCCTCATGATCGTCATGATCGTCATGGTCGTCGTGATCCTCATGGTCGCCATGACTGTCATGACTGTCATGATCATGCCCACCCTCACCGAACTCGATCGGTGAGACCGTGCTGATTGCGGCATACACCGGCACACCGTCGGCTTCAGCCGTCTCAATCACATCCAGGAGACCCTCCTCGAAGCCCTCACCGTTCACAATCAGCGCATCGGCCGCAACCATCTGCGCAACCTGTTGAGCCGACGCTTGGAAGTCATGGGGATCCGCGCCGACCGGCATGACCGTGATGACATTCACCACGCCTCCGGTGAGCTCCGTCACGACATCGCCGAGGATGTTCGTGGTCACCACCACCGTCGGCAGCCCGTCACCGCCAACCTGGCCAGAACCGGTCTCTTCAGCAGTATCACCGCACGAGACAGCGACCATCGCCAGAGCAACCAGCAAGAGGGCAACGCGAGGGATTCGGAACATGATCGGACTCCAGATGGGAATGACTCTCGGTATCACAGATGGACCCTAGCCACTCCCGGCAGACGTTCACAACAAAAATGAGAATCGATCCCACCGAATTGAGAATGATTCGCTCGCTCTGGCTCTACCATCGGTGGTGATGGGTGCTCCGCTCGCGATCCAAGGCCTCGAAGTCCGCTACGACGACCACGTCGCACTCACTGACGTTGACCTTCACCTGCCCGCGGGCAACTCACTCGCCGTCATCGGACCGAACGGCTCCGGCAAGTCGACCCTGTTGAACGCAATCGCCGGACTCAGCCCTGCAGCCTGCGGAACGATCACCTACAGCGGCAGCGCCCCAGCGCTCGTGCTGCAATCCACTGACGTCGACAAGTCGCTTCCGATCACGGTTCGGGACACCATCGGCCTTGGCCGATACCCCAGCCTCGGGCTGACCGGCCGCTTCCGCGCTAGGGACCGGGAGGCCGTCGACAGGTCGATGCAGCGCCTCGACATCGAAGCGTTGGCTGACCGCCAACTCCACGAACTCTCGGGTGGCCAGCGCCAACGTGTCCTCGTCGCCCAGGGACTCGCCCAGCAGTCCGACCTCCTTCTGCTTGACGAGCCGGTCACCGGCCTCGACGTCACCTCACGCGGCCTGATCCTCGATGTCATCCACGACGAACTTCAGGCCGACCGTTCGGTGATCGTCACGACCCACGACCTCGATGACGCCCGTATCTGTGATCAGGTGTTGCTCGTCGACAAACACGCCATCGCCGTCGGCACACCTGACGAGGTACTCACCGAGGATCACCTCATCCACGCCTTCGGTGGGCGGTTCATCCGGGTCGGTGATCGCTTGATCCTCGACGATCCGCACCACCATCATCAGCACTAGACCCGTTTCCAGGATTCCGACCATGGCAGCTGACCAACTCGACGACGAGATTCACGCTCTCCTCCGCGACGCGGATCAGCGCTACACGAAGGGTCGACGGGCGCTCGTCGCGGCACTCCGTGCGGGCGGTCAACCAATGACCCTGCCCCAGATCCTCGCCAGGGGCGAGGGACTCGCACAGTCCAGCGCCTACCGAAATCTGGTTGTCCTTGAGGACGCCGGCGTGGTCACCCGCATCGTGACCAACGACGAGTTCGCTCGCTACGAACTCGCCGAAACCCTCACCGAGCATCACCACCACCTGATTTGCACCACATGCGGTGATGTCACGGACTTCTCCCTCAGCGCTCGGGCCGAAACGAGTCTCGACCGGACACTGCATCGCGTCGCCGAGGAAGCCGGTTTCCAGGTTGAAACGCATCGCCTTGACCTCGTCGGCCTCTGCAGCGACTGCGCCTGACCCCGCCTACTGGAGTTGCACCCCGGCGGCCCGAACGGCGGTGAGCACCGCATCGTCAACAAGCAACTTCTCCGCTGCCTCCAGTTCCGGAGCGAGGTAGCGATCCGGTCCCGGGCCCGCAACCTGCGCCCGCAGCGCCGTCACCGCTGCTGCGGTGCCTCGCGCCGCCCGGAGTGGCTCGCGAAGCTCGATCGCCCGCGCCGCCGACACGTATTCGACGGCAAGGATCCGACGAACGTTGGCCACGACTCGGCGAAGCTTGCGGGCCGCATTCCACGCCATCGACACGTGATCCTCCTGCATCCCTGAGGTTGGGATGGAGTCCACGGACGACGGGACGGCAAGGCGCTTGTTGTCCGATGCCATCGCCGCCGCCGTGTAATGCCCAATCATCAGCCCACTGTCGACGCCCACCTCGTGGGCAAGAAATGGGGGCAGGCCATGGCTGCGGTGGCGGTCGAGCATCCGATCGATGCGACGTTCGGCAATCGCCCCTACCTCGGCCAAGGCGATTGCCAAGAAGTCCGCCGCGAACCCGAGTGGCGCGCCGTGGAAGTTCCCGCATGACTCAACCCGCCCATCATCGAGCACCATCGGATTGTCGATCGCCGACGCGAGCTCGTTCTCAACCACCGACCGCACGTGCATAAGCGTGTCGCGCGCCGCGCCATGAACCGATGGTGTGCAGCGGATCGAGTACGCGTCTTGGACCCGTGGGTCGTCCGTGGCGTGACTCGCCACGATCGGCGAGTCAGCCAGCACCGCACGCAAATTGGCGGCACTCACCTGCTGCCCTGGCTGCGGTCGAAGTTCTTGCAGGTCGTGAGCAAAGGGCGCATCCGTGCACAAGAGCCCCTCGACGCTCATCCCGGCGATCACATCGGCCTCGGTGAGCAGTCGAGCAGCGTCGGTAACGGCGAGACACAACATGCCAAGGATGGCGTCAGTGCCGTTGGTGGTCGCGAGTCCTTCCTTCTCGGCCAGGACAAGCGGCTCGATTCCCTGCTCGGCCAGCGCCTCCGCGGACAGGCGACGCTGGCCACCGTGGTCAACCTCACCCTCCCCCATGAGCGCCAATGCTCCGTGGGCCAAGGGCGCCAGATCGCCGCTCGCACCAAGCGATCCATACTCGGGCACAACCGGGGTGATGTCGGCGTTGAGCAAGGCGAGCATTGACGCCGCCACGACCGGGCGGGCACCGCTTTGACCCATGGCGAGCGTTCGGGCCCGGAGCAGCATCATCGCCCTCACGACCTCCCGCTCGACCGGTTCACCCATCCCGGCCGCATGGGACCGGACAAGCGCAGCCTGAAGCGCAGCCCGACGATCGGCAGGAATCGAGACGGTCGCCAGCGCACCAAACCCTGTCGAAATGCCGTACTTCGCATCACCTTCGGCAAGTTGCTCGACGATGTCACGGGCCCGCTGCATCCGCTCGACCGCTGCAGGGCTGAGCTCAGCTGGTTCATCGTTGCGGGCAACAGCGACGACATCCTCCACTGTGAGCCCACGACCGTGCACCTCAACCGTCATTGGGCCATCTCCTTGGTTCGAGTCGCCCATCCGAGCGAAACGCTGAGTTCGGACGCCATTGCGAGCAGCGCCTCCGTTGCCGTTGCTCGCCGGTCCCCTGCGAGTCGATGCGCTGGTCCAATCACGGAGATCGCGGCCGCAACCGGGGGGTCCTCCGGAAGCGCCAGCGAGATGGCGGTGACGTCGGCTTCGACGGCACCAGTCCGCACCGCAACCACACCCGGGTCGGCGAGGGCCGCACCAACCGCAGTGCCGGCGAGGGTCACCCGCTGGCCCACCCAGCCAACATGACGGATCGGGTGAACGCCCTCGGCGCTCGCAACATACGACGCGCCGTGGGTATCGGCGACGGCGACGTAGCACGACTCCCCAGTGACCGCGGCCAACGCATCGAGGTGTGGTTGCGCCACCGCCAACAACCGATCGATCGGGCCCTGGTCGAGGACGAGTCGGGCGGCGCGGCGCATGGCCGGGCCGGCCATGAACACACCGGCGGTATCGCGCTCGACATAGCCGCGGGCCTCGAGGCCTCGGAGATGGCGGAGCGCGGTCGTCGGGGTGAGATCGCAGGCTCCGGCGGCGGTCGTGAGATTGCAGGTTCCCCGAGAGAGCACCGCCTCGAGGAGATCGAGGGCACGACCAAGCGACCGAGGAATGTCATCCAGTGACATAGCTTGCGACATATTGACAATGTAAAGAACACCTCGCGACACTGCAAGACATGAGCAGCTTCGGAGATATCGGCACCCCGCGCACCCCGGTCACCGCCCCGCGCGGCCCCAATCTGACCTGCAAGGGCTGGCCCCAGGAAGCCGCCTACCGAATGCTCCAGAACAATCTGGACGCCGACGTTGCGGAGAACCCCGACGAACTCGTGGTGTACGGCGGCACCGGCCGAGCCGCCCGGTCCTGGCCGGCGTACCAGGCCATGCTCCACACCCTCACCACCCTCGACCCCGACGAAACCATGCTCGTCCAGTCGGGAAAGCCGGTCGGTGTGCTCCGCACCCACGAGTGGGCACCCCGAGCACTCATCGCCAACTCGAACCTCGTCCCCGACTGGGCCGACTGGGACGAGTTCCGACGGCTCGAGCACCAGGGCCTCACCATGTACGGCCAGATGACAGCAGGATCATGGATCTACATCGGCACGCAGGGAATCCTGCAAGGCACCTACGAATGTTTCGCCGAAATCGCCCGCCGACGCTTCGGTGGCAGCCTCGCTGGCACCCTCACCATCACGGCGGGCGCCGGCGGGATGGGCGGAGCCCAACCCCTCGCTGTCACCATGAACGACGGTGTCGTGCTGATCATCGACGTCGATCCGCACATGCTCGAGCGGCGGGTCGCTCATCGGTACCTCGATGAGATTGCATCCGACTACGAGACCGCCGTCGCTCGAGTCACCGCCGCCAAGGCAAGCCGAACCCCGCTCTCCGTCGGGCTCCTCGGCAATGCCGCCGACCTTCTCCCTCGGCTCCTGGCCGATGGGGTCGACGCCGACATCGTCACCGACCAAACATCAGCCCACGACCCCCTCAGCTACCTCCCAAACGACCTCAGCCTCGAGGCCGCCACCGAACTGCGAACCAACGACCCGGCTGAGTTCACCCGCCGGGCCCGGTTCGCGATGGCCACCCACTGTCAAGCAATGGTCGGCTTCATGGACGCCGGGGCCGAAGTCTTCGACTACGGCAACAGTCTCCGAGCCGAGGCCAAGCTCGGTGGCTTCGACCGGGCCTTCGACTATCCCGGCTTTCTCCCTGCCTACATCCGGCCCCTCTTCTGTGAAGGCCTCGGGCCGTTCCGTTGGGTTGCACTGTCTGGTGACCCTGCCGACATCGAAGCCACTGATCGAGCCGTGCTCGAAGAATTCCCCGAAAATGAGTCGCTCGCTCGCTGGATCCGTCTCGCCGGCGAGCGCGTCGCCTTTCAAGGTCTCCCGGCTCGGATCTGCTGGCTGGGCTACGGCGAGCGCCACCGCCTCGGCCTCCGCTTCAACGAGATGGTGAAACGCGGCGAACTGAAGGCACCGATCGTGATCGGTCGCGACCATCTCGACTCGGGCTCGGTCGCCTCGCCGTACCGCGAAACCGAGGGAATGCTCGACGGGTCCGATGCGATCGCCGACTGGCCGCTCCTCAACGGACTCGTCAACACCTGCTCTGGAGCAACCTGGGTGAGCCTCCACCACGGCGGCGGGGTCGGTATCGGGCGTTCGATTCACGCCGGGCAGGTCAGTGTCGCCGACGGCACCGACCTCGCAGCACAGAAACTCGAACGGGTGCTCACCAACGATCCTGGCATGGGGGTGATCCGTCACGTCGATGCCGGCTACGACCGGGCCGTTGACGTGGCTGCGGAGCGAGGCGTCACCATTCCCATGGTCGAGCATCCATGATGGCGGTGACGCAATGACGGTCCATGAGGTGCTTCAACTTGGACACCCCGGTCTGCGCGTCATCGCCGACCCGGTCGACCCGTTATCGATCGCTGACGATGCCACTCAGCACCTGATCGATGATTTGATCGACACGATGCGCGACGCGAACGGCGCTGGACTCGCCGCCACCCAGATCGGCATCCACCGCCGGGTGGTCGTGATGGAGGTTGGCGAGAATCCCCGATACCCCTACAAGCCGCCGATCCCGCTGACCGTGGCCATCAACCCCGTGATCGAACCACTCGATGACGAACAGGTCGTGATCAACGAGGGATGCCTGTCGGTGCCGGTCCGTGGCGACGTCGTCCGCCACGTCAACATCCGAGTCCGCTATCTCGATCGCCACGGTGTTGAGCATGACGAGATCAAACGTGGCCTTACCGCTGGGACCTGGCAGCACGAATGCGACCACCTCGACGGCACGCTCATCGTCGATCGAGCCGATCCCCGCACCCTGGCCACCTGGGCCGAGTTCGACGCCCATCACCGTGAGGCGTTCGTCGAGCGCATCACCCGGTTCGTGGAGCGGGTCGGGTCGTGACCCGCTGGTGGTGCGAGCACGCCGTCCTTCCTGGTGGGACCCGTCACGGTGTCACCATTGCGACCGACGGCGACCGCATCACCTCGGTAACACCAGACACCGAGCGCCCCCCTGATGCAGTGGCCCTCTGGGGTGTGACCATCCCCGGCCTGGCCAATTCCCACAGCCACGCCTTCCATCGGGCGCTCCGCTCACGGACCCAGGCGGGAACCGGCTCGTTCTGGACCTGGCGCGATGTCATGTACGAGGCCGCGGCCCGCCTCGACCCCGACCGCTACCACCGGCTCGCCTGCGCGGTCTTCGCCGAAATGGCTCTGGCCGGGCAGACCACCGTCGGCGAGTTCCACTATGTGCACCATCAGCCCGACGGCACGCCCTACGACAACCCCAACGCCATGGGCGAAGCGTTGCTTGCCGCCGCCACTGAAGCCGGAATCCGCATCACGCTTCTCGACACGATCTATCTCCATGGCGGGCTGGCGTCCGACGGCTACGTCGCCGCTTCAGGGGCCCAGCGCCGCTATCGAGATGCCGATGTTGACGCCTGGGCCGAGCGAGCGTCGGCGTTGCCGATTGCAACGGACCAGCGGATCGGCGCCGCTATTCACAGTGTGCGGGCGGTCGACCCGGGGTCGATGGGCGCCGTCGTCGCGTGGTGTGACGACCACGATGCACCGCTGCACGCCCATGTGAGCGAGCAGGTGGGCGAGAACGAGGCGTGTCTCGACCACTTCGGGCGCACACCAACAGCACTGCTGGCCGACGCCGGTGCGCTCGGGCCGCGCTTCAGCGCGGTCCACGCCACCCATCTCACCGACGCCGACATCACCGCCCTTGGCTCCTCTGGTTCGACGGTGTGCCTGTGCCCAACGACCGAACGCGATCTCGGCGACGGCATCGGCCCGAGCGCCGAACTGGTCGACGCTGGAGTTGCCCTCCATCTCGGAAGCGATAGCCACGCCGTGATCGACCACTTTGAAGAAGCTCGAGCGGTGGAGCTCGACGAGCGACTCCGTAGCCGCCAGCGGGGCGTCCATCAGGTCGAGGCGCTGTTGTCGATGGCGACCGTCAACGGCCATCGGGCGCTCGGCTGGGCCGACGCCGGCGAGTTGGTGGCCGGGCAACGGGCTGACCTCGTCACGGTGCGGCTCGACACGGTGCGGGCGGCGGGCGCGCCGACCGAACTCGCCGCGGCAACGCTCGTCTTCGCATCCACCGCCGCCGACGTCACCTCGGTGATCAGCGGTGGTCGTCCGATCGTGACCGACGGCCACCACCACACCATCGACACGGCTGCTGCACTCGCCGCCTCGATCAAGGAGTTGTTCGCATGAGCCCGACCATCGTGATCGACGACATCGGTCTGCTGGTCACCAATGACCCGACGATCGGTGACGGGCCGCTCGGCCTGCTCCACAAGGCGTCGGTCGTCATCGAGAACGACAAGGTCATTTCGGTCGGGGCTGCCGGTCAGGTTGCCGATGATCGGATCAGCGCCGACGGCGCTTGTGTCCTCCCCGGATTTGTGGACAGCCACACCCATCTGGTCTTCGCCGGAGATCGCAGCGAGGAGTTCACCGCCCGGATGGCCGGTCATGACTACGACGGCGGCGGTATTCGGGTGACCACCGACGCCACCCGTAACACCTCAACCGCAGAGCTGGACCGGCTCGTTCGTCTCCGCCTCGCCGAGGCTCATCGAGCCGGTACCACCACGATCGAGATCAAATCCGGCTATGGCCTCAACGTCGATGACGAGGTGCGCAGTCTCGAGGTTGCGGGCCGCCACACCGACGAGACGACCTTCCTCGGCGCCCACCTCGTCCCCGCCGAGTACCTCGGCCGAGCGGACGACTATATCGACCTCGTATGTGGCGCCATGCTCGACGCCGCGGCGCCCCACGCTCGTTGGGTCGACGCGTTCTGTGATACCGGAGCGTTCGATGTCGACCAGAGCCGTGCCGTGCTCGACGCCGGTCGCGCCGCGGGCTTAGTGGGCCGACTCCACGGCAATCAGCTCGGGCACGGCCCCGGGGTCCAACTTGCCGTCGAGTGCGGCTGCGCGTCGGTCGACCACTGCACCTACCTGAGCGATGCCGACATCGAGGCGCTCGCCGGAAGCAAGACGGTGGCGACCTTCCTTCCCGCCGCCGACTTCTCCACCCGCCAGCCCTACGCCGATGCCCGACGGGTGATCGACGCCGGTGCCACGGTCGCCCTTGCCTCCAACTGCAACCCGGGATCGAGCTACACGACGTCAATCTCGTTCTGCATTGCGATCGCGGTTCGAGACATGGGCATGACGATCGATGAAGCCGTGCAAGCCGTCACCGTTGGTGGGGCCGCAGCCCTTCGCCGTGACGACGTCGGTCGGCTGACACCAGGCTCCGCCGGCCACGCCGTCATCCTCGACGCACCCAGCCACCATCACCTCGCCTACCGGCCAGGGGTGCCCCTCATCCGCACGACGATCGGGCCGCTGGCCACCTCGGGGCGCAACGCCACCTGATCCTCAGTCGGGGGTGTGCCACGCGACCAGGGCGGCGGCAAGGGCCGCATAGTCGGCGGGCTGGTTGTAACACTGGGCTGAGATTCGCACCTGACGATGGGGAGCGCCGGACCACGCCAGGATCGGCACTTCAATGCGGTGATCGGACCACAGATGATCCTGCAGCGGGTCGGTCGCAAAGGCACCGGGAGGGTGGCCGGGGCCCGCAGGCAATGGCACGGTCGCGATCGAACCGATCATCGACGGTGGAGCCGGTTCGGGGATCCCCAGTGCGTCGACAAGCATGCGTCGGCCATTGAGAACGAGTTCGTGGTTGGCGGCCATCAGGCCCGGCCAGCCACCGTCGGCGATCGAGCCCATGACACGAAGCGCTTCGGGTACACAGAGCCAGGGCGTGGGGTCGGCCGTTCCGGCCCAGTCGAACTCCTGATGGAACCGACTCCGCTCGTCGAGCGGCGCGTTCGCACCATGGCTGATGACGACGGGCCGGACCTGGGACCGCCGGTCGCTTCGAACGGAGAGGAACGCGGCGCCTTTCGGTGCACACAGCCATTTGTGGCAGTTGCCGGTGTAGTAGGCGGCCGTGAGCGTCTCGAGGTTGAGCGGCACCATTCCCGGTGCATGCGCACCATCGACCAACACCTCAACTCCCCGCGCATGTAACGCGTCGGCGATCTGCTCGATCGGAAAGACGAGCGCGGTCTCGCTCGTGACGTGGTCGATGAGACCGAGCACGGTCCGAGGCCCGATCTCGGCCACGATCGATTCGACCACCTCGGCGGGATTGGAGATCGGGAAGGGCACCGAGGCGACCTTCACCGACGCGCCCGCCCGTTCCGCCCAATACCGGGCTGCGTTCGCGCAGGCGTTGTAGGTGTGGTTCGTGATGATCACCTCGTCGCCGGCGGTGAAGGGGTACGACGCGAGCACCGCATTCACGCCTGTTGTCGCGTTGGGCACAAAGACGAGCCCGGCCGGATCGGCCCCGAGGAAGTCGGCGAGCGTGTTCCGGGCCTCGTCGATCAGACCCGGGGCTTGGCGGGTGAGAAAGTCGACCGGTTGGGCTTCGAGGCGGCGTCGGAGTTCCGCCTGCGCCGCCAGCACCTCATGAGGGCAGGCGCCGAAGGACCCGTGGTTCAGGAAGGTGATCTCCGGATTGAGACCCCAACGCGACGCGTGCAGCGGAGGCGTTGGCCGTTCCATCGAGGGATCCATGGCGTTGTCGCTAGCACGGCAGCCAGGGCGACGCGTGAACCGGCCGTCAGTCGGTGGTGCGTCTGAAGACTGGAGAATGATCGGCCGGGAGCGGATCGTTGCCCAAGATCATGTCGGCCGCCTTCTCGGCGATCATCATTGTTGGGGCATAGATGTTGCCGTTCGACACAATCGGCATGACGGAAGCGTCGACGACCCGCAGGCCTTCGGTCCCGTGCACCTTCATGGTGAACGGATCGACAACCGCCATCGGGTCGGCTTCGAGGCCCATCTTGCAGGTACACGACGGATGCAGGGCCGTCTCGGCGTCGCGCGCCACCCAGTCCATGATCTCTTGGTCGGTCTCGACCGACGGACCGGGCGAGATCTCACCACCGTTGAAACGATCGAACGCCGGCTGGCTGAGGATCTTGCGAGCGGTGCGCACCGCCTCGGGCCATTCGCGCAGGTCCTGCTCCGTGGTGAGGTAGTTGAACTGCACCGCCGGCTTCACCTTCGGGTCGGTCGACGTGATCTTCACCGTGCCGAGTGCATCGGAGTACATCGGGCCGACATGCACCTGGTAGCCGTGCCCACCCTCGGGCGCCGTGCCGTCGTAGCGAATGGCGATCGGCAGGAAGTGGAACATCAGGTTCGGGTAGGCCTCGTCCTCATTCGAGCGGACGAACGCTCCCGCCTCGAAGTGATTCGACGACGCTGGTCCCTTGCGAAACAGCCAGGCCAGTCCGATGAAGGGTCGCTTCCAGAACGCCAGGTGGGGCTGAATCGAGACGGGCTCCTTGCAGGCGTACTGGATGTACACCTCGAGGTGGTCCTGCATGTTTTCGCCGACACCGGGCCGGTGCGACACCACCTCGATGCCGAGTGATTCGAGGTGCTCGCGATCGCCAATCCCGGACAGTTGGAGGAGTTGGGGCGAGTTGAACGCACCGCCACAGGAAATGATCTCCTTGGCCTTCACCGTGCGGGTGCGGGCGCCCTTCATGCCGAGGCCGAACCGGCCCTGCCGGTACTGGATGCCGACCGCCCGGTTGCCTTCGAACAGGATCTTGTCCGCCTGCGCACGAGTCTTGAGCGTGAGGTTGGGGCGGTCAAGCACCGGGTGGAGGTAGGCACGTGCGGCGGACAGGCGTCGGGCCCGATGCACGTTCTTGTCGAACGCAGCGAAACCTTCCTGGCGGAAGCCGTTGACGTCATCGGTGCGGCCGTAGCCCGCCTCCTCCCCCGCCTTCAACCACGCCTCGAACAGCGGCGTCACCGCCGGTCCACGTTCCATCGTGAGCGGGCCGTCGTTCCCCCGCAGTTCGGCACCCTCGTACGCGTCGAGGTCGGGGCCGGCGCCGAGACAGGTCTCCATGCGCTTGAAGTACGGGAGACAGTGCTCATAGCTCCACTGCTCCATGCCAGGAATACGGCCCCATTTGTCGTAGTCCATCGGGTTGCCCCGCTGGAAGATCATCCCGTTGATGCTCGACGAGCCACCGAGCACCTTGCCGCGAGCGTGGTAGACCCGCCGACCGCCCATGCCGGGCTCGGGTTCAGACTCGTACTTCCAGTCGTAGAGCCGGTTGCCAATGGCGAACATCAACGCCGCTGGCATGTGGATGTAGACGTCCCACTTGTAGTCGGGCCGTCCCGCTTCGAGAACGAGCACCTCGTTGTTCGGATCCGCGCTCAACCGGTTGGCGAGGGCACACCCGGCCGAGCCACCCCCGACGATCACATAGTCGTAGATCTTGCCGTCGGTCATCGCCGAACCTCCTGGCCGCTACCGGCCAAAACCGTCCACATGGACGGTTTACTCTACCGAGCGATCGAGCAGCCCTATCACCAGGTCAAGCACGGCAGCCCGCTGCGCTTCGGAGGGCTGCGCCAACTCGAACAGGTCGATCAGCCACAACCCATCACCGACGATTCGGGCGAGCAGCCCCAACGCCGGATCGAGCCCATCGTCGTGCATCAGTCGGCACTGCCATCGCTCGAACACATCCGCAGCCGGGCCGAGTTCGCCATCCCCGGCCGCCGCAGCCGCGAAGATCGCCGTCGCCGTATCGGCCTGATGCTCGCCCGGTCGGCGCACATACTCGAGGTAGGCACGAGCGAATGCTCCAGGCCCGGCGCCATCAGTGAGCCGGTCGAGGCCGTCGTCAGCCTCGGCGAGGGTCTGCTCCAGCAAGCCGGTGAGGAGGTCTTCCTTTGATCCGAAGTGATGCAGAAGGCCGCCTTTGGACACACCCGCCTCCTCCGCAACCCGCGCCAAGGTCAAGGCCTGGACCCCTTCGCACCGCACCACGGCTGCCGCCGCATCGAGCAGCTTCGCCCGAGTCTTTGCCGCACGGGCCTGCTGCGGGGCGGGACGGTTGCTCACGTTCCGGACCCTAGCCCTCGTCCCCACCGGCCAACCTGCGCCGAACAAGGGGTTCGTCACCATGGCCAACGCAGGTCTGGGTCGGCCCCGGCCTGACGCAGGCGTTTGCGCTGCCGTAGCCTTCGTCCATGAGCCACACACCCGACGCCAGCTCACTGGTCCCGACGGTCGACATCTCGAACCCGTCAGCCACCGAACTCGCCGCCGTTGATGCCGCCTGCCGCGACCATGGCTTCTTTCTCTTGGTCGGGCACGGTGCCGATCAACTCATCGCCGACATGTGGCGAATCACCGACGAATTCTTCGCCAGCGATGCAACCGTGAAGGACCCCGTACGCCGAACAGAGGACAACCCCTTCGGGTACTGGGACCGAGAACTCACCAAACGCAAGCGAGACCACAAAGAGGTGTTCGACTACGCCGACCCGTCGGGACCGACCGCTCACCTCAACCGGTGGCCCGGCAATCACGCCGAATTCCGTGACACGCTCGAGGCGTTCTACGACACGTTCTCGCAACTCGCGACGGACACGCTCGGGGTGATCCGAGACGCACTTGGTCTCGGAGATGAGCACTCCGCCCACGAACTCGGGTTCCTCAACGAGCGGACCTCGTCAGCTGTTCGGCTCAACCACTACCCCATCGGTGACCCGGTCCCCGCTGATCAGCGTGAGGGGCTCGCCGAACTCGGCCCGACCGCCCTCGGCTATCACACCGATCCCGGCGTGCTCACCCTGCTCCTGCAGGACAACACGGGCGGACTACAAGCCGAGTCGACCACCCACGGCTGGATCGACGTGCCGCCCGTCGCCGGGGCAATCGTCGTCAACCTCGGCGACGCCATGCAGGTCTGGACCAACGATCAGTACAAGGCGGCCGTCCACCGGGTCGTGCCCATGACCGAATCGAACCGCTACTCGATCCCCTACTTCTCCAACCCGCCCCGTCATGCCGTCCTCGAGCCGCTCGCCGCCGTGATGGCTGCCGAGGGAGCCGCCGCCCGCTACCGGTCGTTCGGGTGGAAGGAGTACATCGCCGGTCGGATGGCTGACAATTTCGCCGACTACGGCGTCGAGGACATCCAGATCAGCGACTATCTCGTCGACGCCTGAGCGCCGCCCAGCTGCTTAGCCCGGAAGGGCGACCTCAAGCAGTTCGGCCGATGCGGCAACCAGCCGATGCGCATGGCCGGCCGGAACAACGATCGAGTCACCTGGGAAAAGCGTCGTCTTACCTGAGGCGTCGACGAACGAGACCTCGCCCGAGCGCACGAAGAGGAACTCGAACTCGCCCTCGTGGCTGATGAGCTCACCGGCAGCATCCCCTTCGGCTCGGAGTAGGCGAGCCTCGGCCAAGCCGTCAGTGGCCTCGGCGATGCCGAAGGGCTGGGCGATCCAGCCTGGCTGCCGCCAAGGCTCCCACTCGTGATCGCCGTCGACATGGCGAACGAATCGCTGCCCCTCCCACACCCTGCTGGGATCAACCGACTCGTTCGGCAACTCAAGGTCGTGGTCGCGGTGGGTGTCATGCTCGGCCGGGCACCCGATCTCGACGACCTCAAGTCCGTCGCTCGACTCGAGCACCCGATGCCGAATGTGGGGCGGCTGGATCACACAGTCGCCCGGATGCATCACGAACGGCTCGCCCTGGTCCTCGTAGACGACCTTCACCCAGCCTGCGTTGCAAAAGATCAGCTGGAACCGGATCGCATGGTGATGGACATAGTCGGGCACCGGGCCGCCCTGCGGGATCGCAATATGGGAGGCAATGAACCGGCCACCGAGTCGGCCCGGGATCAGGTCGCGGTACTGCATCCCGGCCCGCCCCGCGCCGTGCTGGGCGTCGACCGCTCGTGAGATCACGAGCTCTGGGACGAGCTCGGGGATCCTGAACGGCTGGGGTTCGACCGTGATGACGGCGGCTTCGGTCGCAGTGACATCGAGCCGGACGGCTCGACCGGGGCCGTCCATGTCCGCAGTCCTGGGATCGTCGGCCGGTGAGATCGTCGCCAGGCGGTAGCCATCGGCTTCGAACCGGGCAATGGCCGCGTCGAGGTCGTCGACCGGGATCACCGCCCGCTCGACGCTCACGACCCTTTGCCCTGCCGCTTCTGGATGTTGGCCCATTCGTCGCGAAGCCCAACCGTGCGATGGAACCGGGTCGGCGAGGTGGCTGGGTCATCGTCGAGGTCGCGAGCGAAGTAGCCCAACCGTTCGAACTGCACGACCTCCCCCGGCGCAATGTCGGCGATGGCCGGCTCGGCCTTGGCCTGCTTCATCACCCGGGAATCCGGGTTCAGTGACGCCAACGGGTCCTCGTCATCAGACCCAGGGTGGGCGTCGGTGAACAGCCGCTCGTACAGCGCAACGTCGAGGTCGACCGCATGGTCAGCGGACACCCAGTGGATCGTGGCCTTCACCTTGCGGCCATCGGGCGCTTGCCCCCCAGCGGTCTCCGGGTCATACGTGCACAGCAGACGGGCCACCTCACCGTCAGCACCGGTCTCGACCTCGTTGCACGTGATGAAGTAGCCGGCCCGGAGCCGCACCTCGCGGCCCGGCGCAAGCCGGAAGAACTTCTTCGGCGGATCGAGCATGAAGTCGTCTCGCTCGATGAAGAGTCGACCCGAAAAGGGCACCTCGCGGGTTCCCGCCGATTCGTCCTCCGGATTGTTGATCGCCTGGCGCGTGTCCTGCTGCCCTTCCGGCCAGTTCGTGATCACAACCTCGATCGGGTCGAGCACCGCCATGCGCCGAAGCGCGTGGGTGTTGTGGTGGGTGCGCACGAACGATTCGAGAAGTTCGATCTCATGCGTGCCGTTCACCTTGGCGATGCCAATGTGGCCGGCGAAATCGCGGATGGCTTGGGCGGGGTAGCCGCGTCGTCGCAGGCCCCGGATGGTTGGCATCCGAGCGTCGTCCCAGCCGTCGACGTGACCTTCTTCGACGAGTTGGAGCAGCTTGCGCTTGCTCAGCACGGTGTGGGTCAGGTTGAGGCGAGCGAACTCGGTCTGGCGAGGGCGTCCACGGCCCTGACCGAGCTGCTCCAGATACCAGTCGTAGAGCGGCCGATGGCTGTCGAACTCGAGTGTGCAGAGCGAGTGAGTGGTGCCCTCGATCGCATCGGACTGGCCGTGGGCCCAGTCGTAGGTTGGGTACACCTTCCAGCGTTCACCGGTCCGGAAGTGGTGCTGATCACGGATCCGGTACATCACGGGATCGCGCATCTGCATGTTCTCGTGGTTCATGTCGATCTTGGCTCGGAGCACCCGCGAGCCTTCGGCGAACTCGCCCGCGGTCATGCGCGCGAACAGGTCGAGGTTCTCCTCGACACTGCGGTCACGCCACGGCGAATCGACACCAGGTGTCGTGAAGCCGCCGCGGTTCTGCGAGATGGTCTCCGCATCCTGATCGTCGACATAGGCCAGCCCGGCCTCGATCAGCTCGACCGCCCAGGCGTGGAGTTGCTCGAAGTAGTCCGAGGCATACACGACCGACTCGGGTTCGTATCCGAGCCAGCGCACATCCTCCTGGATCGACTCGACGAACCGCTCGTCTTCGGTCTCGGGGTTGGTGTCGTCGAACCGCAGCATCGTCGTACCGCCGAACTCGTCGGCGACGCCAAAGTTGAGACAGATCGACTTGGCGTGCCCGATGTGGAGGAAGCCGTTCGGCTCAGGCGGGAATCGGGTCTGGACTCGGCCGTCGTAGGGACCGTCGGCGCGGTGCGCTCGGAGCATCTCACGGATGAAGTCGGTGCCCGAATTGCTGGTCGGGCCCGCTCGTTCCTCGCCGGACGTCGTGTTCACCCCGTCATCCAACCTGGCTCTGGGGCGGACTGCAACGACCGGAGCGACATGGACGCGTGGGGTGACGACCCATCCGTTCCGCCGCCGGGACTGCCAGACTGCGCTCTATGACGAACAGGCCTCTTGACGGCATTCGGGTCATCGACTTCTCGCGGGTGCTCGCCGGCCCCCTGATCGGCCAACTCCTCGGGGACCTTGGCGCTGACGTCATCAAGGTCGAACGACCGGGCCACGGTGACGACACCCGCACCTGGGGGCCTCCGTGGCATCAGCCCGACGACACAGACGAACCCGACGCGACTTACTATTTGTCGCTCAACCGCAATAAGAGATCGATCGTGCTCGACCTCAAGGACGAGGACGACCAAGCGTTCGCTCGTCGCCTCGCCCTCACTGGCGACATCGTCCTGGATAATTTCAAGCCCGGCTTTACCGCGGCGATCGGGCTCGACCGAGCCTCGCTCGCAGCGACCAAGCCGTCGATCATTACGGCGACGATCACTGCGTTCGGCGCGGCGTCCGACGCCGCTCACCTCCCCGGCTACGACCTCGTCGCCCAGGGCATGGGCGGGTTGATGCATCTGACCGGCGAGGCTGATGGGCGGCCGCTGCGGGTTGGCGTTCCGCTTATCGACATGTTCTCCGGCTACAACGCCACGGTCGGTGTTCTCGCTGCCCTTGCCGAGATGCGGGTCACCGGGGTGGGGCGTCACATTGAGGTGTCGCTCTACGACACTGCCCTCAACGCCCTTCTCAACCACCAGACCGCCGTGCTGATGGCCGGTGCCGACCCCGCCCGCGGGGGCAACCGTCATCCGTCCATCGCACCGTACGAGAGCTACACCTGCAGCGACGGCGACATCATCGTCGCCGCTGCGAACAACAAACTCTTCGCCAGCTTGTGCCGGGTGATCGGGCGGGTCGACCTGATCGACGACCCGCGGTTCGAGGGAAACACCATCCGGCGCGAGAACGTGCACGAACTCAACGCCATCATCAATGACGCACTCGCCACCGATACTCGAGCGGCGTGGATTGGGCGCCTGCGTGAACAGGATGTTCCGTGCGGCCCGATCAATTCGCTGACCGAGGCGATCGACTGGGGTGTCGAGATGAACATGGAGACCATCGTCGAGGGCGACGACGGCTATCGATCGGTTCGCAACCCCATCCGTATCGACGGCCAGGTCGCAACCCAGGCTCGACGGCCACCCCGACTCGGGGAGCACGCCGACGAAATCCGGGCCGAGGTCGACGAGTGGGACGCAGCGCATTGACTCGCCGCATCGGACTGGTGACGGTCCTCGTCCCCGACTACGACGACGCCATCGAACATTTCTGTCAAGACCTCGGTTTTGAACTGGTTGAAGACACACCACAGGGCGGGAAGCGCTGGGTCGTCGTTCGACCCGCAGCGGACGCAGAGACCGGCATCGTGCTCGCGCAGGCGACCACCCCCGCTGAGCACGCAGCGATCGGGAACCAACTCGGCGGCCGAGTCGGCTTTTTCCTTCACACCGACGACTTCACACGCGACCACGCCCGTATGACCGCTGCCGGCGTGCACTTCCGCGAGGCACCCCGACACGAGCCATACGGCACCGTCGCCGTGTTCGACGACAAGTACGGCAACGGCTGGGACCTCCTCCAGCCCGCCTAGTTCTCCGCGCTGACAGCGGCCGTTCCGCCAGCAAGCACGGCGTCGGCCGCAGCCCGGCCGGAGAGGAATGCTCCCTCAACCTTGGGCCCGGCAAAGGCTTCCCCAGCAAGCGCGACGCAAGGGGCTGTTCCCCACACGACCGTGGGCTCCGGCCACACCTCGACCGGGCCGGCGTAGCGCCATCGCTGGACCTGACTTGCGAGGAGGCCAGTCGGGTCACCTGCGTCGCCGAGTTCGTCAGCGGCGAGGGTGAGCGCCCGGTCGATGATCTCCGCGTCAGTGGCGTCCCACAGGGCAGCACTGAGTTCGTTGGAGAGGTGCACGGTCACCGACGGCTGCGCGGAGATGCCCTTCGCTCGATTGTCCGCCACGAAGGCAAGGCCGGGATGGTCGACAAACTGGCAGCCACCATGAGATGGCATCCCGGTGGGATCAACGGTCGGCGCGAGGAGCACCGCAATCGTGGGCTTGTACGCAACGGTGGCCAGCTGTGTCGCGAGGTCAGGCGTCGGTAGCAGTCCGGCGACGGAGAGGGTGGCCAGGGCTTGGGGCACCGGTGCCGTGTGGATGACGGCGTCGACGGGACTCGACTCCAGTTCGGACTCGAGATCAAGGATGCGGCAACCCAACTCCGGTTGCAGGCCCGCATCCGACGCCAACCATTTGCACAACGACGTCATCCCGTCTCGGCCCCGCCAGCGCGGATGGCCATCGGCCTCCGAACCGAAGCCTCGGGTCCACTCCACAACGGCGCCAGCCTCGACCGCCGCGGCGACCGCCTGGGAGAAGGCGTTACTGCGGGTCGTGAAGAACTGGGCACCGTGATCGAAACGAGCGGTTCCCGCCGGGGTCTCGAGGCGGCGAGACGCCATCCGCCCGCCAACGCCTCGGCCCTTGTCGACGACCTTGATCTCGTCCGCTGCCACTCCAGCTTCTCGAAGACGTCGGGCTGCGGAGAGGCCGGCGATCCCTGCGCCGATGATGAGCACACGCATGGCGAAAGTCTGGCAGGCCGAGGCCAACGAGCGATGATTGAGCTCCCAGGGAAACCCCAAACAAAATCAGAAAAAGATCACTGTCCAACTCCGGATGAAGTCCAGAATCTGTGCTTTGATACTCCCGTGACCGATTCGCCCGGACCCGACATCGCGCAGCAACTCCGCGACCACGGGCTTCAGGTGACCGCTCAACGGATCGCCGTGATGGAAGCCGTCAATGGCCACCCTCACGCGACCACCGAAGAGTTGGCCGACTCGGTGCGCGACAAGATCGGGGCGATCTCCCGTCAGGCCGTGTACGACACGCTCGGGGTCTTCGTCGAGAAGAACCTCATCCGTCGTATCCAGCCCGGTGGCCGATCGGCCCGGTACGAGGCCCAGATGGGGGATCAACACCACCATCTGGTGTGCCGAGGATGTGATCTGATGCACGACATCGACCACGCCCTGGGCGACCTGCCGGGCCTCACCTCAAAGGACGCCCAAGGGTTCGCACTCGACGAACCCGAGGTCGTTTTCTGGGGCTGGTGCCCCACCTGCCAGGCCTAGCCCGGCCGGGGTCGCGCTGCGGTCCCCACCCTTGTTCACGAAGACCAACATCAAAGGAATCGCATGTCCGAAGCGAAGTGCCCGTTCCCCCACAGCGATGTGGGCTCGGCGGCCAACCAGAAGTGGTGGCCCAACCAGCTCAACCTCAACATCCTGAACGAGAACAACCCGAACAACGACCCGATGGACGCCGACTTCGACTACGCGGCCGAGTTCGCGTCGCTCGACTTTGACGCCCTGAAGGCCGACCTCGCCGCCCTGATGACCGACAGCCAGGACTGGTGGCCTGCCGACTACGGCCATTACGGCCCGCTCTTCGTCCGCATGACCTGGCACGCCGCCGGCACCTACCGCACCCACGACGGGCGTGGCGGTGGCGGCACCGGCCAGCAGCGGTTCGCTCCGCTCAACAGCTGGCCCGACAATGGCAACCTCGACAAGGCCCGCCAGCTCCTGGAGCCGATCAAGAAGAAGTACGGACGCAAGATCAGCTGGGCCGATCTCCTGATCCTCACCGGCAACGTCGCCATGGAGACGATGGGCTTCAAAACCTTCGGCTTCGCCGGTGGCCGCGAAGACGTCTGGGCGCCGGAAGAGACCTACTGGGGCCCGGAGGACGGCTGGCTCGAAGACGAGCGCTACAGCGGCGACCGCGAGCTCATGGAGCCGCTGGGCGCCGTGCAGATGGGCCTCATCTATGTCAACCCGGAAGGCCCGAACGCCAACCCTGACCCGGTTGCCTCCGGTCGTGACGTGCGCGAGACCTTCCGTCGTATGGCGATGAACGACGAGGAGACCGTTGCCTTGGTCGCCGGTGGCCATGCCTTCGGCAAGATGCACGGTGCCGGCCCCGAGGGCGACGTGGCTGCCGAGCCCGAGGGTGCGCCGATGGAACAGCAGCTCCTTGGCTGGAAGAACAGCTTCGAGTCCGGTGTCGGCGTGCACGCCACCACCTCGGGCTTCGAAGGTGCGTGGAACTCCACCCCAACCACCTGGGACAACAATTACCTCGAGACCCTGATGGACAACGAGTGGGAGCTCACCGAGTCCCCCGCCGGTCACAAGCAGTGGCATGCCCCGGCGCTTGCCGGCACCGTCCCGGACGCCGGCGGTCGCGAAGGTGTCATGCACACCCCGCAGATGACCACCGCTGACATGTCCATGAAGATGGACCCGATCTACAACGAGATCAGCCAGCGCTTCCGTGACGACCAGTCCCTGCTGGACGACGCCTTCGCTCGCGCCTGGTTCAAGCTGACCCACCGCGACATGGGCCCGAAGGTCCGGTACCTCGGCCCCGAGGTTCCCGAAGAGGATCTGATCTGGCAGGATCCGATTCCGGCCGGCACCGCCCTGACCGACGACCAGATCGCCGCCGCCAAGGAAGCGATCCTGGCGACCGGCGTCAGTGTCACCGACCTCGTGTTCACCGCATGGGCTTCGGCCTCGACCTACCGTCAGTCTGACCACCGCGGTGGCGCCAACGGCGGTCGCATCCGTCTGTCACAGATGAGCAACTGGGAAGCCAACAAGCCCGAGACCCTCCGCCAGGTCCTCTCGGCGCTCGAGGGCGTCCAGTCGAGCCTCGGCTTCGACGCGTCCATGGCCGACCTCATCGTCCTCGGTGGCACCGCGGCCGTGGAAGCTGCCGCCTCCGCCGGTGGCGTGCAGATCGGTGTCGATGTGTCGACCGGTCGTGGCGACGCCAGCGAGGAGCAGACCGAAGAGGAAAGCTTCGCCTGGCTCGAGCCTCGTTGGGACGGCTTCCGCAACTACCTCGGGAAGGGCAACGCCGACGTCGCTGAGCACCTGCTCGTCGACAAGGCCCACCTGCTCGGCCTGACCGCACCGGAGATGGCCGTGCTCGTCGCCGGCCTCCGCGTGCTCGGCGTCAGCACCGACAACCACGGTGTGCTCACCGATCGTGTCGGCACCCTCAGCAACGATTTCTTCGTCAACCTGATGGACATCGGCACCGAATGGTCCGATTCCGCCACCAGCGAAGGCGTCTTCGAGGGCAAGGACCGGGCGACCGGTGCAGCCAAGTGGACGGCAACCCGCAACGACCTCGTGTTCGGTTCGAACTCGATCCTGCGGGCGATCGCCGATGTCTACGCGGCGGACGACGCTGGCGAGAAGTTCGTCGCTGACTTCGCCAAGGCGTGGGTCAAAGTGATGGACGCAGATCGTTTCGATCTGGACTGACGCAGCCGAGTGGTGAGCCGTCGCTCACCACAAAAACGAAAACGCCCCGTCGGTGTGGCTTCGGCCACTCGGCGGGGCGTTCGTCGTTGTGGACTACTCGGGCCAGGGGACGCCGTAGTCGTCGAACCACCATCGAGCCTCTCGGATGGCGTTCGGTTCGGTCCGGAGGTTCGGATCCTGGTTGAGTTGTTCGGGGGTCGGACCGACCTCGTCGGCGACCTCTCGAAGCGCCGCCTCATCGAGGTCGTAACACTTCACGGCGTTCAGCCCCAGCAGCAGCCTCGTTTCCTCGATCGGGATCTGCTGGAAATCGGTCTCGAGTCGAACCTTCGTGTTGGGCCATGAGCCTTCGGGATGTGGGTAATCGGTGCCCCACATCAAGGCGTCGACGCCGTTGACATAGCGGCGGCGGAGTTCCACCTTGCTCATGGTGGAGGCGCCGATGAAGACGTTCTCTCCGACGTACTCCGAAGGCAACCGTTCGAGGAGTCCCTTCGTGCGGGAACTCATCTTCTTGACCTTCCAGTTGGTGCCACCGAACATCACGTCGGTCTTCCAGAGCAGGTCGCCCAGCCACCACGAACCGCACTCAACCGGTACGTATTTGAAGTTGGGGTACTTGTCGAACTTGCCCGACAGCAGGAACTGCCACAGCGGACGGTGAGTCCAGAAGGCAACCTCAAGCATGTACTGAGCCATGTTCTCGTTGTAGGACTCGCTGTCGGCTTCGCCTGAGTGCGTATGCACGACAAGTCCGGTCTCATGGCAGGCCTGCCAGATCGGGTCGTACTTCTCGTGGCCGTACGACTCGGAGTCATGCCACATCGTGGGGATCATGATTCCCTTGATGCCGGGCTTGTCGGCCAGGGCGTGGATTTCTTTGACCGATTCCTCAACACCATGGGTGATCGGCACCAAGGCAACGCCCGCCCGTCGAGGTGGGTTCGTTGCGCAGAACTCCTCGAGCCAGCGGTTGTGGGCGCGTGCGCCGGCCCACGCCAACTTCGGATCGGTGATGGCTCCAGCCTGCAGGCCAGCTCCGAAGGGTGGTGCCTCCATGCCGGTCACGGCATCACCATCGGCGAAGATCACCTCGCCTGCGATGCCGTCAGCATCAAGCGCTTTGTCTCGAATCTCTGGGTCATAGGCGCCCTGGAGGCCCCACTCGTTTTCGCGTTCCCACTGCTCGACGTACTCGCCGTTCATTTCCTCGACCATCGCTCGATGCTCATGGCGGGTTTGGAGCCATTCGTCGAACTCGGCGTGGACCGAGCTCTCCAGGTACTCCCGATAGTCCTCGACGTACAGACCGGCGTGGGTGTCAGAGCTGACGATGATGTAGGGGTCGTTCGACTGATCGACACCTTCGAGTGGGTTCGGCATACCCCAAGCGTCACAGAGAGGGTGCGGCCAACGCAAACCTGACGATGCGTCAGGCCCACGTGCGCTCGAGCGCTTTTCGTGCAAAGCGCTCAAATGCGCGACCCTGAACACATGGTTGATGCACCTCAGGCACGACGCGGCGAGATCGCCGGGTGGCCAAAACTCGTGATCACGTACCCAACCGAGTCGGGCCGCATAGCGGATCTGCTCCCACCCGGCCTCGAACCGACGGGCGACGACACTGTCCAAATCGGGATCTACTGCGTCCCGATCAACGACGAACCGGAGTACGGCGTCTCGATCAAGGTTCCTGCGGCGTGGCGCGGCGTCGAGGGTCAGTACAACCTCGGCATGGGCATCGACCAGGAGGCTGCGGTTCACATCAGCGCCGAACGCAATGGCCAGCCAAAGTTTCTGTGCGACATCGACTATTTCCGGTTCGGCACGCTCGTCGGTGCCCGTGCGACACACCAGGGCTACACGTTCGTCGAATTCGAGGGACAGATCACCGGTGAAGGTGAGCCCTCGGCGGAGTACACCGAGCACGAGTGGTGGACGAAATACGCCCGTGAAATCGGTGGCGGTGAGGGCTTCGACTTCGGTCCGGTGGTGGTCGATGTCGCCACGACCATGGAGCCGATCCATGTCGAAACAATCGACGGTGAACTGACCTTGAAGGACTCCCCCTGGGATCCAGTTGCGCGTTATCTCCCGATGGCCGGCGCCGCGACCGCCACCCTGGTGACACACCAGATGAAGGCTCGCCAGATCACCAACGCCGGGGCCCTCGATGCCGATAGGTTCTGGCCGTACGCCGACGTGATCGGCGGCAGTCGATGGCCCGGCACCAACGGCGGGCCCAAGCGGGACTGATCACCTGGTCGGTCCCCCAACCCAGGACGACCAACCAACGTGAGCACCCTCGACTGGTGGCGCACCGGCGCTATCTACCAGGTCTACATTCGATCATTCGCCGATGGGAACGGCGACGGTACCGGCGATGTTGCCGGACTTCGGGCCAAGCTTCCCTATCTCGCCGACCTCGGCATCGACGGCATCTGGATCAACCCTTGGTACCCGTCGCCGCTGCTCGACGGCGGCTATGACGTCGCCGATTACCGAGACATCCATCCCGACTTCGGCACGCTCGCGGACGCCGAAGCGATGATCGCTGAGGCAAACGAGTTGGGCATCAAGGTGCTCGTCGACCTCGTTCCGAACCACTGCTCGTGGGACCATGAATGGTTCAAGGCTGCGCTCGCCGCCGAACCTGGAAGCCCCGAACGAGACCGCTTCCACTTCGTCGACAACGGCGACGAGCCCCCCTCGAATTGGCGATCCGTCTTCGGTGGGCCGGCCTGGTCTCGCACCGACGACGGCCAGTGGTACCTCCACCTGTTTGACTCAAGCCAACCCGACCTGAACTGGGAAAACCCGGAGGTCCGAGCCGAGTTCCTCTCGATCCTGCGATTCTGGCTCGACCGAGGGGCAAACGGGTTCCGAGTCGATGTCGCCCACGGCATCACCAAAGACACCAGTTGGCCTGATGTCGAGGCCGCCCAGATCCTCAGCAACACAAAGCAACCCAACCATGCCCACTGGGACCGCGACGACGTCCACGAGATCATTCGCGAATGGCGCGCAGTCCTCGACGAGTACGACGACCGGATGATGGTCGCCGAAGCGTGGGTCGCAGCCGAAAGCCTCGCCAAGTACCTCCGGCCCGACGAGTACCACCAGTCCTTCAGCTTTGGCTTGCTCTCGGCCAGTTGGAACGCCGCCGACTACCAGGACGCGATTCGCGAGGTGTACGACGAGGCTCACGCCCTCGGGGCGGCGAGCACCTGGGTGCTGTCGAACCACGACGTGATGCGACACGCCACCCGGTTCGGACTGCCCGACGACGCCGAATGGCGGACCTGGCCCGTGACCGGGCCGACCGACCTCCTCGATGCGGAACGCGGCGCCCGTCGGGCACGGGCGGCCGCACTGATCACCCTTGGCCTCCCCGGTTCCGCGTACGTCTACCAGGGGGAAGAATTGGGGCTCGACGAGGTCTGGGATCTCCCGTGGGAGGTCCTCGACGACCCGGTTGCCCGACGCAGCGAAGGCACCCAGAAAGGCCGAGACGGCTGCCGCGTCCCCATCCCCTGGAACGCCGACGGGCCGTCATACGGCTTCGGTGCCAACGGCTCATGGCTGCCCCAGCCCGACTGGTTTGCCGACGTCGCCGCCGATCAGCAGATCGGGGTCGCTGGTTCGTTCCATTCGCTGTATCGAGATGCCCTTCACGTTCGGCGTGAGCACCTCATCGACGATGCCGTCATGACCTGGCTCGACCTCGGCGATGACCTTCTCGCGTTCGAACGCGGAAACGGCGTGCGATGTGTCGTCAATATGGGCGCCACGTCGGTCCCAATGCCCGACGGAGAGATTCTGTTGACGTCGACCCCGGGGCTCGCCGACGAACTGCCATCCGACACCGGGGTTTGGCTCCGCCCCCGCTGAGCACCTCACGCTACGGTCGCTCCATGGCGACGTCGTTTCAGATCAACCGCTCCTCGATTCGAGAGCACCGGTTCACCGATCATGGGCACCGTCGACTCGACCCTGACGAGGTCCGTCTGGCGATCGACTTCGTCGCCATGACCTCAAACAATGTCACCTACGCCGTGGCAGGCGACATGCTCGACTACTGGGGCTTCTTTCCGGCCGAGGAGCCGTGGGGTCATGTGCCAGCGATGGGGTACGGCACCATCATCGAATCGGCCAACGATCGAATTGAGGTCGGAAGCCGTCACTTTGGGTTCTTCCCCATGGCCAATGAGCACATCGTGCGAGCGAAGGCCACCGACGGCGGCTTCGTCGACATCGGTGAGCATCGCGCCACGCACGCCCCCGCTTACCGGCAGTTTGCCGACGTGGCGAAGGACACAAGCTACGACCCGGATTGCGAAGCCCACGTGGCTCTGCTCCGAGGACTGTTCCTCACCGGCTGGCTGGCGGAAGATCTTCTCTTCGACAACGACAACTTTGGAGCCGAAGCCACCGTCATCACCAGCGCGTCATCCAAGACGAGCATTGCCCTCGCCTGGACCATCGCCCAGCGCGGCGGGCATGCCATCGGGCTGACCTCGGCTCGTAACGAGGCGTTCGTGAACCAGTTGGGTTGCTACGCCGAGGTGATCCCGTACGACGAGATCGGTTCGATCAACACCGACCGACGTTCCGTTGTCGTCGACATGGCCGGCAACGGGCAGGTGCTCGCTGCGATCCACAACCACTTCGGCGGATCGCTTGCCCACTCGATGGCCGTTGGAGGAAGCCACTGGGAGTCGTTTGGTGACCGTCCGGAGATGGCGGGGCCAGCACCCGTCTTTTTCTTTGCGCCAGCTCAGATCGAGAAGCGCAACGCTGACTGGGGGCAGGGGGAGCCCGTCCAGCGAGTGATGGACGCATTCGCCGACTTCGCTCGCTTCACCGATGCATGGCTGCAGATCGACCACGCTGCCGGCCGTGACGCGATGGCGGACGCCTGGGATTCGCTGGTGGGCGGGGCCCTTGCTCCCGAGGTCGGGCTGATCCGCACGCTCGCGGACTGATCGGCCAGCGCTTAACGAACCGTACGGTCCCATCTATGCTCCACGGCGTGCAGACCCCACCCGTCCTCGCCACATTCGTGACGGCGTGTCGTGACGCCGTCGACGACGGAACCGACCTCCCTCAGACGGTGGCGGCGCTCCTTCGGGAGTTGGTTGCTGACGCTGCACAACTCGCCGCTTCGGTTCCGCCGTTCAGCGATGACGAGGTCAAGACCTCGACACGTGGATTCCGACTCGGTGGCGAGCACGTGCTGCACCGCTCCGACGATCTGACCATCATGGTGTTGGACACGCTCCCTGGTGTCCTGCAGCCAGCGCATGACCATGCGATGAATGCGTTCATTGGTGTCTTTGAAGGCTGCGAGGAGCAGCGGTTCTGGGCCCGAACTGCGACCGGCATCGAGTCAGCGACCGGGCGACTGTTGGAGGCGGGCGAGGTCGTTGCGCTCGGCGAGCGAGCGATTCATGCGATCAGTGCCCCGGCTGGCGTGCGGGCCCGAGCGGTCCATGTGTACCTGGGTGACATTTACGACGTCGAGCGGTCGGTGTTCGAGCCCGACACGATGGTCGAGCATCCGATGACCTCGGACCGCTACGACGAGTTCTGTCGCCCGGCCTAGGGCGAACAACAACCCTGTCGCCCGGCTGAGGGCGAGTTCTCGCCGCATAACCGACGGTGACGATCAATCCGAGCGGTCATTCAATCGAACGATTGCCTCGTGCTCAACGGCGCACACCAGCTGGTCCCCCGCCGTCATTCGCATGTCGACGACCGCTCGCTCGCCGACCCGGGAGCTGAACCGGTCGATCTCCCAGGCTTCGACGGTCACCGTGGTGCCTGGTGCAACCGGGCCTAGGTGCCGAATCCGGCTTCTGGTGTGCACCCACGCACCGTCGACGAGTTGGGTGGCGAAGACCCGGTTCGCCAGCGACGGCCACACGGACGGGTGCACGAGGTTGTCGTCTCGGTACAGAGACAGGTCCTCACCGGCTCGAGCGGCGTACCCCACCCAGCGGTCGTCGAGTGCAACGACGAGCGGTTCCAGTCGTTCACCCGAAGGTTCATCAGGTACGTCCGCAACCCGCTCAGGTACCAGGCGGGCACAGAGCCGATCACCGACCTGGGCATGGACCTCGTCGGAACCACCAGCGACCGTGACGGCCTCGTCGGCCAGTACCGGCCCTCGGAACCACACCTCATGGCCACCGCCCGTCACCCAGTCACGGCCCCACGCCTCAGCGACGGGTCGGGTCAGGTACGCGAAGACCGTCGTCCCCGCCACAACGGCGCCGTCGTAGCCAGCTGCGCGACCTCCCTCGAGCGTGTGCACCGGGTTGTCGGCATGCTCGGGGAGGTTGACTGCATCGATCGACCATGACGCAAACCGCTCCATGAGCACCATGGTGGCCCAGGTCGGGCGAGTGACGAAACCGCGGTGATGGCGTCAGGTTGCCGTAGCCTCCGGCCGGTGACTGACTTCTCGTTCGACCGGCGGGCGTTCTTCGCCGGATTTCGAGAGGTGATCGCGCTCGCCGTGCCCGGCGCGCCGTTCGGTTTCGTTCTCGGGGTCGTGATCGCCGACTCCGGCCTCGATCAGCTTGCCGCCTGGTTCTCGTCGCCGATCGTCCTGGCGGGCGCGTCGCAGCTCGCCGCTATCGAGTTGCTTGCTGAGTCGGCCGGCTCCGCCGTCGTACTCGTCACCGTCGCCTTCATCAACTCCCGCCACGTGATGTATTCCGCAGCGTTGCGGCCGCGGTTCCGTGGCTTTCCGAGATGGTTTCGCGCCGTCGGCCCCTATGTGCTGCTCGATCAGTCGTTCGCCCTCGCCGTCAGTCAGCCCGATGACATGAGCGACGACGAACGCATGTGGCACTTCCTCGGCTCTGGTGCCTTCCTCTGGCTGATGTGGATGTGCTCGACCGGTGCCGGTGTGCTCGTGGGTGACATCACCGAGCCGGAGTGGCAGTTGGGATTCGCCGTCCCGATCTTGTTTGGCGGATTGATGTTGTTGTCGGTCAGCAACCGGGCGGGCGGGGTTGCCGCCGCGATCGGAGCGACGGTGGCGGTCGCTGGTGCTGGGTTGCCTCAGGGCTCCGGGGTCTTGCTCGCCATCGTGCTCGGTGTGGCCGCTGGCGGCTTCACCGAGTCGAGAACGGAGGTTGTGCGGTGACCCTATGGCTCACCATCATCGCCGCCGGGGTCGTGACCTATCTCACCCGCGCCTCGTTCATTGCCGCCGGCGATCGGGTGAAGCTCCCGGTGTCGGTCGAGCGTTCCCTCAATCATGTCGGACCCGCAGCGTTCGCCGCCATCGCCGCACCGGCGCTGCTCGGTGGGGATCAGTTCGCCGAATTCAGCGACGACATTCCCCGACTGATCGCCGTCAGTGTCGCGGGACTGGTGATCTGGCGCACCCGCAATGTGCCGGCCAGCCTCGTCTGCGGCATGGGCACCCTCTGGATGATCCTCTGGCTCAGCTGAACTCGCCGGCCTTGAGATGAATCCCTTCGATCGAGGCCTGCGGATGCATCTCCTCGAACGTGCGGGTGTAGCCGGTATGGCTCAACTTCCATCCCTCGCCGGTCTTGACATACCGGTCCTCATAGAACGCCGCGCCCCGAAGGTTGACCCCGAAGTCGGTGATGAGCACCTGGTCCTCAAGTTTCCAAACACCGGCGGCGGTGCCGTCGTCAAAGACATCGATCTCTGGGTGATGACAGGCGTGGCTGGAGAGGAACTGATCTCGACCCATGTTCTCGTGGAGGAACGCCACGATGCCGGTCAGGTCGTCGAAGCTGTACTCGCCATCGGAGTAGGCGGCGGTGCAGTCGTCCGTCATCACGGTGTGCAGTTCATCGAACCGGTGCTGATCGACCAGCCGCAAGTAGGCGTACTTGCATCGCTTGATGAGCTCGAGTTCAACGAGCAGGTCCGGTGTGACGGGCAACTTCTCGGGCATAGACACCATGGTGTCCTACGCCGAGGGCAGAAGCGATTCAGCGCAGCAACGGCATCCGTCTGACGCGAATCAGTTAGCCGAGGAGATCATCCAGTTGGCTCGCGATTTGTTCCGGCGTCACCGACGGGTTGAATCGTGCGACGACCTCGCCATCGGCGTTCACCAAAAACTTCTCGAAGTTCCAGGTGACGTCGGAGGTCGCACCGTCACCAGGCTGCTCGGCCTTGAGGAACGTGTAGAGCTCCGCCGCGTCGTCACCGTTGACGTCGATCTTGGCGAACATCGGGAAATCAATGTCGTACTTGTCGGTGACGAACGCCCGAATCTCCTCGGCGGAGCCCGGTTCTTGCGCGCCGAACTGGTTGCAGGGGAAGCCGAGTACCCGAACCCCGTTGTCGTCGTGATGAAGCGCACGCAGACCTGCGTACTGAGGCGTCATGCCTCAACGAGAGGCAACGTTGACGATGAGACAGGCGACATCGGCGAAGTCCGAGAAGGACACCTGCTCGCCCTCAAGCGATGGCATGGTGAAGTCATGGAATCGACTCATGGCTCCGGAGCGTAGCGGGCGCTAGGCCTTGGTCCGACGGGCCGACCAATGAGCGGTCGCACCCGCCGACTGGAACCGGTCGGGACGGTCGTCGGGCCCAAGGACGTCGGTCGCCAGCCACAGCCTTTTCAGCCACCGGACCCGGCCCGTATCGGTGTCGTCCACATAGGGCTTGCGGCCGTGAAGCACGTGGTAGTTGTTCACGAACTGCATATCGCCGGGTTCAAACGTCATCTCAACCCAGTGATCGGGATCGTCGACCAGGGCCGAGTACGCCTTCATCGCCGCTCGCTGGATCTCGGTCAATCGGGGGGCGTCGTCATGGCGCTGTGAGGCAAGGATGTACTGCGGGATGTAGCGCACGAAGAGCCGCTCACCGTGCCGGGAGAACGCTGGCACGTGGTACCACGCTTTGCCCCCATCGGCCTGCTCGCCACGGAAGTCGTACGGCAAGCCTTCATAGAGCGCGCCGGCAAGTTCGGGATCCGACTCGACCAACAGGTTGTGACACAACAGGGCGTTCGAGATCAGGCTCTCCCCACCCGTCACGCCTGGATCGAGGCAGAGCAGGCCAACCAGGTCCGACCCGTCGGAGTGGAATCCGAGCCCAGCACCCCCGATTTCGTTGCCTCGGGCAGTGGGATCATCCAGCGCCTTGCCCTGGTCCTTCACGTCGCCGAGCAGATGCCCCTTCACGTTCTGCGGCCACGGCACGCCGAGGTGAAGGCCAACCCCCCAATAGATCCAGGATGCGGCCTCGGCGCCGAGGCGATCTACCGGGAGTCCCGAGATGCGCTGAAAGCCGCGCCCGTTGATCAGGTGGTCAACGATTCCGGCGAGCACCGGAACCATCGAGTCGAGCGGGAACATCTCCTTGGTGACATCGAGGACATCGTCGGTCTGCGACCGGGCCACGAGCAGCGCAGCCTCGAGTTCGTCGATCTCCGCCTCGGTCAGGCGATGCGTCCAAGCCTCGGGGTCGGCAACATCAGCAGCCCGCCATTCGGCGTGGCACTCCAGTGGTCGAACCTCGTCAGCACTAAGGGCGGTGGCCATCGTCAGACTCTCTCTCGATCAGCGGGACGGGGACGGCTGAGCGCCCCGGACGAGACGGCCTGGGAGTTCACCGGTTGCCTCACCTTCGGCATAGGTCTCGACACCGGCGACGAAGGTGTGGGCGTAGCCGTCGGCTCGTTGCACCACTCGTCGGCCGCCCGCCGGAAGGTCGTACAGCAGCTCGGGCTGACGCACACGAAGCCGATCGAAATCGATCACGTTGAGGTCGGCCCGATAACCCGGCGCCAGCACGCCCCGGTCATGCAGGCCAACAAGGCGGGCGGTGTCGCGACACTGCCGCTGCACGAGAAACTCCACATCGATTCGCTCCCCGTCGCGATCGCGCCCCCAGTGCTGAAGCAGCGTGGTCGGAAAGGACCCGTCACAAATCGTGCCGACGTGTGCACCGCCGTCAGACAGCGCAGGGACTGTGTACGGATGCGTGAGGAGTTCGCGGGTGCCGTCGAGGTTGCCTTGCCCATAGTTCGAGAACGGCACCCACAACATGGCGGTGCCGTCGTTCTCGAGCATGGCGTCGAGTGCGACTTCGGCCGGCGATCGACCGAGTCGCTGCGCGATGGCCGCCACACTGTCACGCGGGTCGGGCTCGTAGTTCGGCGTCTCGCCCAGGGCGAACATGATGTCGAACTTCTCGATCAGTCGGCCGCCAACAGCCTGCATGTCCTTGCCCCCAGCAGCCTCGAGAAGACGGGCCCGGAAGGCCGGATCATGGAGAGCTGCCGTCCTTTGCGCCGGCGGCAGCGCAGCCACCTCGCGGTAGACGGCGTTGGCGAGGAACGGATTGAGCGTGCACTCGAACCCGAGCAGCACCCCAATGGGGCGAACCGCAGTTTGGCCGGTCACGGTGAGCCCATCGGCTCGGGCCTGATCAATGTGGCCAAGGATCGCTCGGTGGTAGTCGTAACCGCGCGGTGATTCGACCAGCGTGAAACTGATCGGTCGACCCGACGACTCGGTCATCGCCCGCACGATGGCGAATTCACCGTCGATGTCGGTGAAGTCACTGACGAGTTGCAGCACCCCTTGGCCAGTCGTGCCAATGGCCTCGGCAATACCAACGAGTTCCTCGCGAGCTGCCGTCAGGGTCGGTGTCGGCTCGCCGAGTGATGTTTTGTGGTTCTGCGTTCGGCTCGTGGTGAACCCAAGAAAGCCCGCTTCGATGCCCTCGGCCGCAAGCTGGCCCATCTCGGCAATGTCGGCCGGGTTTGCGTCTTCCCCTTTGGCGCCGCGCTCCCCCATCACATGGAGCCGCAGGGCTGCATGGGGAACCTGGGCAGCGATGTCCATGTCCTTGGCGCCACCAAGTGCGTCGAGGTACTCCGGCAGGGAGTTCCAGTTCCAGGCCAAGCCCTCGTGGAGGGCGGTGCCGGGAATGTCCTCAACACCTTCCATGAGTTGGACGAGTCGCTCGTGATCCGTGTCGTGTACCGGCGCAAAACCGACCCCGCAGTTCCCGAACACAACCGTGGTGACCCCGTGCCAGGACGAGGGCTGCATCGTGGCTTCCCACGTTGCCTGCCCGTCATAGTGGGTGTGGACGTCGACAAACCCGGGGGCGACAACCGCACCATCGGCATTGATTTCGCGTGTTGCGGCGCCGTCAACCGCTCCGACCGCAGTGATCACGCCATCGCGAATGGCGACATCTGCGGTCCGGCGAGGCGCCCCGGTGCCGTCGATCACCGTGCCGCCGCGAATGATCACGTCGTGCTCTGCCATGCCCCATTGTCGCGGAGGCTGGGCCGCACGTCACTTTCGTGGCACCCTGGCAGGGATGTCTCGACCCTCGGTCTTCCGTCTCGCCAGCGAATGCGCAGCGATTGGCGAATACGGCACATTCCAAGCTGGCGCCCCACTGATTCGCCGCTACCTCCCTCGAGGTGAACGACCCGTCTTCGTCCTCCCTGGCTTTCTCGCCGGTGACGGAAGCACGGCGCCCCTGCGCAAAAACCTCCAGGAACTCGGCCACACCGTCTACGGCTGGGATCTTGGACGCAACCTCGGTCCCACCCCCGAGATTCTCGATGGCATCGTCGAACGACTCGACGAACTCCACCAAGAGCACGGCCGGATCGACCTCGTGGGCTGGAGCCTCGGTGGCATCTTTGCTCGCGAACTCGCTCGCCTTGCACCCACAACGATCCGTCAGGTGATCACGCTTGGGAGTCCGTTCCAGATCGAGACACCGACCGAATCGAACGCCTCACCGATTTACCGGTCACTGAGCCATCTTCACGCCCCCCACCTCGAGATGCGGGTGCCGGCCTACGTGCGAGAAGAACTCCCCGTCCCGGCAACCTCGGTGTACTCGCGATCCGACGGTGTCGTTCGATGGCACCACTGCCTCAACCACGACACCCCGTTCACCGAGAACGTCGAGGTCTACGGCAGTCACTGTGGTCTCGGCTTCAACCTTGCTGCGCTGCTCGTTGTCGCCGACCGGCTGGCCCAGCCCGACGGCGAGTGGACACCGTTCCGGGTTCGCCGACCACTGCGGGTCTTTTTCCCATCGGCACCGGTGTTCCGGGTTCCTGCCGAGCTCTAAGCGTCCTTCTGCGGGTCAGGCGATGACGTCTGGGTGCTCGCGGAAATGGTCGAGTGCTTCAGGATTTGCCAGCGCTTCCACATTGGCGATGGGTCGACCGACAAGCACATCGCGTACGGCCAGTTCGGTGATCTTCCCGGAGCGGGTGCGGGGAATGTCGGCCACGGCGGCAATAACCGCCGGCACGTGGCGGGGTGTGACCTCATGGCGGATCTTGGTCCGGATGCGATCTCTGAGTTCGTCGTCAAGCAGCGCACCGGCGGCCATCTTGACGAACAACACGATGCGGGTGTCACCCTCCCAAGGCTGACCAACGACAACGCTCTCCTCGATTTCGGACATCGTGTCGACCCGTCGATAGATCTCGGCCGTACCGATACGCACCCCGCCCGGATTGAGGGTGGCATCGGACCGACCCGAAATCACGAACCCGCCAGCGTCGGTGCGCGAAACGAAGTCACCGTGGTGCCACAGTCCCGGGAACCGGGCGAAGTAAGCGGCGTCGTACCGCTCATGACCAGGGTCATCCCAGAATCTCAGCGGCATCGACGGAAACGGTGTTCGACACACGAGTTCGCCCTCGTGCCCAACATCGACCCGTTCACCACCGGCACCGGCGACATCGGTGTCGAGACCGAGCGCTGCCACCTGGATCTCACCAGCACGAACCGGCAGCATCGGGTTGCCCAGCACAAGACATCCGCACAGGTCCGTGCCACCGGAGATCGATGCGAGGTGGACATCGTGCGCCACGGCGTCGTACACGAACGAAAACCCCTCCGGCGACAGGGTCGACCCCGTCGATGCAACCGCCCGAACCGACCCGAGGTCGTGGGTGTCGATCGGCCGAATACCGGCGTTGGCACACGCATCGATGAACTTCGCCGAGGTCCCCAGGAAGGTGATGCCGACATCATCAGCGAGCTCGAACAAGCGGTTGGCCGTCGGGAAGGTGGGTGCACCGTCGTACAGCACCAGGGTGGCTCCTGTCCCGAGCGCCGAGGCCAGCCAGTTCCACATCATCCAGCCAGCGGTCGTGAAGTAGAACACCCGATCGCCGGACCGGATGTCGCAGTGGAACACCTGCTCGACCAGATGCTTCAGCAGCACCCCACCCGTCCGATGCACGATGCACTTGGGCTTGCCGGTTGTCCCTGATGAGAACAGCACGTACCACGGGTGATCGAAGGGCAGTCGTTCGAACGTGATCGCTGCCGGCTCCACGCCGTCCAACCACCCGGGCTCAACCACGATCGATGCCGCCAGCGTCGGGAGCGCGTCCACGATCTCACCCAGTCGGCCGGCGCAGTCGTGGTGTTTGCCGTTGTAGGCGTAGTCAGGAACCGAGAACAGCACGGTCGGTTCAATCTGACCGAACCGATCGATCACCCCATCCGTACCAAAGTCCGGTGAGGTGCTCGCGAAGACCGCGCCAAGGCCCGTCGCAGCCAGCATGAGCGCGTAGGTCTCCGGGCGGTTGGGCAGCCAGGCGACTACCCGGTCACCGACGCCGACACCAGCGCTGCGCAGCAACACCTGAATCCTTGCGACCAGATCATGGAGTTCGGCCCGGGTGACGTCGACGGACTCGCCGTCCTCGCCGCGAAACACCATCGCCAGGTCGTCGGACGGGTCGCCGAGAAGGTTCTCGGCAACATTCAGGGTCGCGTCGGGCAGAAATCGGTACTCGCGCATGCGTTCCCCGGCCTCGGCCAGACGCTCACCACGATCACCGACGATCCCCAACTCATCCCAGGCCAGCGCCCAGAACGCCGCCGGATCCGTGATCGACCAGTCGTGGAGCACGGCGTAATCCGACGTCGGGTCACCATCGAACCGAAGACCATGTTCGGCGGCCGCTCGACGAAACAGGCGGTGAAGGTTGGCTCCTTCGATGCGTTCATCGGTCGGTGTCCACAAAGGCGCACTCGTCATGGTGCTCACACTACGGTCTCGACGTGGCCAGTCTTCCCCGACCGCTTGTGCGGCGCCCGCTAACGATCACCCTGGCATCGGCGCTGGCCTTGCTGCTCGCCGCCGCGAGCATCGTCGTCGTGCCCCTGCTGTACCTCGTCGATGTGGTGAGCGGATCGACCGCGGGACGACGGACGCGGGCCTGGCTCCTCATCACCACCACCCTCTGGACCGAGGCCGTGGGTGTCGTCGCCGCAAGTGTCCTTGCTCTCTGGTATCTCAACGGGCGCCGGGCACCCGAGCGGTGGGTCCTGGCCAACTACCGACTCGAACACTGGTGGTGCCGACGCCACTACAAGAACCTGCACCGCTTCGCCGGTGTCACCGTAACGATGCCAGACCCCTCCCCGCTCGACGGTGGTCCGAGCATCATGGTGGCCCGCCACTCAAGCCACATCGACGCCATCGTCCCACTCTTGGTCTTGGCCGAGCACGGACGGTTCGCCCGATACACCCTCAAGGAAGATCTCAAGTGGGCCCCGGCCATGGACCTGGTCGGTGATCGCACGCCCAACGTCTGGATCAACCGGAGCACACCCGGGTCAACCATGTTCGAACAGGTCGAACAGCTCGCCGCCGAGATGTCGGACACCGGTACGTGCGTGATTTTCCCCGAAGGCACCTTCCGGACCCAGGAGCGCCACGAACGAGCGATCGAACGGCTCCGCGGCAGCCGCGAGGACCTTGCCGACAAGGCCAGCGGCCTCCGCTATGTCCTTCCGCCGCGGCCTGCAGGCACCCTCGCGCTGATGCGAGGGGCACCCGATGCTGACCTTGTTGTCCTCGCCAATGTTGGTGTCGAAGGTCGGAGTTCGATTCGCGAAATCATCGACACCATCACCGAGCGCCGAGACATTGAGGTCCACGCCGTTCGGTTCCCCCGAGCCGAGATCCCAACCGATGAGGATCTGATCAACTCGTGGTTGATCGAGCGGTGGGTCGAGATGGATGACTGGATTCATCACCGAGTGATCCATCGCGAGGCTGACCGGACCGAGACGAACGGGTGACCATGCCACCAGACGCCAACCCCAGCGACCTCACCTTCGCGATCGAGCTCGCTCAAGCCGCCGGCTCATCGACGCTGGCGTGGTTTCAGCACGCCGACTTGACCGTCGACCACAAGGGAGACGGTTCACCCGTGACGGCGGCGGATCTGGCTGCCGAACGCCTCGTTCGCGACCGACTCGCGATCGATAATCCCGATGACGGTGTGATCGGTGAGGAACACGACGACACCCACGGCACGAGCGCACGGCGCTGGGTCGTCGACCCCATCGATGGAACCAAGGCATTCGCCCGGGGGGTCCCGCTGTACGCGACCCTCATCGCGCTCATCGACGAGTTCGGCCCGGCGATCGGCGTGATCCACCTTCCGGCGCTGGGCGAAACCATCGCCGCAGGTCGAGGCCTCGGCGCGACGTTCAATGGCGAACCGTGCCGCGTCTCGAGCCGCACCGACCTCACTGGTGCCTACGCCATGACCAGCGGGTTTGGGTACTGGACATCAACCGGCCTTGACCGACTCCTTGCCAGCGACCTGCTCCTGCGGACCTGGGGCGACGCGTACGGCTACGCCCTCGTCGCCACCGGTCGGGCCGAAGCAATGATCGACCCGCTTGCGAACCCCTGGGACGTCGCCCCGATGGCCGTCATCATCCCGGAAGCGGGAGGGACCTTCACCACCGCTGCCGGTGACGCTGGCTCAGACGCCTGGCAGGGCGGCTCGGGCGTGGCAACCAACGGCCATCTCCACGATGCCATCCTCGAGTTGATCCAGCCCGACGGACCGCTCACTGATTCATAAAGAACGCTTCGGCCTTGTCGAAGTCACGATCGGGATCGGCGGGGGGCGAACCGACCGCGCCGTCGCAGGGGGCACCTGCCTCCGGAGCGGTCTCGGACACCCGACCGAGTTGACGTTCGACGAATTCGGCAAACCCGTCATCCCCAATGGCCTCCAGCGCGAGTTGACGCTGCCAGGCGCTCACCACGATCGGGTTCGCAAGCCCGGGATACGGCGACGCAAGAAAGTGCGGATCGCTCTCGACCACCGCAGAAATCTCCTCGACACGGACGGGATCGAGATCCGGGTCATACGCAATCCAAATTGCACCGTGCTCGAGCGCGTGGACCGCCGTCTCATCTCGGACCGGCTCGGTATAGAACCCACAGTTCTGCCACGTCGGAAAGTGAGCACCGCTGGTGGGCGGCCTTGCGCCGTATTCGACCGGGCACAGCTCGTGGTCTGCGCCGTCCGACGCACGTTCGAGAATCACCCCCTGCTCGAGCGCAGACGGCTCCACGCGACTCACCGACGGGCAGTCGCCGTCCTCGCCCACAAGCTCTTCCTCAGCCGGCGTGAGGCCACAGCCGCTCGCAAGCAGACCCAAGGTGGCGATCGTCAGGATGCAGATGTGGCGACCCATACGGACCGCCACTCTACAAGGGGTGTTGGGGGTGACCCTGCCCGCCCGGCCCCGGAGGGCTCGGGCGGGCCGTCCGGGATCAGAACGCCTGACGACCGGCGATCGCCGGGGCGTCCGATTCGATCAGATTGATGAGTGCCATGCGATCCGCAAAGCCCGACGCCTCCGCAATGCCCTTGGCGTAGGTCGCTTTGCGACGGGCCACCCGGCCGGTGACCTCGCTCGGGTCGGGCTGATCGGTGAGGTACTGGGCCTCGATCCCTTCCTGCAGCATCAGGAGGGACTCACTTCGCAGCTGGCTGATCCGGCTCTCCGTAACACCGAGAAAGTCAGCAAGTTCTTGGGAGGTTCGACCCTCAAGGAAATACCCGATGACGACAAGGCGGTGCCGTTCCGGAAGGAGACCAATGGCGTCTCGGAGGTACCCGTGCAACTCACGACTCTCGAGTTCAGCAGACGGCTCAACACACTGATCATCGACCAGCACGTCGACCAAGGTCAGATCTTTCTCGACCTCGTCGGAGGTCTCGTGCTCGAGGGCAAGGACGACACTGCGGAACATGCGGTCTTGAAGACGGTTGAGCTCACTCTGGCTCATTCCCAGCGCGTCGGCCATCTCCTTCTTGTTCGGCACCCGGCCGAGTTCGGTGGCGAGGCGCTGTTCGGCATGCTCGAGCTTGCGGGCAAGATTGCGAACCGAACGAGGCGCCCAGTCGGCGGCTCGAACGGCATCGAGAATGGCGCCGCGAATGCGCTGCGCGGCAAACCGCTCGAACGGAACGCCTCGGGCCTCGTCGTAGCGGCGGGCTGCTTCGACGAGACCGAGTGCACCCGCCCGAGCGAGTTCGTCACGGTCGACGTGGCGAGGGAAGTGGACGGCGACCTGGAACACGATGTGTTTCACGAGGGAAAGGTTGTCCTCGATCATTTCGGCCAGTTCGGGCTCCATCGACCCGGCACCCTTCTCGGGTCGCACACGGCGCTGGCTCGCCCGTGTGCTGCGCATCCGCTGCTCCTGATCGCCCTGATTCATCGCCCCGACCGCTCCCTGAGTGTCTCGCTGGAGGAACGTCCTCCAACGGTTCCGCAGCAGAGTTCTCGGCAGGTTGGGCAGTGACCTTGAGCGATTTCTCGAAAAACTTTTTCGGACGCGCCAATTGGTCAGACGAAGGTCGACACACCCTCGAACCGAACGGGCTTCACACCCCGGGTGGCCAGGGTTCGCAGCATCGACACCGTGTCCTCAGTGCCGGCGAGCCCGGCGGCACCAGGCTCCAGGTCCCCGGCGAGGACGTGCAGCACAGCCGTGGCCGCCATGGCTCCCGTTGCGACGGCGGGCCGCTCGGTCGCTCCATAGACCGAAACCCGACGCTCCAACCCGACCCGGCCGCGCAGTTCCACCCGGATGGCGCCGATCCCGCCTTCTGCGTGAGGGCGGCGCAGCATTGGCAGGGGCGCGGTAAAGCGATCGTTCCGGGTGGCCGCCTGCCGAGCGGTCACCCGCTGCACCCGCTCAAAGTGAGGCACCAACAGGAGCGCATCGGGCAGGGCCGCCCGGTAGCAGTCGCGACCACCAACCGGATCCGGGAACCACGCAAGCTCTCGCCCCGAGCCACCCGCTCGACGAGTCCAGCGACCGTCGCGCCAATCAATACCCGTGGAACTCAACGCCCGATGATGCTGGCGGGCGCACGCCGGGCCGCCAGTTCCGGCCTTGGCGACATGGATCTCGTCAATCTCATCAAACTCACGAGCACCGTGGCGAGCGAGAAGACACGTCAGGCCCGGCATGAAGCCGGCACCGACCACCACCGGCACCGACCGATAGCGAGCTTCTTCATCAAGCGTGAGGAGTCGCCGCACCTCCGACGTCTGATTCGAGGTAGTGACGACCGGGATGCCTTGATGGACGGCCCGTCGGGCAAGGGCCACCTGGGTACCGGCTGGGCTGGCGACCACGACCACGTCTGGCGCGCCGGTGACACGACGGCCCACACCCGACTCGGCCCCGTCGCCCAGTGCGGCAACCAACTCACCGAGGCGAGGGGCGTTCGGATCACGGATCTCGAGTTCGTTCACCACACCGCTCGATCGAAGCTGGCGAGCAATCCGTGCACCGCTGGCGCCAGCACCGAACAGCAAGATCCGAGCCATCAGCGAAGATCGTCGCCGCGTAGCTCGCGCCAGCCACCGGTCTGAGGCGGGATGCCGCCGCTGCCGCGGACTCGAATCCCGGCCGCGAACGCCACGGCCACGGCGATGGCGACAAGGGCACGACGGGCCAGGGTGATGATGCCTCCGCCCACAGGTGCCTCCCGGTGATTCGGCACGGGTACGCCTTGACCGATCAAGGCATGAAGCGTGGGGCTAGCTGGAGTCGAACCAGCGACCTCACCCTTATCAGGGGTGCGCTCTAACCAACTGAGCTATAGCCCCGTGCGGCCGACAACGCTACCGGTCGTCGTCGCTGTTGACCACTTCCGAGTCACTGCCGTCGCTGGAGTCCACAGGGTCGGCGAGGAGCGGGTCGGGGACTGAACGCTCCGCCGTCGCGAGGATCGGAATCTCATCGCCATCGACAGCGGTCTCGCTCGCGCCCGGGATCACCGGTGCCGTCGCTGACGCATCGGGCATGGGGTTCGACGACGGGACCGGGGCGGCAGCGCTAGGTCCTGGGCTCGCCGGTCGCATACCCCGCCGGGGGCGGAGGCGCTTCGGTCGCGGACGAGCCGTTTCTTCCTCGACCACGGTGAACCGCACGCCACCCGTCAGGTCGGAAATCAGATTGAAGAGCACCGCCATCAGGACCGTGAACCCGGCGCCGGCAACGACCAGAACCAGACCACCGATCGCCGATGCTCGGAAGATTTGGTCGGCGTTAAAGGTGAAGCTCTCCAACGCGAAGAGTTCCGTGATGAACGTCTCGATGTTGTCGACCGTGCCGGAACTGACCGCCAAACTCCACAGCATCACGCCGGCGATGAGCAGGATCACCCACAGGCAGAAGTAGAAGATCAACGCAACCTTCAGAACCGACCAGGGTTCGACGTGGCGAACAAGGCGGCGAACCTTCCGGGCCCGCAGACGGCCAGCGGTTCGACGATCCCGGAGCGACGGTCGCGCAACCGGACGCGGCCCGACCGGCGCCAACGCAGGAACGCCCGACTGTGGGAGCGGCGACGTCGAGGCCGTCGATGGAGCATCACCGGGCAGCAGAAGTTCCTCACCGGTGGCGAGCTTGAACGCTGCGTCGTCGAGTTCGGGGATATCGCTCATGAGCAGTCAGCAGTGTACGTGACGCGAACCGGTGCCCCGCTTCACCCGCGGAGTCCCGAGTCGAGTCGGTTAGCCAACTCGAAGCGCCACGAATCGAGATTCTTGTAGGCCGCAACTGCGTCAGGAAGCGCTCGGAGTTCGGCAGCCATCGAGTCATCGAGTTCGGCCAGAGCCTCACCGAGCGGCCAGCGATGGATCCGGATGGTGAACAGGATCGCATCATCGTGCTGCTCGAGCCGACGAAGGGTCTGACGTTCAGTACGAAGCCACAACTCGGCGGCTGGGTCCGCCGGCATCTCTGACGGAGCCTGCCGAAGCCGGACCGGTAACCGCAGGTCGGGTTCGCCAACGATCGACCAGTTGGGTCGCCACACGATCACGCCGGGCCGAAGCCGATCGAAGAGCCGATCAACCGCCGATTCGATCGTGTCGTAGTCGGGAACCGGCGCATGAATCGCGGCCATCGACCGGCCGATCTTTTCCGCCGGACTCCAACGAGTTGGGAAGCAGACCACACCAGCCGTCATCACCCAGCCGTGATCTCGCCGCTCCATCACAATGAGGTCTTCGTGAATGGCACGAGCCGCTCGTTCCAGAGGGTGCTGATGGTCGTCGGCGAGACCGGTGTGGCCCTCGGCGCGAAGCGCGCCATCGATGAGCGCAGCGGCCTCCGCCGATGCATGTTCTGAACCAGGCTCGACCACAAACGCGTCGGCTCGGTCGGTCTCGAGGATCTGTGCCTTTTCGGCGAGATCTCCGGCGAGATCGTCCGGGTCGAACTGAAGCCATCCAGACTCGTCAATGAGGCGGGCGGCGGTGCGCCATCGGAACGGACCGTCATGGAAGAGGGCCGTCGGGATAACCGTCGACAGGGGCAGTGTCACCCTCTCAGTCTGGCCCACGTTCCCATGACGATGTCGCCGTTGCGCGCGCCCGCGCCGACACCTCCCCCACACGGACGACGACCTCGACGCCGGTCGACAGCCGCGCAAAGGTGATCAGTTCGCCACCGTTGGCTTCCGCCAGGGCCCCTGCGGCTGCCTCATCACCTGCAGCGCCGGCCAGTGCGGCCGCGTCAGCGGCGGTGCGGGCCCGGGCCGATTCGTCCACCACAACCCCGAGTCGGGCCGCGGCAACCACCAACCCCATTGCCAACACCACCACCAGCAACAGCCAGGGCATGGCCTGTCCCCGATCGTTAGACATGACGACACTTCCCTCCATCTCGGCGCTGAAACGCCGAACACACGAATGCGGGGGAAGTGCGAGTGGGCCCGCCTGCGGCGGACCGAATCAGTCGGTCGACTCCTCTGACGCCTCAGTTGCATCGGTCACGCCCTGGCCCTCGCTGTCGGGATCACCCTCGTCACGAGTGACGGCTTCATCCTCGTCGATATCGACGAGTGCAATCGAGGCCACGGCGTCATCGTCGTCGGGTGAAATGACACGGACACCACTGGCGGATCGTCCCTGCGTCGAGATATCAGCGGCGCGGGTACGAATCAAGACTCCCTGCCGAGTGACCGCCAACACCTCGTCCTCGTCGTCAACGATGAGCGTGCCAACGACCGGGCCTTTGTCATCGGTCAGCTTGATGCCGACCACACCCATACCGCCCCGACCCTTCGTCGGGTACTCACCGACATTGGTCCGCTTGCCGTAACCATGCTCGGTGATGTGGAGCAAAGTGGCCCCATCCCGCGCGATGTCGCAAGCGACGACCGCATCGCCAGGCTTCTTGAACTTGATGCCGACCACGCCGGCCGCGTTCCGACCCATCTCGCGAACCTGATCTTCCTTGAACCGGATCGTCTGGCCGAATCGGCTCGACAGCAGGATGTCGAAGACGCCGTTGGTGGGGATGACTTCGACAAGTTCATCGTCGTCGTTGAGCTTGATGGCGATAAGCCCGGCCTTGAGTGACGAGTCGTAGGCGTTGAATCGGGTCTTCTTCACCCGGCCCTTCGCGGTGGCGAAGAACAGGTAGCGCATCGTCTCGTAGTCGCGGGTATCGATGATTGCCTGGACCGTCTCGTCCTCCTGGAGCGGCAGCAGGTTGACAATGGCCGTCCCGCGAGACGTGCGGCTCGCCACCGGGATCTCGTGCGCCTTCAGTCGATACACACGGCCGCGGGTCGAGAAGAACAAGAGATAGCTGTGCGCCGTCGTCTGGATCAGATGAGTGACGGTGTCTTCATCCTTGAGCTTCGCGCCGGCGATGCCCCGACCGCCTCGGCCCTGAGCCTTGAACTCCTCGGCCGGGGTGGTCTTCACATAGCCGGTTGCGGTCATGGTGAAGACCAGCGGATCGTCATCGATGAGATCTTCGATGTCGAATTCGCCCGGGTCGATCTCGAGGCTCGACCGGCGCGGTTCTGCGAAGGTCTCGCGAACTTCACCAAGCTCATCGACAATGACCTCGCGGAGCCTGGCCTCATCACCGAGGATCGCCTGGAGTTCAGCGATCGTCGTCTGGAGATCAGCGGCCTCCTCCTCGAGGTCAGCTCGACCGAGCCGGGTGAGACGGCCGAGTTGCATGTCGAGAATGTGGTTGGCCTGGACCTCCGAGAACGCCACCGCCTCGCCACCTGCGGCTGGGGTGATGCCGGCCATGAGTGCTTCGCGTGCTGCGCCCCGATCCTCACTCGCCCGGATGGTGGCGATGATCTCGTCGATGAGGTCGAGCGCGTTGAGGAGGCCCTCGACGATGTGGAGCCGCTTCTCGGCGACGTCGAGCCGATACTCCGACCGACGGGTAATGACGTCGATCTGATGATCGACGTAGGCCTGGAGCGCGTCGAGCAGGTTGAGGGTGCGGGGCACGCCGCCAACGAGCGCAACCATGTTGACGCCAAAGCTGGTCTGCAGCGGCGTGGCCTTCCAAAGGTTGTTGAGGACAACCTCTGGGTTTGCGTCGCGCTTGAGCGTGATGACGAACCGGGTGTCATCACCCGACGATTCGTCGTTGATGTCGCGGATACCGTCGAGTTCACGATTGTTGACGAGCTCAGCGATCTTGCGGGCGACCGCCCCCGCCGACACCTGGTAGGGCAGTTCGGTGACGACGATCGCCTGGGTCTGACCCTTCTCCTCGATCTCGACCTTGGCCCGCATCTTCACCGAACCACGGCCGGTTCGGTACGCCGACTCGATGCCGACACGACCGAGGATCTGCCCACCGGTCGGGAAGTCGGGACCCCGCACATGCTCCATGAGGTCATCGACCGTCGCTTCGGGGTTGCGGAGCAGGTGGGTGACCGCGGTGCACACCTCGTCGAGGTTGTGGGGCGGGATGTTCGTGGCCATGCCGACCGCGATGCCCTGCACCCCATTGACCAACAGGTTCGGGAACCGGCTCGGCAGAACCGTCGGCTCCTGGAACTCGGCCGAATAGTTGTCCGCGAAATCGACGGTGTCCTCGTCGATATCAGCCAGCATCTGCATCGCCAGTGGGCTGAGCCGACATTCGGTGTATCGATCCGCTGCGGGCGGATCTTCCGGCGAGCCGTAGTTGCCGTGGAACGCGATCAGCGGGTGACGGAGCGAGAACGGCTGCGCCATGCGAGCCAGAGCGTCATAGATCGCGGAGGTGCCGTGCGGGTGGAACCGGGCCGCAACATCGCCCGAGACGCGAGCGCACTTCACGAAGTTGCGATCAGGACGGAACCCCTGATCGAACATGCCCCACAGGATTCGGCGGTGAACGGGTTTCAGACCATCGCGGACATCGGGAAGAGCCCGGCTGATGATGACCGACATCGCATAGTCGAGGAAGGAGGACTCCATCTCCTCCTGAATCTCAATGACGGTGATGTCGTCGGGTTCGCCGTCGTTCTCGAGTTCATCGGTGGGCGTGTCAGACATCAGAAGTCCAGATTCCGCACTTCGCGTGCATTCGTAA
>Ga0255767_1000084_pt1 | contig 73968 bp, 71 predicted proteins | sample 071ome_24_FD_179967 | JGI IMG/M metagenome (GOLD analysis project Ga0255767, IMG submission 179967) | Coastal salt marsh microbial communities from the Groves Creek Marsh, Skidaway Island, Georgia - 071402CT metaG (version 2) | ecosystem: Environmental > Aquatic > Marine > Intertidal zone > Salt...
TCGGCGTGGGTGGCCGGGAAATCGGTTATATGTTTGGCCAATATAAGCGCCTTACGAATGAGTTTGTGGGCGTATTGACAGGCAAAGGGCTTGAGTTCGGCGGCAGCTTAATCCGGACGGAAGCAACGGGTTACGGCGCGGTCTATTTCTTGGAGGAAATGCTGAACGTCAAAAAAGATTCTATCGATGGCAAGACGGTCGCCGTATCCGGCTCCGGCAACGTGGCGACCTATGCGGTGGAGAAAATAAATCATTTGGGCGGCAAGGCGGTCACACTCTCCGACTCGTCGGGATTTATTCACGACCCGGATGGCATTGATGCGGATAAGTTAGCCTGGGTGATCGATCTGAAAACCAATCGCCGCGGCCGCATATCCGAATATGCCGAAGAATTCGGCTGCGAGTTCCACGAGGGCGAGCGGCCCTGGAGAGTGCCGGTAGACCTAGCGGTGCCCTGCGCCACTCAAAACGAGATCTCCGGCGATGAGGCCGAAGCCATGATCAAGAACGGCTGCATTGGCGTTTCGGAAGGCGCCAATATGCCGACTGTTCAGGACGGCATCGACAAGTACATCGAAGCCAAGATTTGCTATGCGCCAAGTAAGGCGGCCAACGCGGGCGGTGTCGCCGTTTCCGGCTTGGAAATGAGCCAGAACAGTGCGCGCATTTCCTGGAGCGAGGCAGAGCTGCAGAAACTCTTGCACGACACCATGAAGGGCATTCATGAGCGTTGCGTGCAGTATGGCGACGAAGGCGATGGTTACGTCAATTATCTAAAGGGCGCGAATATTGCCGGCTTTGTGAAAGTTGCGGACGCCATGCTGGCCTATGGTGTGGTATAACCGATCCGGGTTTTTTTAACGAAACAGGATCGGGTTCGTCATGGATGACGCTGCCCCTGTAAAAGTATCCGATATTGCGCCGGTAAACGCCCCTTGGGTGTGGCTGGGCCGGGATCAGTCACGCCGGGACGACTGGATTGTCGAGATGACGTCTACTGAGGTCGATGAGCTGCTGGCCGCGGCCAAATCGGCGGCCGGTTGTCCACTCGATGAATTGACGCCCCAAAATTTCCCGCTTCCTAAACTTTCCAAGACGCTCGCCAATCTTCGTGAACAGGTGAGTTGGGGTCGGGGCTTTGGCCTGCTGCGCGGTCTGCCCATTCACGAGTTGCCGGCAGATCAGATCAAGACAGTCTTTTGCGGCGTGGGCGCGCATCTGGGCGTAAGTGTGTCTCAAAGCGCGGACGGCGACCGGCTGGGCGACGTGATCGATCGGGGCGGCACGGATCGCTATTACACGCGGGGCGGCGCGCTGGAATTTCACATGGACCCGGTGGATGTGGTCGGGCTGTTGTGCCTGCGCGCTGCCGTCGAAGGCGGCGCCAGCCGCATCGTCAGTTCGATGGCTATTCATAATATCCTCCGGGAGGAGGCCCCGGATATTTTGGCGACACTTTACAATGGCTTTCACAACAGCCGGCGAGGTTTCGGCGAGGCCACCCGGGACGAGATGATCCCCATGTATATCGACGGCGCCCGGCGGGTCGAGTGCTATCATCTGCCCATCACCATTCGACAAGCGGATGAGGAGGGGTTCAAGATTACGCCCGATGAACAAAAGGCGCTGGACATGGTGGCTGAGGTCGCCGCACGGCCTGATGTTTATCTGGATATGCACTTTCAGGAAGGCGATATTCAGTTTTTGAACAACCGGACGGTCCTACATGCGCGCACTGACTATGTGGATCACCCGGACCCGGCGCTGAAACGTCATTTGTTGCGGCTCTGGCTAATGATGGACGACTGGCCCGACCGGGCGGGCGCACAAAATTTCCGGGCGGCTTCCGGTGATCGGGCCGGCGGCGGGATCAAACCTGCAAAAGATAAATAGAGGAGGAGTGAACCATGAAAGTCGATGGCGGTTGCCACTGCGGCAATATCAAATATGAGGCGGAAATTGATCCTGAAAAAGTGGTGATCTGCCACTGCACCGACTGTCAGGTGTTGTCGGGGACAGCCTTCCGGACCGTGCTCCCGGTGAGTGAAGAGAACTTCAAATTCACCAAGGGCGAACCGAAGGTCTATGTGAAGATCGCTGAAAGCGGCAACGAGCGGGCCCAGGCCTTTTGCCCGGATTGCGGTTCACCCTTTTATGCGACCAGCACAGGCGACGGGCCGAAAGTCTTTGGCGTGCGCACTGGAACGATTAATCAGCGCGATCAGTTGAAACCGCAAAAGCAGGTCTGGCGCCGCTCTGCGCATACCTGGCTTGGTGAGGTAGAGGATATGCCAGCTTTGGAGAAACAGACTTAGTTCGCGTTTTAAAGTGGGTACGCGGATCACGACGCGGGGTGCTCCGCGCCGGTCCGCGCATGACGAGATTTGGGTAACTAGAACCCCTCATCCATGCGCCTGCGCAGCCGTGATCCGTGGACCCATCTAAAGAACTCTACGACCGTGCGGGCGATTTTTCCCTTCTATTCGTTTTGCGTCGCCCCCGGCTCGCGAAGCGATTGTCGGGGGTCCATCAGGCTTAGGAGCGTATTCTTCCAAACCTATGGTCCCCCGAGACTTGGTCCCAATCTAAATTGGTCCCAACTCGGGGGTGACGCCAAAAAAATGGGAAATTTGAAAATCTGACGATTATCGGAAGTACCTCTGCCTACCCTGCAACAAGCTGCGGCAGCATCATCGTTGCGATGCTCAGCACCAGGAAGAACCCGCACATGTCCGTCACCGTTGTCAGGATGGGCCCGGAGGCGACGGCCGGATCCACGCCACAGCGCTTGAGCAGAAGTGGAACGCACCCGCCGATGGAGACGGCGATGAGGGAGTTCAGCGCCAGGGCGCTCGCCACCACCAGGCTAAGGTAAAAGTTCTCTTTCCAGAACCAGGCCGCGATGCCGAGCAGGCATCCCAAGGTTATCCCGTTGATGAGCCCGACCGAAATCTCTTTGAGCCAGACCCGAAAGGCCTCGTAGGGTTTGACCAGGCCCAAGGACAGTTCCCGCATGCTGACGGCGACGGCCTGATTGCCTGAACAGCCGCTCATGTCGGAGATAATCGGCAGGAACACGGCGAGAGCGATCACCGCGCTCAGCGTATCTTCGTAGAACGCGATAACACTGGCGGCGATGATGTTCAGCACAATATTGATGCTGAGCCATGAGAGGCGGCGGCGGGAGCGGGTGACCAAGGGCAGCGTGCGAATTTCATCACCGCCCACAATACCCTGTAGTTTCCGGTACTCTTCTTCCGCCCGTTCGTTCAAGGCTTCCGCGACGGCATCGCGGGTGACAATCCCGATCACCCGGGCATGGGGATTGATCACCGGAAAGGTCGACATTTCGTTTCTGTTGAACATCCGTTCCAGTTCGTCGAGTTTGGTTTCCGGGGTGACAAAGGACGACGGCGTGACCAAATCCGCGATTGCCGTATTGCGCCCGGACAACACGATCTCGTTTAGGCGGACGACACCGATGAGCCGTTTCCAGCGGGAGATCACGTAAATCTCGCTGACATTCTCATTCTCGCCGCTTTCCCCGGCATCGGTCAGGTTCTGTAACACTTCGCCGACCGTGACGTCCTCTTCGAAGGCAAACACTTCGGTCATCATCAGACCGCCCGCCTCGTCATCTTCATATTTCATCAGGCGGCGGGCGTCCTTGGCCTCTTCGGGGGCCATTTCATTGAGGATCGCCTCGGCGTCCTGTTCGGTCATTTCACCGAGAACATCCGCCTGATCGTCACTGTCCATTTCATTGAGAATGGCGGCGGCGCTTTCCGCCGGCAGTTGCTCGATGATATCGGCGGCGTGCTCGTCCGGGATTTCATCGATCAACTCGGCTGCTTCTTCCGGCTCAAGACTGGTCAGGACCAGTTCCCGGTCCTCGGCATTGAGGCGAAAGATGGCGTGCATCGCCTCGCTGGAAGACAGCGAATCGATAAAGTCCTGGAGGTTTTGTTGGTTGTTCGCCGCGGCCAATTCGCGGAGATTTTCCCAAGCTTCTCTCTGGGTGTCAGGCTCCATGGCCTCATTCCTTCCAAATTTGTCTGCGTGTGGCGCCGTGGATGGGTTGCCGGTGATCAGGTTATAGCAGGTGCCCGGTCCGTTTCGAATGCCTGTTTGCTAATTAAGATGCCCCCACCCTCGTTGTCCGGCAACGCCGGACACCGCACCCTCCCTCGCGAGGGGGAGGGGATATTGCTGCGGGCTCAATATAGACTTCTTTCACCCATCTTCTTTATTTGCGTCGCCCCCGGCTCGCGAAGCGATTGTAAGGGGTCCATCAGGCTTAGCGGCGCATCCTTCTATAACCATGGTCCCCCGAGACTTGGTCCCAATAAAAATTGGTCCCAACTCGGGGGTGACGCAGAAATGAGCGATGGGACCAAAAGGCGGCAGGTCCGGCGCCCTATTAACTGTAGTCGGCTTCGTGCTGGCGTTTTTGGGCCGTGTTCTTGAACTGAGATAACGGCGGCATGAGATAACGCCGGAGTTCTTCCGGATCGGCCGGCTCGAACGCGTTCATCGGCTTGGTGCCGCCGATGGTAACCCGCTCCATCAAGCGGCGCTGCGGATAGTAATCGTGCAGGGCCGAATGCTGGACCAGCCGGTTGTCCCAGAATACCACCGTGTCCGGCGCCCACTGATGGCGGTAATGATATTCGTGTCGGAGCGTCTTTTTATACAGCATCCGCAGGATCGCCTCGCTCTCCTCTTCCTCCATCCCCTTGATGAAGCGGGTGAACTGAGGCGTCACGAACAGCACCTTGCGCCCGGTGATCGGATGTTCGGTGACCACCGGATGGACGACCGGCGGGTGCTTTTCTTCGGCCAGGTGCATCTTGCGGCGGCCTTCTTCGGTGTCCGGGAACATATCCTTGAACGGGCCTAAGTCATGGACCGCTTCAAGGCCGGACAGAAACTGCTGCATCCGGTCGGACAAGCCTTCCCACACCGCGGCCATGCTGCAGAAATTAGTGTCGCCGCCGAATTCTGGCACGATCTTCGAGCAAAGCGCCGTGCCCATGGGCGGGGCTTCGCGGAAGGTTTCATCCGTGTGCCAAACATCGGTCGGGGCTGGCGGGTTGCCCTCTTTATTGTCATAGCGGATGAGTTCCGGCGTATCCTCTGTATTGGTGGAGAAGGGATGCACGGTCAGTGGGCCGAAATAGCGGCCAAAACGCATCAGATCATCGGATGAAATCTTCTGGTTGGGAAACACCAGGACGCCGAACTCTCCGTGGGCAAGACGCAGGGAGTCGATCACCGTATCGTCCAACTCTTGGGTCAGATCGATCCCGGTCACCTCCGCGCCCAGGAAAACGCCTTTCTGTTTTATGGTAATGCCTGGAAAATCGGTCTTCGGGGTCGGTGCGTTCATATTGTTCATTGCGCTATTCCTCAGCCTGCTTCAAAGCGGTAGTAGTTGGAAAATTTCATCAGGGCTTCATCGGACATGGAGAACAAGACCGAATCCTCTTCCGCCCGATGTTCGATCCAGTTCCACATGGGCCCGGCGAAGGTATCGCCTCGGGCCCAATTGATCTCTACCCCATCGATGATGCTAATACCCGATCCCATCATGGTGTTAAAGACCAGATTGGCGGCCTGGCGGTAACGCCGGGTGGTCTGACCGGCCTGCAGCCGTTCGACAAAGATGGCGATGGTCGGCATCTCGTCGGCTTCCAATTGGATGCGGGCGCCGAAATGGCCTTCGGGGTCGGGCGTTGCCTTATCGAGGCGCGCCTGCAGCATGTCCCAAGTGAAACGATACGGCGAATCCGGGGTGACCCGTTGGACCGGCTCGTAAACGTCCGGATGTTCGTCGAAGAACATGGGTTCCAGGAGATGGGTCAGCGGTACGTCCAGCCCGTCGAACCAATATGCCGGTTCATCCCCGTCATGGCCGTGGCCGTGCCAGCACCAGCCGGGCGTGAGAACAATATCGCCCGTCTCCATGGGATGCTTTTCGCCGTTGACGGTGGAGAAAGAGCCTTTGCCGTCAATTATCACCCGGAGCGCATGGGGCGCGTGCCGATGACTGCGGGCCTTCTCGCCGGGCAGGATCATCTGATAGGCGCAGACTTGTGTCTTGGTGGTGGCAAAGTCATTGCCCTTTACCGGGTTGACCAGGACCATATTGCGCCGTTCAGCCAGTTCGGTGCTGATCAGCCGGCCGGCGGCCTCCAGGGCGGCGTGGCAGTCGGCGTATCGCCAATGCATCGGCGTGAACGGCGTGTTGGGCTCCGGGAACAGGATCGGCACATCCCGGTCGATCCAGCCGGGCGTCAACTCCATCGGTTTGATCGCGGCATAAAGGTCGTCGAGGCTCGCCGCGTTGGCGAGGGATTCCAGACTGTCTACGGATACTGAATCAGGCATCGTTTTTCTCCCACTCTCCCTACTATAACCCCCATATTCGGCTCTTGTCATGGGCGTCTGGACTCTGTGCATGGTCTCCCGTAAACACGAGGGACGAGGGAGAAAACCATGAAACGCAGCACAAATCGAATCCTGACCACCCATGCTGGTGCCTTGCCGTGGGAAAAACCCATCCTACCGGGCCAAACCGGGTACGAGGAACGTCTGAAAGAAGACGTCATCGGCGTCGTCGCCCGCCAGCGGGATACGGGCTTGGACGTGATCAACGAAGGCGAGTTTACCAAGGGTGGCGACTGGCTGTCGTTCATGGACGGCCGGCTTGGCGGCTGCGAACCGCGGGAGGATATCGACGGCAAGTATTTCTCCACCCTCGGCAAGGACCGGGAGGAATTTGCCGACTTCTACCGCTACGCCGGCGAGAAGGGCACGCTGTTTTTCGCCGAGAGCAATCACATCGTCGCCACCCGGCTGACTTGGTTCTGCACGGAACCCATCACTTATGTGGGCCAGGACGAAATGCAGCGGGAGATTGATCTGTTGAAGGCCACCGCCGGGACCGAAGACGTGTTCTTGACCACCACCGCGCCGGCCAGTTTGGAGCCCTATTACCGCAATGAATATTACGACAATCAGGAAGACTTTATCTTCGGCATGGCAGAGGCGCTGAAGACCGAATACAAGATGATCGCCGACGCCGGATTTATCGTTCAGGTGGATGACGCCTGGCTGCCGGCAACTTGGGACCGGACCGGCATCCAGATGGGCCTGGAGAAATACCGGGACTGGTGCATGGTGCGGATCGAGGCGCTGAACCATGCGCTTGAGGGCATCCCCGAAGAACAAATCCGTTATCATTTGTGCTGGGGAAGCTGGCACGGCCCCCACGCCCACGATATTGAACTGGAAAAGATTGTCGACATCATGCTGGCGGTGAATGCCGGGGCGTATCTGATCGAGGCGGCCAATGCGCGGCATGAACACGAATATATTGTCTGGGATGATGTGGAGCTGCCGGAGGGTAAAATTCTGATCCCTGGCGTGGTCGCCCACGCAACCGATCTGATCGAGCATCCGGAGCTGGTGTCCCAGCGCATTCAGCGCTTCGCCGAACGGGTCGGCCGGGAAAACGTGATCGCCGGCACCGACTGCGGCTTTGGCGGCCGGTCCCATCCGCAGATCGCCTGGGCGAAGCTCAAGGCGCTGACCGAAGGCGCGGAACTGGCGTCAAAGGCGCTGGGGTATTAAGCCGCCAAAATTTAAGACGCCAAATTTTAAGATGTCTGAGGGGCCTTGGGGCCCATACCGGTGCTGACCAGGCGCAACGGTTCGCCGTTGCCACCCTCCAGCGCCCACATGTAGCGCGTGGCGTAGCGCTGCACGTCCTCGTGCTCCCAGGCAGCTTTCAACTCACTTTCGGGGATGTCCGTGTTGGCCTCGACCTCTGACGCCGAATAGCTGTCGGCTTCGCCGTGGCGGATCAGCCAGCAGAGCGCTTCCCACCCGGTTCTGCCGTCCCGTTGGCTGGGCAGCGGTTCCACCATGCCGAGGCCCTCGGGGCCGCCGGTGATCTCTACCCCGTTCCAAAACGCGATCCGGTCATTGATGATCGCCGATGCCGGGTAGGGCTTTACGTACTCCCAGGCGCAGCCCGGGTTGGTCTCGCCGTTGACGGTCACGTCGTAATAATCGGCGATGCCCTTCCAATGGCAGAAAGTCGGCCGGGTGTCCGTGCTTTCGGTGAAGTAATCCCAGTTGACGGCGGATTTGGGGAAGTAGGCATTGCCTTCCACATGGGCGATGTCATCGCTCTCCGCCAGGGTCACGCCGTTCCAGGTTGCCTTTGCCATATCATTACCCCCCAAACGTAAACCGGCTGCCGACGTTGGAGGTGACCAGCTTGTCGGGCATGCGGTCGCGCACCTTGCCGATGAAGTTCACGCCGGTGCAGTGCATGGGCAAGATCACGTCCGGGTCCATGGCCTCCAGCTCATCAATCGTGTGGTCGATATACTCATTGGGGGCGAGGCCCAGATGGAAGCCGCCGACCACCGCGTGCAGCTTGTCGGTGTTGGAGACCGCCATGGCGGTCTTCACCGTGTTGACGATGCCGGCATGGCCACAGGACGAGATCACCACCAGACCCTTGCCTTGAACCATGTAGCATGTGGCGTGTTCGTCCTCATGTTCATCGAGGACCAGTTTGCCGGACCGTTCATCGGCGTTGAAGTGGTCTTCGTCTTCCAAAACCAACGTACCGCCGCTGACGGTCTCGAAACTGGTGCGCTCGATAAAGCCGCTGGTGAACGGACCTTCGAGTTCGTGCGGTGTCTGGCAGCAGACCTGCGGCACGTTGAGCGCGGTGAGGGAGGAGCGGTCGATGGCGCCCCAGGCCAGGGGCTCCGAGCCTTTGGAGCCCATCCATTTTTCCCGGAACACGGTTTCCCCGCCCACATACAGATTAATATCGTCGCGCATGCGGGAGCGGAAGTTCTTCACAAACCCGTCGAGCCCACCAAAATGATCCCGGTGGCCGTGGCTCAGGATCAGGCCGTGGATGCGCTTCGGATCAATATCCAGAATATCGAAGTTGCGGGAGATGATTTCCGGCGTGTAGCCGAAATCCAGCAGATATTCCGCGTCCACCCCGTCCTTGCGGGACGCCAGGTGCAGCGACAGGCCCCATTCGCAGGCCAGCGACGTCATCTGCTTGCCCGGCAGCCGGCCGGCATGTTCGATCTTCACGTCAGGGTGTTCGCCCTTGGGCATGAAGCGCTCGTAAAAGGAATCGACCAGGACCCGGATGGAAAGCTGATCGACGATGGGGGCGGTGAAGGGTGTTTGATTGTTCATGATCCGGCCAATCCTTTTTGAGGCGACGATGGCGGAAATGGTGCCCCCTACGGGACTCGAACCCGTGTTTTCGGCGTGAGAGGCCGACGTCCTAGGCCACTAGACGAAGGGGACCTTGTGGTGGGCGGAGTTTCTCTTTTTTGGCCCGAAACTTCAAGCGCGCCTTACGCCGCGGCTGTGCGCGGACCCGGCCACTTGCCGAAATTCTGTGCGAGGCCTTCGGCGCGGGCCAGCGCCTTGTCGAGCGCCGCCATGGTCTTGGCCATGTCTGCGCTGTCGTCTTTCAGCCAGATGGCGAAAATGCGTAGATAAAGAAGCGAGAGCGCCTTGACCTTGATCTTGCGCTCCAGCCCCGACGAGGTTTCGCCGGCCGCCGCCAGTGTCGCCGCCATGGATTTGCGGAGCGCGCACAGGCCATTGAGCCCGGCGATCGGATCGCCCGGCACGGTGGCTTTAAGGATGTTTTCGATGGCCGCCTTGTGGGGTGCGAGTTGATCAAACCGGGCCATGATCAGATCAAACAGGTTCTCCCGGATTGTCTCGCCGCCGCCGGCTTTGAACGCTTGTTCGTCCACCTGCCGGTTGAAGCCGTTTAACAGCGCGACCTTGGAAGAAAACGTGCTTGCGAGTTCGGCTTCGTCCAACTTGGCCGCCGCCGCGATGTCGGCCATCGTGATCTCCCGCCAGGGCGTGTCTGCCGCTAATTTCAAAGCTGCGGCGATCGCCGCCTCAGCCGGATCGGATTTGGATTTCTGAGATTTTCTCTGTGTCTTGCGCGCCATTGGTCCTCTCCCGTGGCGTTGGGGTTCATTGATTACTCGCATTCAGGTATCCCAAACAGTCTAGCGCGCAAGCTACTCTGAACAAAAGATTTCCGTAGGGTTTTCCCGAATTTCCTATATGATGCGCCGAAACAGGGGTCTAAAACCAAATGGGCAAATCAACGTCCACGCGCCATTTCAAGCCGTCCGCGCTCCTCGGTAAGGAGGAAGAGCGCGAGCTCGCGCGCCGCGCCGGTGAAGGCGATGAAGACGCCGTCGAACGTCTGGTCACCAGCCACCTCGGCTTTGTCGTCAATATGGCCAAGAAATACCGCCGATCGGGCGTGCCCATGCCCGACCTCATTCAGGAAGGCATGGTCGGCCTCGTCCAGGCGGTGAAGAAGTTTAATCCGGACAGGGATGCGCGGCTTTCCACCTACGCCATGTGGTGGATCCGGGCGGCCATGCAGGATCATATCGTCCGGTCCTGGTCCTTGGTGCGGCTGTCGACCACCAGTGCCCAGAAATCCCTGTTCTTGCAGCTCCGGCGAAAAACGTCCGAGCTGATCGAAGGGGCGGATGCCTTAAGTGATGAGTTTGCGCAGCGGCTCGCCGACCGGTTCGAGACCACGGCGGCTGATGTCGCCAATCTGGCTCGCCGGATTTCCCATCGGGATATGTCGCTGAATGTGGAACTGTCGGATGTCTCCGGGGAGACCTGGCTCGACCGGCTGCAGAGCAATGATCCCAATCCAGAAGAACAACTGGCTGACGCCAGCGAGCGCAACGCCGCGCAGGAATTACTGGCCATGGCCATCGCCAAACTACCGGACCGGGAACAGTTCATTATCGAGCACCGCTATCTGCGGGAAGCGCGCCAAACTTTTGCGGCCATCGGCCGGGACTTGAACCTCTCCAAGGACAGGGTGAGGCAGCTAGAGGCGCGTGCGCTGGAGACCCTGCGCAGCGTTCTCGAACCCGGCCTGCTCGAGCGGCAGATTATCTCGAAGAACTAGGGTTAATTTTATTTAATGCGTCGTGCCCGAGTTGAGACCGGCTTTAGCTGGGATCGATCTTTTGCGCCGTCATCCACGGGCTTGACCCATGGATCCATTTTCCTTTTTTAAGGTGGGCCCGCGGATCAAGTCCGCGGGTGACGACAAGAAAAAACTTCACCCCTTCGCCAGTTCGCGGGAGCGGTCGGCCGCTTTCATGACGGCGGCGGTCATCAATTCCTGCAGCCCGTTCTCCCCCATCAGAATGGAAAGGGCGGCCTCGGTTGTGCCGCCGGGGCTGGTCACATTCTTGCGCAGCGTCGCCGCGTCTTCGGACGCCTGGCGTAATAATTCGCCGGAGCCGGAGACCGTCGCGCGGGCCAATAGCGCGGCCATATCGGCGGGCAGACCGGCCTGACGGCCGGCTTCCGCCATGCATTCGGCCAGCAGAAAGACATAGGCCGGTCCGCTGCCGGAGACGGCGGTGACCGCATCGATCAACCCCTCGTCGTCGGCCCAGGCGAACTCGCCCGCGGCCTCCATCAGTTCGGTGCATTGGTCTTTTTGGGCTTGAGAGACGGCACCGTTGGCGTAGCCGACGGAGATGCCGCGTCCGACGGCCGCCGGGGTGTTGGGCATCACCCGGACGACGGCGGCGTCCGCGCCGAGCCAGCCTTCCAGGTTCCCTGACGTGATGCCGGCGGCGATGGACATGAAGACCGCTTTCCCGGCGTACTTGGCGTAGGCCGGGGCCACCTGATCCATGACCTGGGGTTTCACCGCGAAGAGGACAACCGCCGGCACCACGCCGACCGGCATGTCATCCAGCTCGCTATAAAAGGCGATGCCGCGATCGATCAGGGAACCGGCGAATTCCTGGTGGGGTTCCACAACATGGACGTCGCCGGGCTGAACGCCCCGGTCCAGCCATCCGTGAAGAAGGGCGCCGCCCATCTTGCCGCAGCCGACCAGCAGTATTGACGAAGACATGTGGGGCTAGGCCTCTCCGACGGGATCGACGATGGCCGCTTCCAAAGCTTCCTTCGGCGACTTGCCGCCCCAGACCACATATTGGAACGCCGGATAGAAGCGTTCGCATTCGGAAATTGCCACGTCCAACAGGTCCTCGACCTGTTCCGCCGTCATATGGGTACGGCGCAAGGGCAGCGCATGGCGGTACATGGGCAGGCCTTCCTCGTGCCAGACACAGAAGTGTCCGAGCCAAAGCCGGTCGTTGACCATGGCCAGGAGGTTATGGACCGCCGCCGTCTTATGGGCCGGGATGCGCACATCAAAAGCGCAGGTGAAGTGAAAAGCGCTGATCTCGTCGGACCAGGCGAAATGCAGGGAATAATCGCACCATTTGCCACGGTATTCCGCCGCCATTTCATCGTCGTGCACACGTTTATGGTTCCAGCCTTGGGCCCGGATGACGGTTTCCACCACATCCATGGCGGGATCGGGATCATATTCCTCGTATGCATCAAGAATTGCCATGACACGCCCCTTATTCATTCGGTTGCGACACAACGCCATATATAGGTGTAGCCCCTATATGTATGAAGAATGACGGTGTCAGCTACTAGGGGTAGGTTGTCAGAAACGCGACTCGCACGCAAGAGGCATCCGGGACGGGGCCGGAATTTATTGTGGAAAAGATGGGGGGAGAGGCGTTGTACGCCGGAATTTTATGATTTTGCAGCGCGATTTGCTGCGGATTTCTTCTTTGCGGTGGACTTTTTGGCCGCCGATTTCCTTTTCGCGGGACTTTTTGCCCCTTGTGCCGCCGCCAGAGCCTGTTCAAGTTCGGCGATTCGGGCTTCCAGGCGCTCCTGTTCCTGCCGCGCCTTGGCGGCGACGGCTTTGACCGCTTCGAATTCTTCCCGGCCGACCAAATTCATGTCGGTCAGAAAACTCTCGACCCGGTGCTTGATGGTGTTCTCGAATTCATCCTTCAGGCCGGCAACGGTGCCGGCGGCGCTGTTGGCCACTTTGGCGAGATCATCAAACAAGCGGTTTCGGGTCTGCATGGGGGCACTCCTGTCTCAATCCGTTGTCCCTAATATGTGTGAAACGACTAAGGCCCGCAACCATGGAACCCGCTTTCTTGCAGCGTCTTGGGGCCGGGCCTATAAAGACGGCGGTTTTCATCGAAGGATCGGAATGAGGGACATGATACTGGTGACCGGCGCGGCCGGCTTTATCGGATCGAATCTGGTGGCGGCATTGAACGCGCGGACGGAAGCACCGGTCATTGTCTGCGACACCATCGACCATCCGGAAAAGGAAAAGAACCTGGTTGACTGCCGGATCGCCGAGACCATTGCGCCGGAAGACCTTGTCGCCTATCTGCACGGCCATCCCGGCGGCATTGAGGCGATTTTCCACATGGGTGCGATCTCGTCCACGACCGAGACCGATGTGGATCTGATCACCCGGATGAACGTGGATTTGCCGATCGCGCTTTGGACTTGGTGCGCCGAACATAGCGTGCCGCTGATCTATGCCTCGTCGGCCGCCACCTATGGCGACGGTGCGCAAGGCTTCGATGACGATGGCTCAATCGCGCATCTTGAGTCGTTGCAGCCGCTCAATCCCTATGGCCGGTCCAAAAACGACTTCGATATCTGGGCGGCCAAGCAGATCATCGACGGTCAACCGGCCCCGCCGCAATGGGCCGGGCTTAAGTTCTTCAATGTCTATGGGCCGCGGGAAGGGCACAAGGGCGGGCAGATGAGCGTCGTGCCCCAGGTCTATAAACAGATTGTAGAGACCGGCCGCGCGAGGCTGTTTCAGTCCCACCATCCGGATTATGAAGACGGCGGCCAGCTCCGGGACTTTATTTGGGTCGGCGATTGTGTCGAGGTGATGCTGTGGCTTTGGGACAACTCGCACGTTTCCGGCTTGTTCAATTGCGGCACCGGCCAGGCGCGAAGCTTCAAAGACCTGGCGACAGCGGTGTTTACCGCCTTGGGCAAGGAGCCCGCCATCGATTACATTCCGACGCCGGAAAACATCCGGGACAAGTATCAATATTATACCCAGGCCGAAATGGGCCGCCTGGCCGCCGCCGGCTACGACCGGCCGTTTACGTCTTTGGAAGAAGGCGTCGGGCGGTATGTCACCGAGTATCTGGCCGGTTAAACGCGCTGCTCACTTCCTTCTGAGTTGAACGGGGACGGCGAACCGGGCTATGACACGGCCATGACTTTCGCCATTCCCTTTCCCAATATCGATCCGGTGCTGATCGAGATCGGCCCGTTCGCCATCCGCTGGTACGCGCTGGCCTACATCGCCGGGCTTCTGGCCGGTTGGAAGTACATCCTGGCCTTCATCAGGAAGCCGCCTTACGCCATGGCGGCCAAGGACGTGGACGACCTATTGGTCTGGGTGACCCTGGGTGTCGTGCTGGGCGGGCGGATCGGCTATGTCGCTTTCTACAATTTCGCCTATTACCTGGAAAATCCGTTGGCTATCCTGGTGGTCTGGCAGGGGGGCATGTCGTTTCACGGCGGGGCGGCTGGTGTGCTGGTGGCGACATATCTGTTTTGCCGGCGGCGGGGGCTTGATATTTTCGCGGTGGGCGACGCCGTGGTCTGCGCCGCGCCGATCGGCATTTTCCTGGGCCGGATCGCTAACTTCGTGAACGGAGAACTCTTTGGCCGGGTGACCGATTTCCCTTGGGGTGTGGTCTTCCCCCACGGGGGGGCACTCCCACGCCATCCAAGCCAAATCTACGAGGCTTTGCTAGAGGGGCTGATCCTATTCCTGATCCTCTATGTGCTTTCCAGGAACGAGAAAATCCGCAACCGGCCGGGTGTGTTGTCCGGGGTGTTTTTCCTCGGCTACTCGGCGGCCCGCGCCATCGTCGAGATTTTCCGCCAGCCGGATGCCCATATCGGTTTCCTGGCGGGCGGACTGACCATGGGACAGATTCTGTCGGCGCCGGTGTTGCTGTTCGGTCTTTACCTGATCTTACGGCCACAGAAGTCACCGGCGTGAACAGCCTCACCGAACGCCTGAAAGCCGAGATCGCCGAAAAAGGCCCGTTGCGCCTGGACGCGTATATGTCCCAGTGTCTGGGCGATCCGGATCACGGCTATTACATGACCGGCGACCCGTTGGGCAAGGAAGGCGACTTTGTCACGGCGCCCGAAGTCAGCCAGATGTTCGGCGAGCTGTTGGGCCTTTGGGCGGCCACGGTCTGGCATCAGATGGGTGAACCTGGATCATTCAATCTGGTCGAATTAGGTCCTGGCCGGGGGACCCTGATGGCGGATTTCCTGCGCGCCGCCGCGGGTATGCCGGGTTTCATCGAGGCAGCGGATATCCATATGGTGGAGATGAGTCCGATGCTGTCCAAACGCCAGCGGCTGGTGTTCACGACCGTGGACCATAGTCCGACGTGGCACGAACAGTTGCAGAGTGTTCCGGCGGGGCCGAGCTTGATCATCGCCAACGAATTCTTCGACGCCCTGCCGATCCGGCAATTGGAAAAGACACCCGTCGGCTGGCGGGATAGGGCGATCGGCCTGGATGCCGATGGCGGTTTCGTGTGGACGACACTTGCCGATGACCAGGCCGCCCCGGCCGGCTTCGAGGATGCGCCGGCCGGCAGTCTCCTGGAGATCAACAACGCAGCTGACGTCGTGATGCGGGAGATCGCGGAACGCCTATCAGCCGACGGCGGCGCAGCCTTGACCATCGATTACGGCTACACAGAGACGGCGTTGGGCGACACGTTCCAGGCGGTCCGGAATCATGAGTACGCCGATCCGCTGGATCATCCCGGCGACGCGGACCTGACGGCGCATGTCAATTTTCAGCGGTTGGCCGAGGCCGCCGCGGAGGCCGGGGCCTCCGTTCTAGGACCGGTGACCCAGGGCTTGTTCCTCAGACGGTTGGGGATCGAAGTGCGGGCAGAACAGTTGATGCAGACCGAATCCCGCCGCCAGAAATACGAAATTCACACCGGGCTGCACCGGCTGATTGATGACGACCAAATGGGAAGCTTGTTTAAGGCGCTGGCTGTACTTGATCCATCCTTGGCGACGCTCGAAGGGTTTGGACCGGACGATGGATGACGCTGCCCCACAGGTGCTGACCTCCGATGTCTTGCGGGGCGAGCGGGTGCGCCACGCTTTTTGCACCCGCATGGGCGGTGTGAGCGCCGGCATCTACGCTGGCATGAACTGCGGCTTTGGTTCGGACGATGAAACGGACAACGTGGCGGTAAACCGGCGGGCCGCCATCGAAACGTTGAATGCCGGTGACATGCCCCTGCTCACCGCCTACCAACAACATACCGCGACCGCCCTCTATGTCGACCACGCCTGGGAGCCGGGAGACGCGCCGGTGGCTGACGGTATGGTAACCGACCGGCCCGGATTGGCGCTGGGTATCCTGACGGCGGATTGCGCACCTGTCCTCTTGGCGGACGGAGACGCGGGCGTCATCGGCGCGGCGCATGCCGGCTGGCGCGGCGCTTTGGACGGCATCCTTGGCGCCACCATTGACCTGATGGTGCAAAGAGGCGCCCGTAGGGAGCTTATTTGCGCCGCTATCGGGCCCTGCATCGCACAAGAGTCATATGAAGTTGGGGCGGAGTTCCGGGAAAGATTCGTCGAATCTGATCCCGCTACCGAACAGTTCTTTATCGCCGGCGTTGCGGAAGGCAAGTTTCAGTTTGACCTGACCGGCTTCGTGGAATCCCGTCTGCACCAAGCCGGAATAGGTGCAATCCGAGGCTCAGCTTGGGATACATACGTGGATGAAGCGCGTTTTTACAGCTATCGCCGATCCGTACATCGCGGTGAGGAAGATTATGGCCGGGAAGTGTCTTTGATCGCTCTTGCGCCGGAATCGAGCCCGTGATTCAGTTATAGGTACGTCGCTATGCCTCACATATCGCTGCTCATCGTTTTTTCCCTGGTGGTCTTGTTGTTTAGCTGTGCGGTCTGACTGGTTCAAAATATCCCTCACTCTCTGGGCCGTCGTCATCATGGCGGCCTGTTCCCCACTGCCACGTCCATTTGCCCACAATAATTCTCCGGAGCGCGCGCCCAACGGGTTGGTGACACTCCTGGACACCGGCGGCATCCGGGTGAAGATCGATAAGGACCTACCGGGCAAGCTGTCGGAGCCATTGGGCAAGGAAATGGTGCGGGGACTGAATCTTGCCGACGTACCGGCCAGCACGCTTCAGGATTTTCAAGCGAACTATACGCTGGCCGGGACCCTGCATGTGAACCGGCCTGATCTGAGCGGCCCGGAAGAGGTGGTTTTCAGCTGGACACTGACCGATCGCAAGGGGGTCCAGGTCGGATCATTCGACCAGCCGATCCGAGGGGACAAGTTCGGCTGGTTTATAGAGGATCAAACCATTGTCCGTGTCGTGGCTGAGGATGCCGGACGCCAGATTGCCGGGATGGTGCAAACGCCCGAGCAGATTGCGGCGAGGGAAACCCCTGGCGAACCACCGCCCGCGCGGACGGCCCCTCGATTTTTTCTGATGGATATTGACGGCGCGCCAGGAGACGGGGCGACCTCGCTCCGCCGGTCTTTGGCCTTTGTCATGAAACGGGAAGGGGCGGAAATCGTAAAGAACAGGGATGACGCCCAGTATATGGTCAAAGGATTCGTCAACGTGAGCGGGGTGATAGACAACGAAAACGATGTCGCGTTGACTTGGCTGGTGACCTCCCATGACGGCAAAGAGTTGGGCAAGGTATCTCAGAACAATAAGGTGCCGGCCGGCCGGTTGGATAAACGTTGGGGCGACATGGCGCTCGCCGTGGCTAACGGGGCAACGATGGGAATCAAAGGCGTAATCGTCCGTCATCTGGCCGCAAAGAATAAGCCGCCCGGATTGGAAATTCCCTTTCAATAGAAGGGGTTCGACGAACTGAATCTTGGACGTTTACAGCCTTCGGACTCATTGATACAAAAAACCGCAGTCGCGGCCCGGTTGGAAAACTTACATGTCGGGGGTGGATCGGCCGACGGCGATAAGGGGCCCAGTCCGGATGAAAGTCCTCACCTGTAACAGTAATCGTCCGATCGCCGAAGCGATCTCCGCCTATCTTAATCTGCCACTCACCAGCGCCAGCGTACGCCGTTTCTCGGACATGGAAGTGTTTGTCGAGATCAACGAAAACGTGCGCGGCGAGGATGTCTTTGTCATTCAGTCGACTTCCTATCCGGCGAACGACAATTTGATGGAATTGCTGGTGACCTTGGATGCCTTGCGCCGCGGCTCGGCCCGGCGGATTACTGCGGTGATGCCCTATTTCGGCTATGCCCGTCAGGACCGAAAGTCGAGCCCGCGCTCGCCGATTTCGGCCAAGCTGGTCGCTAATCTCATTACCGAGGCAGGGGCAGACAGGGTGCTGACTCTTGATCTGCATGCCGGCCAAATTCAGGGGTTTTTTGATATTCCTCTGGACAATCTCTATGCCTCGCCGGTGTTCAACAAGGACATGGAAAAGAAATTCGACGGCGAGGATATCGTCATCGTGTCGCCCGATGTTGGCGGCGTGGTGCGTGCCCGCGCCATCGCCAAACGGCTGGATGCGGATCTGGCGATCATCGACAAACGACGAGAGCGCGCGGGCGAATCCGAGGTGATGAATATCATCGGCGATGTGGACGGACGGCAGTGCATCTTGATTGACGATATCGTCGATTCCGCCGGCACCTTGTGCAACGCGGCGGTGGCCTTGAAGGATCAGGGTGCGACGGCTGTCTCGGCCTATGTGACCCACGGCGTGTTGTCCGGCGGGGCGGTTGCCCGGGTTACGGCCTCACCCATGGACACACTGATCACCACCGACAGCATCATGGCGACCGAAGCAGTGCGCGTTGCTCACAATATTCAGCAGTTAACGATTGCGCCGCTGATTGCCGAAGCGATGCGCCGGATCAGCTTGGAAAATTCCGTCTCCAGTCTGTTCGACTAGGTCCGATATCTCGGCTTTATTTCCTATGTAAATGTGTGACTCGACCCGCCGGTTGGGATTAACTACGGCTATTCCAATAACTAATTGCGGGGAGAAATCATCATGTCCGACCAATTTACCAATCCGGAAACCATCGCCCTTCATGGGGGCGACTACCGGGCCGATCCGGCTACGACGGCGGTGGCGGTCCCGATATACCAAACCACGTCCTATCAGTTTAACAGCAGCGAGCACGCGGCGAATTTGTTCGCTCTTCAAGAACTGGGAAATATCTATTCCAGGATCATGAACCCGACCTGCGACGTGTTGGAAAAGCGCATTGCGGCCCTGGAAGGGGGCGTGGCGGCGCTCGCGTTGAGTTCGGGACAGTCAGCCTCCGCCTTTGCTATTCAGAACGTGGCCCAGGCCGGAGACAATATTGTGAGTTCGACCGATCTTTACGGCGGAACCTGGAATTTGTTTGCCAACACGTTGAAAATGATGGGCATCGAAACGCGGTTCGTCGACCCGGCCGATCCCGAGAATTTCCGGCGGGCGACCGATGACAAGACCCGGGCCTACTACGCCGAAACTTTGCCCAATCCGAAGCTCGACGTCTTTCCGATCAAAGAAGTTTCTGATATCGGCCGGGAATTCGGCGTTCCCCTGATCATGGACAACACGGCCTGCCCGATCCTGTGCCGCCCACTGGATCACGGCGCCGCCGTCGTGATGTATTCGACCACCAAGTATATCGGCGGTCATGGCACGTCGATTGGGGGCATGATCGTTGACGGGGGCAATTTCGACTGGACGGCCAATCCGGACCGTCAGCCGCTGTTCAACCAACCTGATCCGAGTTATCACGGTGCGGTCTGGGGGACGTTGATCCCCGAGGCGCTGGGCGCGCCAATTGCGTATGCCATCCGGGCGCGGGTTGTCTTGTTGCGCGATTTGGGCTCTTGCATGAGCCCGTTCAACGCCTTCCAGTTCATTCAGGGGTTGGAAACGTTGCCCTTGCGGATGCGTCAGCATTGCAGCAATGCGCAAGCGGTGGCGGACTTCCTGGACGGACATGCCTCGGTGGATAAAGTTATTTTCGCCGGTAAAAAGGAAGGAGAGGCGGCGCGCCGGAGCGAAACGTATCTCTCGGGTGGCTACGGCGCCTTGATCGGTTTTGAACTGAAAGGCGGCATGGACGCCGGTAAGAAGTTTATCGACTCGCTCAAGATGCTGTATCACGTCGCCAACATCGGTGATGCGCGCAGCTTGGCGATCCATCCGGCGTCGACCACACACTCTCAACTGTCGGAAGACGATCTTGGTCTGACAGGCGTTACCCCCGGTTACGTGCGCCTGTCCATCGGCATTGAACATCCTGACGATATTATCGCTGATATCAGCCAGGCGTTGGACGCTGCCGGTTAGTCATTCGTCTAGAAAAAAGAGGCGGAGGATAGATTGACTAAGAGCCCGTAAATCTGTACATCCTCGCCTCTTCCGGCGCTGACACCCCTGGAGGTCGGCGTCTTTTATCACTAAAGGAGACGAAAAATGGCTGACGCTATTTCCGTTTCCGCTGAAATGCGCGACCGGGCCGGCAAGGGGGTGGCACGGGCTCATCGACGGGCAGGACGCGTTCCAGCGGTTATCTACGGCAACAAGCTCGATCCGGTATCGATTTCTGTGGAACAGAAAGAACTGGAACGGCTAATTCACGACCCCCGATTTTTTAACCAGATTTTCGAGGTTCAGGTGAACGGCGAGACCCATCAGGTGCTTGCCCGTGATCTGCAGTTGCATCCGGTCTCCGACCGGCCGATGCATGTCGATTTTCTCCGGTTTAACGAGAACACACGGATCGTCCTCGAAATTCCGGTGGACTTCCTGAACGAGGAAGCCAGCCCGGGTCTCAAACGCGGCGGCGTGTTGAACATCGTTCGCCGCGAGGTCGAGCTGCTGTGTTCTCCGCTGAATATTCCGGAAATGCTCACCGCTGATTTGACCGGTTTGGAGATTGGCGACTCGATCCACATTAGTGCGATTGAACTGCCCGAAGGCGTAGAGGCCACCACCGACCGCGACTTTACTGTCGCCACTATTGCCGCGCCGACCGTCATGCCGACCGAAGAAGAGGAAGGCGAGGGCGAGGAAGGCGAAGAGGGCGAAGAAGGAGCGGAAGGCGCCGAAGGGGGCGAAGCCGAAGGCGGCGACGACGCAGACGGCGGCGACTCCGAAGACTAATCGTCTTGCCGGGGGCGCGAGCGTATCGCGTCCCCGTTCATTCCTCTCTCGGGGGAGTTTGCGATGCATCTCCTGGTCGGACTCGGCAATCCCGGTTCGAAATATGCGGGCAACCGGCACAACGTCGGCTTTATGGCGGTGGACGAAATCTGCCGCCGGTACGCCTGCCCACCCTATCGCGCCAAATTTCAGGGTGAGGTTTCCGAGGGTTCGATCGCCGGAGAGAAAGTGCTGCTGCTGAAGCCGTCCACCTATATGAATGAGTCTGGCCGTTCGGTTGGCGAGGCGGCGCGGTTTTACAAAATCGAACCGGCGAACGTCATTGTCATTCATGACGAAATCGACTTGGCCGCAGAAAAGGTTCGGGTGAAAGAAGGCGGCGGTCTTGCCGGGCACAACGGCCTGAAAAGCATCGCGTCCCAGATTGGTCAGGATTTCTGGCGGGTGCGGATCGGGGTCGGCCACCCCGGCGACAAGGACCGGGTGTCCGGGCACGTGCTCAACGATTTTTCAAAAGCGGACATGGTTTGGCTGGAGAAAACCCTCGACGCCATTGCCGAGACCATCCCGTCTCTCATCCAAGGCGACGATAAGGAGTTTACCAACAGGCTAGGCCTCATTATCACTCCGCCCCGGCCCAAGACCAAAAAGCCGGAAGGGACGCCCCGCGACCCTTCCTCAGACGAGAGTACATAAAGCATGGGATTTAATTGCGGTATTGTCGGTCTGCCCAATGTGGGCAAGTCCACGCTGTTCAATGCGCTGACCGAAACGGCAGCGGCCGAGACAGCCAATTATCCATTTTGCACCATAGAACCGAACACCGGCCGGGTGGCCGTGCCGGACGAGCGGCTCGACAAAATTGCGGAGATGGCCAAATCGGCCAAGGTCTTGCCCACGTTTTTGGAGTTCGTTGACATTGCCGGATTGGTGAAGGGCGCCAGCTCGGGTGAAGGGCTGGGCAACCAATTCCTGGGCAACATCCGGGAGGTGGACGCCATCCTGCATGTGCTGCGATGCTTTGCCGACGATGATATCACCCATGTGGAAGGGGGCGTCGATCCCCAGCGTGATGCGGAAACGGTGGAAACCGAACTGATGCTGGCCGATCTGGAAAGCTTGGAAAAACGTATTGAGCCGCTGGCGAAGAAAGCCAAGGCCGGTGAAAAAGACGCCAAGGCGTCCCTTGATCTGATGGAGCGGGTGCTGGCTGTGCTGCAGGACGGCAAGCCGGCCCGTGCAGCGACTTTAAAAGACGGGGAAGCGCGGGCGTTCCGGCAATTGCAGCTTCTGACCTCCAAGCCGGTTCTTTATGTGTGCAATGTGGAAGAAGACGCGGCGGCCGAAGGCAACGAGTATTCCGTCAAGGTGGCAGAATTCGCCGAGGCCCAGGGGGCGGGCTCCATTGTGGTGTCCGCCAAGATCGAATCCGAGCTTTCCCAATTGGGCGACGCGGCGGAAAAGGCCGAGTACCTGGAAGCCATGGGCTTGGAAGAGGCCGGGCTGACCCGCCTGATACGGGCGGGGTATCAGTTACTCGATCTGATCACTTATTTCACGGCGGGGCCAAAAGAGTCCCGGGCCTGGACAATCCCCCAAGGCACCAAGGCCCCGGGCGCAGCCGGGCGCATCCATACGGATTTCGAGCGGGGCTTCATCTGCGCCGAAACCATCGGCTATGACGACTATATGTCGCTCGGCGGAGAACAGGGGGCCAAGGATGCCGGCAAGATGCGCCAGGAAGGCCGCGATTATGTGGTCAAGGACGGCGATATCATTCTCTATAGGTTTAATGTGTAGCTGCTTTAGCAGCGTCATGCCCGAGTTGGACTCACGCAAGTGAGGTCAATTCTCGGGTATCTGGTCAAGTGGCCTGAGATCCCCGACAACTGCTCCGCAGGTCGGGGATGACGGTTGACGATTAATCGTCAACCTAACTAAACGCGAAGTTGTTCCGGCCGGTGGCTTTGACCTTGTACATGGCCTGGTCGGCCGCGTTGAGGAGATCGGAGAGGGTCTCGCCATTCTCGGGATAGTGGCTGATGCCGATGCTGGCGCTGACGCTGCAGGTCTCCTCCCCGATATCGATGGGCCTGGCCATGCTTTCCAGCACCTTCCGCGCGACGACCTCTATATTCTCCCGTTCAGAGATGTTTTCAAGGATCACCACAAACTCGTCCCCGCCCAAACGGGCCGCCGTATCGGTATTCCGGATGGCTTCTTCCAATCGCTGGGCGACGGTGGTCAAGACAATGTCTCCGGCCTCATGGCCATAGGTATCATTGATCGGTTTGAACTTGTCCAGGTCGATAAACATCAGCGCGATGCCGCTTTTGATCCGCCGGGCGCGGGAGAGCGCTTCGCTGACACTTTCGTTAAAGGACGCCCGGTTGGCCAGGCCCGTTAATTGGTCATAGAGCGCCAAATAACGAATGCGGTCCTCCTTTTCCTTGCGGTCAGTGATATCACGTATACTGCCGGTGTAGGTGTCCTCGTCTCCGGCGCCCCGCACCACTGCGACCGTCAGTTCAATCGGGAACAGTGTGCCGTCCGCGCGGATCGCCTCCATTTCATGAGTAGCCCCAACCATATTTGAATAGCCGGTAGCCCGATAGCGCCGTAGATAGCTATCATGCTGTTCCCGGTGGGGCGAGGGCAACAGGATGCTGACATTCTCACCAACAAGGTCGGTCTTGGCGTAACCGAACATCTTACAGGCGACTTCGTTCACAATCTGGATTCTACCGACGTGGTCGATAGAAATGATCGCCTGATCGACGGCTTCCAGGATGGCGTGAATACGGTTTTCCCGGTGGCGGTTGATTTCCGAGGCTTTGATCAATTCAGTAATATTCTGACAATCCACCAAGAACCTGACTTGTCCGTCGTCGAACAGGGTTTCATTAATGCTCAGCCGGACGTCTATCTTTGCGCCATCGACTGACTTCAGCTCAAGGGGGAGGGGCTCGTCCTCACCGGCAATCAGCTTCAAGCCGTCGGCAAACAGCTCGGCGTAATCGTCGCCGGCGAACATTTCGAAAGGGGTGCCCAGTACCGCGTCGGGTCCGCTGGCGCCGAGCAGATTGAGAGCGGATTCATTGACCCACACAATCTCGTGCTCCTCACAGATGAACAGGGCTGACTGCAGCGATTGGAGATAGTTTTCAATTGTCGGGTCGAGCTTGAAGGGCATGGGGATCCGGAACTCTGATTCTGTCCATTTTCAGTTGTCGGAGACCGCCACTGATCGAGGGCCGGGCGACCGGTTACCTAGTATGTAGCACACGGATTGCGGCAACAAAACTGGTGATAGCCGGATTACGGGAGAGGCGCCGTCTTGTGGTATGCGCCGCTTGTTGCCAATGCCCGCCTGATCCCCCATAACCAAGTCACTGAACTCGGCGGCCTGGGGAGGGGTGACCCGGTGAACAATTCGGAAAACAGCGAAAACGTCGTTCTGGTGGAAAAAGACGGTGCGGTGGCGACCGTTGTCCTCAATCGGCCGGAAAAGCTGAACGCGCTTAATTTTGAGATGTGGCAGGGCGTGGGCGCGGCATTCCGGGACCTGGACGGCGATGAAAGCTTGCGCTGTATTGTCCTGCGCGGCGCGGGCGACAAGGCCATGGGGCCCGGCGCCGATATCACCGAGTTCGCCGACAAACGAAATTCATCCGAACAGGCGACGGCCTACGGCAAACCTATGCATGGGGCGATGCATGCGATCCGCGATTGCCGCCATCCGGTGGTGGCGCGCATCCGCGGCCTTTGTGTCGGCGGGGCGTTGGAACTGGCGCTGATGTGCGACCTTCGGATTTGCGGTGAAGGTTCCCGCTTTGGGGTGCCCATAAACAAGCTAGGCCTGGTCATGGCCTGTCCCGAGGTCGAAGCCCTGGTCGGCCTCGTCGGGCCATCGGTGGCTTTGGAAATCCTGTACGAAGCCCGCGTGTTCGGCGCGGCCGAGGCCAAGGACAAAGGTCTCGTGAACAAGGTGGTGCCGGACGATGACGTGGATGCGGCCGTCGCCGAAATGGTCGAGCGTATTTGCGCCGGTGCGCCATTGGTCAATCGCTGGCACAAGAAGTTCGTTTACCGGGTGATGAGCGGGGTGGCCGAGCCCAAGCCGTTGACGGCGGCGGAAGAAGCGGAAGGGTTCGCCTGCTATGACACCGAGGATTTCCAGGAAGGGGTGCGGGCGTTCCTCGCCAAGGAGCCGCCCCAATTTAAAGGCAAATAACCATGAGCGGCGACAACACCCTTCTGTCCGGCCTCCGGGTCATCGAGATGAGCCATGTTATGGCGGCGCCCACTTGCGGGCTGATGTTGTCGGACATGGGCGCGGATGTGATCAAGGTGGAACGTATTCCCGGCGGCGATGATGTCCGCAAGCTCGCCCCGTTTGTCGATGATATTTCAACGCCGTTCACCATGATGAACCGCAACAAGCGGGGCATCGGGCTCAACATGAAAACCGATGAGGGCAAGGCGGCGCTGAAGAAACTCATCCTGGGCGCGGACGTATTCATCGAGAATTACCGTCTGGGCGCCATGGATCATTACGGCGTGGCGTATGATCAGGTGAGGGCCGAGAATCCGAAGCTGATCTATTGCTCCATTTCCGGGTACGGCCGCACTGGTCCTTATGCGGAAAAAGGCGGCTTTGATCTGGTGGCTCAAGGAATGAGCGGGCTCATGAGCATCACCGGTGAAGGCGCCGGCCGCCCGCCGGTCAAGGTAGGCGCGCCGGTCACCGATATTACCGCCGGTTGCCTGGCGGCCATGGGCATTCTGGCGGCGCTGGTGAAGCGAAAGGAAACCGGCGAGGGCCAGTATGTGGATACGTCTCTGTTCGAAGCCGGAATCATGCACACCTATTGGCAATCGGCGATCTATTTCGGCTCAGGCGAGGTGCCTCAGGCGATGGGCTCGGCGCACCCGCTGATGGCGCCCTATCAGGCGTTTCAAACCAAAGACGGCTGGATCAATATCGGCTCAGCGAATCAGGGGCTGTGGGGCAAATTGACGGAGCTGTTGGGCGCGCCGGAACTGGCGGACGACCCCCGCTTTGTCGAGCCCAAAGACCGGATGGAAAACCTGGGTGAGTTGGTGGAGGCGCTGACGGGCTATTTCATCACGGACACGACGGAAAGCTGGATGGAACGATTGGAAGACGTGGGCATCCCCGCCGGGCCGGTTCTGGACATCGCACAGATGACCAGCGATCCGCAGGCACTGGCCCGGAACATGGTGCAGGAGGCCGCGCCAACCAAGGTTCTCGGCCATCCGGTCAAGTATTCGGCCACGCCCACATCGATCCAGCGGACAGCCCCGGTGCTTGGTGAACATACGGAAGAAGTTCTGGCGGAAGCGGGCTATAGTGAAGCGGAGATTGCGGCAATGATTGCCGCCGGCGCGGCGGGCCGGGGGGAATGAGGAGACGTTTGATGGAAATCGTGAAATTTGTGCTGGCGGGTGTTTTTTTCTTAGTCTCCGCCTCACATGCCGGCGCACAGGATGCTCGCATCGCACCGTTCCTGGGGACCTATGTGGGGGAGGTCGTTTTCGCCACGGATCAGGGACTTGAAAAGCGGGAACTGGACGTTCGCATCCAGGCCGAAGGGGATGGCTTTTCGGTTCAGTGGTCCACTGTTCGGCAAAAGATCGGTGGTAAGGTCAAGAAGTCGACACACTTTGTGGCCTTCGGCAATCCGGACCGAAACGGGGTTTTCCTGCCTAAGGGCAGTATCGAACGGTTCGGTGAGAAGATCGCCATTGATCCGTTGCAGGGCCGGCCGCAACTCTGGGCTACGGTGCGGGGCAAGACCCTTGTCATCAATGCAACGGTACAGACTGATAGGGGCGGACTGGAGAAACAGATTTATGAGCGGAAGCTGGTGCCCGGCGGGCTTGAGCTCAATTTTCTCCGCACCCGCGACGGCCAGCCGCTCAAGTCTCTTCATGTAAAGATGAAGACCAAGAATCAGAAGCAGAATTTGCAGTGACGTCTTAGGCAGATTAACTGCCTATGACGTCACCGCCCGAGTTGGCGTAGCCAATTCTCGGGGGTCTCTTCCAAATTCAAATATGGGTCCACGGGTCACGCCTTCGGCGGCCCGTGGATGACTAAATTTTGTACTACCATTTTCCTGGTCATGCGCGGACCGGCCGATAGGCCGTGATCCGCGTACCCATTTTAAGGCATCCCCCCATCAGGTCTTTCACGCCAGCTTTCTCCATCTCACCTTTCGCGTCATGCCCGAGTTGAGACCAGCTCTAGCTGGGATCAAGTCTCGGGTATCCATGACCAGCATTAGATGGACCCCCGAGAATTGGCTGCGCCAACTCAGGGGCGACGCATTAAAAGAAGGAAACAGATCCCCGGCAGCCGCTTCGCGGGCCAGGGATAATAAAAGGGCGCCGACCGTTGCCGGCCGACGCCCCGAGCGTTTAACAGGGAGGTAGTTATTAACGCTCTAAACACATGGCGATGCCCATGCCGCCGCCAATGCAGAGGGTGGCGAGGCCCTTGTTTGCATCGCGCCGCTTCATCTCGTGCAGCAAGGTCACCAGCACCCGCGCGCCGGAGGCGCCGATCGGATGGCCCAGCGCAATCGCGCCGCCGTTCACGTTAACCTTGTCTTCCGACCAGCCCATTTCCTTGGCGACCGCGCATGCCTGCGCAGCGAAGGCCTCGTTGGCCTCAATCAGGTCCAAGTCATCGCTGGTCCAGCCGGCCTTTGCCAAGGCGCTCTTGGACGCCGGGATCGGGCCTGCGCCCATGATCGACGGGTCGATACCTTCGGTGGCCCAGGACCTGATCTTGGCCAGCGGTTCAATGCCGCGTTTTTCCGCTTCCTCGGCGCTCATCAGGACCAGCGCCGCAGCGCCGTCGTTAATGCCGGACGCGTTGCCGGCCGTGACCGAGCCTTCCTTGTCGAAAGCTGGGCGCAGTTTGGCGAGGGCCTCGGCGGTGGTGCCGTGGCGGGGATGCTCGTCCGTGTCCACCACGATGTCTTCCTTGCGGGTCTTCACGGTGACCGGGACGATTTCGTCCTTGAAGGTGCCGGCCTTCTGCGCGGCCTCGGCCCGTTCCTGAGACAGAAGGGCGAACGCGTCCTGCTGATCCCGGGAGATTTGCCACTGTTGGGCCACGTTCTCAGCGGTGATGCCCATATGGTAGCCGTTGAAGACGTCCCACAGACCGTCGTTGATCATGCTGTCGATCAGCTCCGCCGGGCCCATTTTGACACCGGCCCGCAGATGCGAGACGTGCGGCGATTTGGTCATGTTTTCCTGACCGCCGGCCACCACGATGGTGGAGTCGCCGGCCTTGATCGCCTGCGCGCCCAGCGCCACGGCCCGGAGACCGGACCCGCAAACTTGGTTGATGCCGTAGGCCGTGCGTTCCTTCGGAATGCCCGCGCCCATAGCGGCCTGGCGGGCCGGGTTCATGCCGACGCCGGCCGTCAGAACCTGGCCCAGGATCACCTCGGTCACATCTTCGGCGCTCACACCGGCCCGGTTCAACGCCTCGGCGATGGCAATGCTGCCGAGTTCGTGGCCGGCGGTATTGGCAAACGCGCCGTTAAACGCCCCGATGGGCGTGCGCGCGCCGGCGGCAATTACGATTTCAGTATCCTGACTCATTCAAGTCGTCCTTTCGTCCTATCAGAGCCGGAATGAATTCTTTGTTCAGTCCGGCGATTTCATAATCGCTTCGCCCTTGAGGACCAGTTTGTCCCCGACGAAGCAGTTAGTTGTCATCACAATGGTGTTCTTTTCCGGATTAACGTCGGTCACCTCAACCAGCGTCTTAACCACATCGCCGATCATGACCGGTGCGCGGAACTGCAGATTTTGGTTCAAATAAATCCAGCCGGGTCCCGGAAAGATATAGCCCAGCGTGGCGGAAATATGGCTGGCGGTTAGAATGCCGTGGGCAATCCGCTGGCCGAACATGGTGCCCTTGGCGAATTCCTCGTCCAAATGGATCGGGTTGAAGTCGCCGGACACTTCGGCAAAGGACCGGACGTCCTGATCGGTCACCTGCTTTTCGTATTCCGCCGTCATACCGACAGCGATGTCCTTGATAAATTTTTGGCTGGGCAGATCCACGTTACTTGTACTCCTATGCGCTTGTTGTCGTTGGTTGGGTCATAAACAGGGTGCTCATGTGGGATCAGTCTTTCTTCGACAGGGCATCGAGTTGCTTCTGCATCTCCGCCAACTGCTGACTGAGTTTGTCGAGATCGGCGCCGTCGGTCGCCGGCTTGGTCTCTCCTTCTTCTTCTTCGGAAGCTTTCGATCCGCCGCTCATCATGCCGAAGGATTCCTGAAACAGTTCCAGATTGCGGCGGCTAACCTCCGCCCAGCCGTTCAGGCCGGTCGTGCCGCTCATCATATCGGTCATTTGTTTCATGATTTCCTGTTGGTTCTTGCTGAAACTCTCGATGGAATGTTCCATATATTGAGAGAATTGCGGCCCCACGCCGTCGCCATAGAACTTCAACAGCTGGCGGAGCATATTCAGGGGCAACATGCTGTGGCCTTTGTTTTCCTCCTCGGCGATAATCTGCGCCAAGATAGAGGCGGTCAGGTCCTTGCCGCTTTTGGCGTCGATGACGACAAAAATCTCTTCGTCGTTCACCATGCGATGCAGGGTTTCAAGCGTGACGAACTCCCCGGATGCCGTGTTGTACAGCCGCCGGTTCGCGTACTTCTTAATGACAATCGGATCAGGGCCGGTATCCCGCCCATCGCCGTTGCCGTTTGTACCTGTCTTTGCCACGTTTCAAATCTCCATCTGCAACGCCGTTAAGATATTTATACTATAGCACATAATTTTTGTAACGCAAAAAATTTTGCAATGCAAAAAATATTGTTGACACTGTCGGAAAATGGGTTATATTTTCTTCCGTGAAGCAAAAAAACTTTGAGATTCTTAACAATTTACGCATTGCAAAAGGGATTGACCCATGACCACCAAAGCGAAAGCCAAGACTGCCGCGGCCACCGAAACTGCCGCTGAAACCTTCGAAACCATTGCCAACGTCGGCAAAGAGACCGTTGAAACCGTCATTTCCATGAGCAGCGAAGCCGCTGCCGAGGGTTACAAGAACGCCTCCGCCTACGGCAAGGAAAGCATGGACGCCATGAAAGACGGCTATGACAAGATGGCCGCCTCCGGTAAGGACGGCCTGGATGCCTACACCAAAGCTTATGGCGCCGCGTTCGCCGGTTTCGAGGCTTACTACAACCAAATGCTCGACTACACCAAGAAGGCCGCCGCCCAGAACGCCGACATCGTCGAGAAGTTCTACGCGGTGAAGACCCCGCAGGACCTGCTTGATGTGCAGTTCGAAGCGATGAACAACTCGGTCAACCGGGTGATTGCTCAGACCACCGAGATGAACAAAATCACCACCGACATGATGTCCAAGACCATTGCGCCGATTAAAGCGCAGGTTGAGAGCTCCGTTGAAGCTTTCGTTAAGCCCTACACGGCTTAAGTTGGACCGAGGCCGATAGAGTTGGCCAGGTAATTAAAGCGGGAGCTTTCCTGAGACTTCAGGTGCTCCCGCTTTTCTTTATGTTCCGTATTGTTCGCCGCTATCATTGTGGCGGCACCGGATTATTCGGGAGGAGAATCTGATCATGAGTCGTGTAGCTATTGTTACTGGCGGCACCCGCGGCATCGGCGCGGCCACCGCCATCGCACTGAAAGACAAGGGATACAAGGTTGCAGCCGTCTACGGTTCCAACGACGAACGGGCGAAAGCCTTTGCCGACGAAACCGGTATCAGCATCTATAAGTGGGACGTGTCGGATTACGAGGCCTGCATGAGCGGCGTCGCCCAGGTCGAGGCCGATCTCGGCCCGGTCGACGTGTTGGTGAACAACGCCGGCATCACCCGCGATGGCACCGTCCACAAAATGTCCCCGGAAAACTGGAAAGACGTGATCGACACCAACTTGGGCTCCTGCTTCAATATGAGCCGGGCGGTGATCGAAGGCATGCGGGATCGCAAGTTCGGCCGCATCGTCAACGTCGGTTCCATCAACGGTCAGGCCGGCCAGTATGGTCAGGTCAACTACGCCGCCGCCAAATCCGGCATTCACGGCTTCACCAAGGCTCTGGCCCAGGAAGGCGCCGGCGTCGGTGTTACCGTCAATGCGATTGCGCCGGGTTACATCGACACCGACATGGTTGCCGCCGTGCCTGAGCGGGTTTTGGAGAAGATCGTCGAGCGGATCCCCGTCGGCCGTCTTGGCAAGGCGAGCGAAATCGCCCGGTCGATCCTGTTCCTGACCGACGACGAGGCCGGCTTTATCACGGGCTCCACCTTGTCCGTGAATGGCGGCCAGCACATGTACTAGTAAGACCAAACTTGAGGAAATTATGATGTCCGACGCCCCGAAATCGTCACAGAACGAAGCCGCCCAGCAATGGATCGAGTCCGTGAATACCATGGTCTCGACCTGGCAGGAGGCGATGACCAACTGGTCCGATATGTGGAACAAAAATCTGCGATCCACCATAGAGACGGCGTCGGACACCCTCAAGGAGAATAATGTCCAGAACCCGATGGAGGCCATGCAGGATATGGCCAACGCTAAGCTTGATCAGGAAAAGATCATGGCCGCCCAGATGGAGCTCTGGCAGGACTATCAAAAGCTGTGGATGCACACCACGTCCCGGCTGATGAACCAGGAAGAGGGCCCGTCGGAAAACGGCACCCGCGATCCCCGGTTCCGCAGTGAATCTTGGACCGATAACCCGGTGTTCGAATTCATCAAGGAATCCTACTTCCTCAACAGCAAGTGGATGAAGAAATACCTGTCCAGCATGGAAGGGCTGGACGACGACACCGCCCGCAAGGTGGAGTTCTATGGCGAACAGATTGTCGATGCCTTGGCGCCGAGCAATTTCCCGCTCACCAATCCGGACGTGCTGAAGGAAATTCAGGAAACCAAGGGCGCCAATCTGGTGCAGGGTTTGAATAATCTGGCCGAAGACCTGAAAAACGGCTCCGGCGGGCTTCGCCCCCGCCATACACGACCGGATGATTTTGTGGTGGGCAAAGACCTAGCCACCACGCCGGGCAGCGTTGTTTACGAGACGCCGCTCATGCAGCTCATTCAATATGAGCCGGCCACCAAGGATGTGTACAAGAAGCCGCTGCTGATCGTGCCGCCGTGGATCAACAAGTTCTATATTCTTGATCTCGGCGAAGAGAACTCTTTCATCAAATGGTCGGTGGAACAGGGCTATACGGTCTTTGTCGTGTCCTGGGTGAATCCGGATGGCGCCTACCGGGATAAGAGTTTCGACGATTATGCCAAGGAAGGTGTCTTTGCCGCGCTGGAAGGCGTGGAAAAAGCCACCGGCGAGAAGCAGGTAAACGCCATTGGCTACTGCATCGGCGGCACGTTAATGGCGGCGGTCCTGGCCTATATGGCGAAGAAACATGACGACCGGATTTCCAGCATCACCTATTTCGCCGCTCAGGTGGATTTCGAACAAGCCGGCGATCTGAAAATGTTCTCCGACGCCCAACAGGTCGAGACCCTGGAACGCCAGTTGCTCGGCAAAGGGTATCTCGATGCCGGCTACATGGCGTCCACGTTCAATATGCTGCGGGCCAACGACCTGATCTGGTTCTTCCACGTGAACAACTATCTGATGGGCAAGGAACCGCCGAAGTTTGATCTCTTGTTCTGGAATGCGGATGCGACCCGGTTCCCGGCGCAACTCCTGCTGGATTACTTGAAGAATATGTATGTAGAGAACCGGTTGTCCAAACCGGGCGGGTTTACCCTGTTGGACGAGAAAGTAGATTTGCGGGACGTCAAAATCCCGGTCTATCTGCAGGCGACGGTGGAAGATCATATCGCACCGGCGGAATCCGTCTTCAAGGCGACCAAGCTCTACAGCGGTCCGGTGCGGTTCGTGCTTGGTGGTTCCGGCCATATTGCCGGGGTGATCAACCCGCCACACAAGAACAAGTATCAATATTGGACCAATAGTTCGAAGAAGTCCTACAACTCGGTCGAAGCTTGGCAGAAGGACGCCAAGGAAACGGCCGGCTCCTGGTGGCCCGATTGGGACAAGTGGCTGTCCAAATTGTCCGGCGACAAGGTCCCGGCGCGAAAGATCGCCAATGCCATAGAGCCGGCGCCGGGGTCTTATGTTAAGGTCCGGTCAGACGGATAACACGGAGGCTTACCATGAAATTCAAGATCGATATCGAGTGCACGCCGCAGGAAGCGCGGGATTTTTTTGGGCTGCCGAACGTTGAAACCCTGAACAAGGCGATCATGGATCATGCGCAGGAACAAATGACCTCGCAAATGAGCGCCATGGACCCGGAGACGTTCATGAACACGTGGATGCCAGCCGGCACCAAGATGATGGAGAACTTCCAACAGCAGTTCTTTAGCCAGTTCGGCGGCGAGGACAAAGGTAAGAAGTGACGCCGTCATTTTGACGGCGTCATGCGCGGACTTGTTCCGCGTATCTCTCTCCCCACTCACTACTGTGGTCATCCACGGGCTTGTCCCGTGGATCCACCTCAAACTTCAAAATGGATACGCGGATTACGGCCTGCGGTCGGTCCGTCCATGACGGATTGGGAGAAGACCCCAAGAGATCCCCGAGAATTGCTTCGCAACTCGGGGATGATGAACCCTACGGGTTCATCACCCCATAAAGGCGGGACGCGGCATCAAGTCGGAATACTTATACTGCTCCTTGAGCATAGTCTCGATCAGCCTGGCCTTGTCGGCTTGCGCGGCCGGCTCGTTCCAGAGGTTTTCCAGTTCCAGCGGATCTTTGTCCCGGTCATAGAGTTCGCCGAAATCATCATCCACCCAGAGGGTCAAGCGCCAGCGTTCATCGACAAAGGTGCGGACCCGGAAGAACTTCTCCACGTCCACATTCTCGGGTAACTCGTCGGCCTCGATGATGAGACCCGGCCGGTCCGGCGTCGTCCCACCGGTGGCGGCCCCGACAATATCCACCCCTTGCACCCCGGTGTAGGGCTTTAACCCGGCCCGGGCCAAAACACTAGGCGTAAAGTCAATGGCGCTGGCCAGGACATCGGTGCGCGCGCCGCTGTCCCCGGCCGGATCGGACCAGATGAACGGCACCCGGATGACACCTTCGGACTGTAGTCCGTGTTTCAGCATCACCCCGTGTTCGCCCATGACGTCGCCGTGGTCGGAGGTGTAAATCACCACCGTGTTCTCGGCCAAGCCCAGCTCGTCCAGCTTGGCGAGGATGCGGCCGACACCGTCATCGACCATGGAGATCATGCCATAGGTCAGAGCGATGGATTCCCGGGCTTCCTGTTCATCAACGGCATAGGGATGCACATAGGTGCGATTGGCTGTGCCGTCCGCTAGGGCCTTCTCGAGCTGCGCAATAAACGGCGGCGGATCGCGATGGGGTTTGCCGAGGGATTCCGGGACCGGGATATCCGCCGGGTCGTACATGTCCCAGTACTTGCCGGGTGGTGTGAACGGATGGTGCGGATCGGTGAAGCCGCATTGCAGGAAAAACGGCTGCTCATTGTCACCCTTCGCGTGGCGCTCCAAGAAATCAATCGTCAGATCGGTGATCCAGGTGGTCGGGTAGAGCTCCTCCGGCAGGCGGGTGCGCCAGGCCTGGGGCGCGCGGATGCCCGAATTTTCGAGCGCATTTTCCGGCCCACGCAAGGAATCCGGGTCCGGATGGTTCTCCATCAGCCACGCGGTGTAGTCGCCGCCCACCCGATCCGCGTGGAAAAGCGCGATCTGCACCTCGTCGAAACCGTAATAAGGGGTTTTCACGCCGCGATAGGGATCGGCGTCCCAGGCGCTGCGCAATTCGTTGCGGTACTCGTCGCCGTCGATGCGGCGGCGGAGGGCTTGGGAGAGCTCGGCCGGCGGCGCCTTGCCCGGCGTATTCACCGCAAAAGTTTCTTCCCGCACTTTTTTGTCGGTGAAGAACTGCAGATGCGCCTTGCCCATCAGCGCGGTCTTGTAGCCGTCCGCTGACAGCAAATCCATCAGGGTGACCGTATCCAGGGGCAGCGGAAAGCCGTTGGTGGTGACGCCCGTTGCTGTCGGCATTCGCCCGGTCGCCAGCGAAGACCGGTTGGGCATGCAGGTGGGCGAGGCCACATAGAACTTATCAAACGCCGTGCCCCGCGCCGCCAATCCGTCAATGTGCGGGGTCTGTAAGATGTCATTGCCGTAACAGCCCACATGGTCGGCCCGCTGCTGGTCGGTGATGATGAACAGGAAATTTGGCTGTTTGTTGGTCATGATACTCCGCCTGACTGATTTTCACTTTTCTTAGCGGGCGGCGGGCCAGGGCCAAAGCCCCATTTTCGCGGTTTTCCGTTTGGTGAAAACGCTTATGTGCAGTTATGCGAGCTTGTTGATGAAGCTGGCCATGGTCTTAACGGCTTCGGACCAGTTCTCTTCTTCCGTCCGGCCGGAGGCTTTGCGCGGTTTAAAACTGTGCTCTCCATCACGAAGGTAGTGGAGTTTGATCGTCTTGCTCAATCTATAGCCGGCGATCTCGTCCTTGGTGCCGAACGGGTCGCGATCTCCCTGCAGGATCAGGCATGGGGTCCTGATGGTGGCGAGGTGCTCGGCGCGAACGTTTTCCGGCTTGCCCGGCGCATGGAACGGATAGCCCAGAAATACACAGCCCATGACCGGCGCGCCCGCAACCTCCCTCTCGGCGGCGATCATGCTGGCGATGCGTCCGCCCATGCTTTTGCCGCCGATGACCAGATTGTCCCGGCCCAGATCGTCGATCACCTCGCCCCAGGTTTCCAGCAGGACCGGCGCCCTGTCCGGCGGGCGCTTCTTGCCGTCGTCCCGGCGCTTTTGCATGTAGGGGAATTCGAACCGGACGACGCGGATGTCCGCTTTGCCCAGCGCCTCGGCGAAATAATCCATGAAATCGGAGTCCATGCCGACACCCGCCCCATGGGCAAAGGCGTACGTCATCTTGGCCGACTTCGGCCCGGTGATTTTATAAGGTGGAGGCATTTTGTTTCTTTTCCGGGAGGTTAGCTTTACTTCAAAATTTGCGTCACCCCCGAGTTGGCGCAGCCAAGTCTCGGGGGACCATGCAGCCTATCGGAGATGGAACACCGATCCATGGGCCCCCGACAACCGCTTCGCAGGCCGGGGGCGACGCATTAGAAAAGCGGAAGGGTTGGCGTGGATCATAGGGGGGCAAATCACCCGTTATGAATAGGCGCGCGGAATTCGGCGAAGAAGTCGTTGCCCTTGTCGTCGACCACGATAAACGCCGGGAAGTCGACCACCTCGATGTTCCAGATGGCTTCCATGCCGAGCTCCGGATATTCCAGCACCTCGACCTTTTTGATGCAGTCCTGGGCGAGACGCGCCGCCGGCCCGCCGATGGAGCCCAGATAAAACCCGCCGTGTTTCTTGCAGGCGTCGGTGACCGCTTGGGAGCGATTGCCCTTGGCCAGCATGACCATGGAGCCGCCGTTTTCCTGCAGCAGATCAACATATGAATCCATGCGCCCGGCCGTGGTCGGCCCGAACGAGCCGGAGGCGAACCCTTCCGGTGTCTTTGCCGGGCCGGCGTAATAGACCGCCTTTTGCTTCACGTAATCGGGCAGGCCTTCGCCATTGTCGATCCGGTCTTTCAGTTTGGCGTGCGCGATGTCGCGGGCGACGATCATGGAGCCGCTGAGCGACAGCCGGGTGCGGATCGGGTATTTCGATAACTCCGCCCGAACCTCTTCCATGGGTTTGTTGAGATCAATGCTGACCACGTCTCCGTCCAGATGCTCGTCGGTGACTTCGGGCAGGAAGCGGGCCGGATTGGTCTCCAGCTTCTCCAGGAACAATCCATCCCTGGTGATCTTGGCCAGGATTTGCCGGTCGGCGGAACAGGACACGCCGATGCCTACCGGACACGACGCGCCATGGCGGGGCAGGCGGATCACCCGCACGTCGTGGCAGAAATACTTGCCGCCGAACTGCGCGCCGATGCCGAGGTTCTGGGTCAATTTGTGGATCTGGGCTTCCAGTTCCACATCGCGGAAAGCCTGACCGTATTCGTTGCCCTGGGTCGGCAGGTTGTCGAGATAATGGGTAGACGCCAGCTTGACCATCTTCAGGTTAAACTCGGCCGACGTGCCGCCGATGACCACGGCCAGGTGATAGGGTGGGCAGGCGGCGGTGCCGAGACTGCGAATTTCCTTATCCAGGAAGTTCATTAGGGACTCAGGATTCAGCAGCGCCTTGGTCTGTTGATACAGAAACGTCTTGTTGGCGGAGCCGCCGCCCTTGGCGACGAACATGAACTTGTAGGCGTCGCCCTTGTCGGCGTAGATCTCGATCTGGGCCGGCAGGTTATCGCCGGTGTTTTTCTCATTGTACATGTCGAGCGGCGCAAGTTGACTGTAGCGCAGATTGTCGGTCGCATAGGTGCGGCGGATGCCCTCCGAGATGGCGGCCTCATCATCGCCATCGACCCAGACGTTTTGACCCTTTTTGCCCATGACGATCGCGGTGCCGGTGTCCTGACACATGGGAAGCACGCGCCCGGCGGCGATATTGGCGTTTTTCAGCAAATCCATCGCGACGAACCGGTCATTGTCCGACGCTTCGGGGTCATCAAGGATGCCGGCAAGCTGCTCCAGATGCGCCGTCCTGAGCAAATGAGACGTATCGGAGAACCCCTCGGCCGTTAGTTGGGCGATCCCTTCCGGATCGATTTTCAGGATTTCCCGTCCGCCGGCGTCGATGGTCTCGACATAGTCGCTGGTCACATGGCGGTATTCAGTCGTGTCCTCCATGGCGGGGACAAGAGGGTGAAAGTCTGAGCTGGTCATAGCGCGTCCTCACATTGCGTTTGCGAGAGCATAGAAAATTCAGGGGCGGCAACCAAGACCGGACAGGCGTGGTTAGCCTGGCGTCGCTTATTTCTTGCGGAACGCTTCGATGCTGATGACGTCGGCGGTCTGCGGCGAGTTATCGCTGGCTTCATCGCCGGAGGTTTCCGGCGCGGGCGCTTCCGAGGCGGTGGCGGCGGCTTGTTGCGGCGCCGGTTCTTCGGCGGTGAATTCCTTAATGTCGGCCTCTTCTTGCGGAGGTTCCTCGGCAAGGGTTGTGCCAGCCACCTGCAGGGTGAAATTGACGGATGGATCAGAGAACGCGGTTACGGCGGTAAATGGCACGTACAAACGATGCTTCTTGCCGCTGAAGGACAGGGTCACCTCGAACCCATCGTCGGCGACCAGCAGATTTTCGAATTGGTGTTGAAGGACAATGACGATTTCTTCCGGGTATTGCGCTTTGAGGAAACCGGGGATGCCCACTTCCTCGTGGTCTGTGCGGAAGTTGATATAAAAATGATGCTCGCCCTCGGGACCTTCGGCCGCAAGTTGGTCAAGCGCCCGGCGCAGGACATGGCGCATCGCGTCGGCGATCCACTCCTGATATTTGTACGGATCTTCTTCGGTCATCCCCGCTGACTTTCGCCTCTGTTTGATTGACGCCGTCGCCGCCAATCGATGTTTCCCTCAATTCCGATCGAGCTTCGCGGCGCCCGATTCGGCATTTCTTAAATTTAGTGGAGGGCTTCTGTTGCCAGGTGCCCTCCGAACCCCGTGGTAAACCGGTTATTAAGCGGCTACCGCAAATGCCTCATTGTCGTTGGCATTTGTAAAGTTTAGCCCGATAACGGTGGTACCATGCCGGACGAAAGCGAGGTCTTTACTACGCACGTCGATCCTGTTTCGCCCCCATAAACCTTTGAAAATAATCGGTTAAATTGGTGGAGGCGCCGGGCACTGCCCCCGGGTCCGCTACGCTTATTCCACAACGCGTTTATCGTCATAGCCGGAAAACCGGCACAACAAATATAGTTCGTTCCGGAGTCCAAGGAAAGGGCGTCGATGTTTTACCGGTCCCTTGGGCCAAGATTTTGCAGGCAGGGCGTGAGCGGGCTAAAGTGCGGCACGATTTTTCACCTCAGGATTCCGGATCACATGGAGCTTACCGCCGAACAACGGGCCGAAATTGATGCGGCCAAAGCCTCGACCTCGCAGACCAGCCGTCCCACCGTTCCCGAACTTGAAGAACTATTGTTCGAACCACTGCCGGTTTTGGATCATGGCTTTGTCCGGGTGATCGATTACATGGGGGACGACGCGGCCATCGTGCAGGCGGCCAGGGTCTCTTACGGCAAGGGCACCAAGAAGGTTTCCGACGATGCCGGGCTGATCAATTATTTACTGCGCCACCGGCACACGACGCCGTTCGAAATGTGCGAGATCAAATACCACATCAAGCTGCCGATCTTTATCGCGCGGCAATGGATCCGTCATCGCACGGCCAATGTGAATGAATATTCGGCCCGCTATTCGGTCCTGGACCGTGAGTTTTATATACCAGGTCCCGATCAGCTCGCGGCGCAATCTGCCTCCAACCGTCAGGGCCGGGGTGATTTGCTGGAGGGCGAGGAGGCGCAACGGGTTCTTGATATCCTCCGGGAAGACGCCACCCAAACCTATGATCACTACGTCGAAATGCTCAACGAAGACGAAGAAGGCAATGTGATCGAAGAGGGGAAGGATGGTCTGGCCCGCGAACTGGCGCGGATGAACCTCACCCTCAATACCTATACGCAATGGTATTGGAAGATCGATCTGCATAATCTGCTGCACTTCCTCTCGCTTCGTGCCGATGATCATGCTCAGTACGAAATCCGGGTCTATGCGGAGGCCATGCTGGAAACCGTCCAACGCTGGTGCCCGATCACCTATCAGGCGTTTATGGATTACCGGGTCGGCGGCACCAGCATTTCAGAAAAGGGCATGCAGGTTGTCCGGGATATGCTGGACGGCAAGCCCGTCTCCCAGGAAGCCAGTGGCATGAGCAAGCGCGAATGGCGCGAACTAATGGCCGAGTTGGGCAGGGACGCTTAGCAAAGCCGAAGGGGCGCACTTGCCAGGTTCGTAATGCCTGCCTATCTAACATTTCAACAAGACAGGGCGACCGATGGCGTCAATATGATAGGCTACGTGTCGCACGTTCCCGGAAAACCGGGTCAGACTTGATTGCATGGCCTAGCGTCCTGTCATATAAGCACGGCAACAGGAATTCGGGTAAACACCCTTTTCACCAGAGTTATACGAGAGAGGAATCAAGCGATGGCATGGGATTCACAGCGCGGCGGCCCCTGGGGGGGCGGAGGCGGCGGTGGCGGCCAGGGCCCTTGGGGCGGCGGCGGCAGTGGCATGGGCGGCGGACGCCCGCAGCCACCCGACATCGAGGAAATGCTTCGCAAGAGCCAGGACAAGTTCAAACGTTTCCTGCCCGGCAGCGGCGGCGGCGCCAAACGCATTGTTTTGGTGGCGATTGCCGTTGTCTTGGTGTGGCTGGCGACCGGGTTTTACCGGGTACAGCCTGGTGAGCAGGGCATCACCCTGTTGTTCGGCAAATATGTGGGCCAGACAAATCCCGGTCTGAACTATTTCCCGCCGGCGCCGATCGGCCAGGTGTTTACGCCGAACGTGGCCAATACGAATACCACCCAGGTCGGTTTCCGCTCTCTGGGGCAGTCCGGCACCCGTTCTGAATCGGTTCGCGACGTGTCGGAAGAAAGTCTGATGCTGACCGGTGATCAAAATATCATCGACATCGACTATGTGGTGCAATGGCGGATCAAGAATGCCGCCGAGTTTTTGTTCAATATCCGCAATCCGGAAGCCACGGTGAAGCTGGCGTCCGAAAGCGCTATCCGCGAAGTGGTCGGTCAGACCAACCTGCAGGATGCGCTGGCCGGCCGGCGGACAGAGGTTGAACAGAAAACCCAACAGGTGCTGCAGAAGATCATGGACAGCTACAAGGCTGGTGTCTTCGTCGCTTCGGTGAAGATGCAGAAGGTGGAACCGCCACAACCGGTCATCGATGCGTTCAACGATGTGCAGCGGGCCCGCCAGGATAAAGAGCGGCAGGAAAACGAAGCCAACGCCTATCGCAACGACATCGTGCCGAAGGCCAAGGGTGAAGCTCAGCGGATGATCGAAGAGGCAACCGGTTATAAGGAAAAGCTGGTGCGTGAGGCCGAAGGTGAAGCGAAACGCTTCCTGTCGGTCTACGAGGCCTACAAGGGCGGTAAGGAAGTTACCCGCTCCCGGCTCTATCTGGAGCGAATGCAGCAGGTCTTCCGTAATTCGGAAAAAGTCATTGTTGATCCAGGCCAGGGCGGCCAAGGCGTCGTGCCCTATCTGCCGCTGCCGGAGCTTCGCAAGAAAAGCGGAGGAACGAACTAATGAGTAAAGTGGTTCTTGCCGTTCTCGGCATTCTCGTTGCCGCGCTGGGCATCACTGCCTTCAGCGCGCTCTACACGGTTCATCAAACCCAGCAGGCGCTGGTCCTCCAGTTCGGCCGACCGGTGCTGGTTGAACAGGAGCCCGGTCTGCACTTCAAGGTGCCGTTCGTGCAAAACGTGATGTACTTCGACCGCCGGATTCTGGACCTCGATCCGCCGGCGCAGGAGGTCATCCTGAACGACCAAAAGCGTATCAATGTGGATTCCTTCGTGCGCTATAAGATTGTTGATCCGTTGGAATTCCGCAAAGCCGCGTTGACTGATCTCAACTTCCGCAACATTTTCGGCGCGCGCCTGAACGCGGCCGTCCGTGCCGAAGTGGGTAAGGCGCTGTTGGCGGATATGTTGTCCGACAAACGGGACGATCTCATGCGCCGCGTGACGGAAACGCTGAAGCAACAAGCGACCGAATTCGGCATCGAAGTGGTCGATGTGCGTATCGGTCGGACCGATCTGCCGGAAGCCACCTCGCAGGCGGTGTACAATCGGATGCGATCCGATCGTATCGCCGAAGCGGCGCGCCTGCGATCCGAAGGTGCGGAGATCAAAGCCAAAATTCAGGCCGAGGCCGATAGGGATCGCACTGTGATCCTGGCGGAGGCGCAGCGGACCTCGCAGATCCTGCGCGGTGAAGGCGAGGGGGCAAAGACGTCCATCCTGAACGAAGCCTTTGGACAGGATCCCGAGTTCTTCAAGTTCTATCGCTCCATGGAAGCCTATGATCAGGCCTTCGGCGAAGGAACGACCATGGTGCTGAGCCCTGATTCGGACTTTTTCAAGTTCTTCAGCGATGAACAGGGCGGTAGCGGGGTAAAGCCCGGCAACTAATCAGGTTTTCGGGCGCCTAGCGAATGTCGGAACTGTTTACGGCGTTGGCCCTGGCGCTCGCTATTGAGGGGATGCTCTACGCCTTGTTTCCGGACGCCATGAAGCGGTTCATGGCTCAGGCCCTGGAGGCGCCGGAGCAGGTGCTGCGAACGGCGGGGCTCATCGCGGCCATTGCCGGGGTTGCCGTGATCGCGCTGATCCGCATGTGAGTTTAATAAATTATCGGTGATTACGGGATTTTTCCCTGTTGTGCCGTCGCTTTTGCCTTATATATGTATAGGTCTGAGAGACGCTAATTCGGGCGGCGGAATTGTCGTTTTCCGCCGTTGTTCTCTAGATAGACCTGAAAAATTTTCTAAGCGTGAGGAAGATACAATGCGGCACACTGGCGTCCCAGCACGGTCCAAAATCATGACAGCCATTGGCGGCGATCGCCGGACCCTGCGGATTGTCAATTTCATCATGTTTTTGGCGGCGGCATTGATGCTGTTGGCCTCGACCGCGCAAAGCCGCGCCGCGCCGGAAAGCTTTGCTGACCTGGCGGAAAAATTGTTGCCGGCGGTGGTGAATATCTCTACCTCGTCCGTTGTCAAAGGGCATGGCGGACCGAACCTGCCGCAGTTTCCGCAGGGCTCTCCGTTTGAAGATTTCTTCCGGGACTTTTTTGATAAGAATCGTCCCGACCAGCCACGCCGGGCGACGTCTTTGGGGTCCGGCTTTATCATCGACAAATCCGGTATTGTGGTGACCAACAACCACGTGATTGCGGACGCCGACCAGATCACTGTCGTCCTGCAGGACGATACCAAACTGGAAGCGAAGCTGATCGGCCGCGATCCGAAGACGGACTTGGCCGTCCTGAAAGTTGAATCGCCGACCGATCTGCCGGTGGCGCCGTTTGGGGATTCCGAGAAGCTGCGGGTCGGCGACTGGGTGATGGCCATTGGCAACCCGTTCGGCCTTGGCGGCACAGTGACCGCTGGTATTGTCTCGGCCCGCGGCCGGGATATTGAATCGGGCCCTTACGACAACTTCATTCAGACGGACGCGTCGATCAACCGGGGGAACTCGGGCGGACCCTTATTCAATATGGCCGGCGAGGTTGTTGGCATTAACACGGCGATCTTCTCCCAAACCGGCGGCAGCGTGGGCATCGGCTTTTCTGTGCCCACCTCGACGGCAAAGGGGGTCATCGATCAGCTTCGTAAATATGGCCGGACCCGCCGGGGCTGGCTGGGTGTTCGCATCCAGCAGGTGACTGGTCAAATCGCCGAGAATTTGGGTCTTGATGATACGTCGGGCGCATTGGTCGCCAGCGTCAGCGAAGGCAGCCCCGCGGAAAAAGGGAATATCCAAGCCCGTGACGTGATCTTGAATTTCGACGGCAAGAAAGTTGACGAGATGAAATCTTTGCCCCGGATCGTGGCGGAAACAGAGATCGGCAAGGCCGTCGATGTGGATGTCTGGCGGGACGGCAAAAAGGTCACCACCCAGGTGACTGTCGGCGAGCTCAATGAGGAGGTCGCGACCCTGGGGGGCGAAGGCGGTTCGGAAAATGACGGCCTGAAAAAAGAGCTCGAAATTCCGGCGCTCGGCGTCAAATTGTCGGGCATCTCCGGTGACACGCGAAAGATGTTCAAACTCAAATCCGGGCAAAAAGGCGTGGTTATCACCTCGGTTGATCCGAACGGTGCGGCTGCCGAGCAACAGATCAAACCCGGCGACGTCATCCTGGAAGTGGATCAGTCCGAAGCCCAATCTCCGGACGAGGTGGAGAAACGTATCAAAGCCGCGATCGAGAAGGGCAGAAAATCGGTCCTACTTTTGATGGAGCGGCAGAGCGGCATCGGCTTTGTGGCGATCCGTATCACAGAAAAGAAAAAATAGATTTTGACCAATTCCCAAAGCGGCGCCTTCGGGCGCCGTTTTTATTTGGGCAGACTGGGTCCCTCTTTAATCCTTCCCGGAAGATTGGTACATAGTCCTCGCCGGAGCGCTCCGGCGATTGAACTCGCGCAATAGGAATGATCAATGACCTCTTCTCTGGTCCGGCCGTTCGCCGCCCTTCGACCCGCCCAGGAATTCGCGGCCGAGGTTGCCGCACCGCCCTATGACGTATTGAATACCGAAGAGGCGCGGGCTTTGGCCGACGGCAAGGAATGGAGCTTCCTGCACATCTCCAAGCCGGAGATCGATCTGGCGCCCGGCGCCGACCCCTTTTCCGACGCGGTTTACGCCAAGGCGGCGGAGAACATGGCGAAGATGATTGAAGCCGGCGTGCTCAAACGCGACGACAAGCCCTGTTATTATGTCTACCGCGTGCAGATGGGCGATCATGTGCAGACCGGTATCGCCGCCGCCGGTTCGGCCGAGGCCTACAAAAACAATCTGATCCGGCGGCACGAGTTGACCCGGCCCGATAAGGAAAATGACAGGGTTCGGCAAATCATGGCGGTGCGCGGTCATACCGGTCCGGTGTTTACCACACACAAGCCGGAAGCCGATCTGACCGCCGTCGTGAACGAGGTCACCGCCGGTGTCCCTGCCTATTCGGTGACCGGTGAAGGGGATGTCCAGCATACCGTCTGGGTCGTCTCCGATGATGGATTGATCGCGCGGATCACCAGTGGGTTTGAGCGGCTGGGCGTCATCTATATTGCCGACGGGCACCATCGGTCCGCCGCCGGCACGCGTGCCGCGGATGAATGCCGTGCCGCCAATCCCCAGCATACGGGTGAGGAGCCCTATAATTCTTTTCTCGTGGTGAGTTTCCCCGAGCCCGAAGTGAAAATTCTGGACTACAATCGCATCGTTAAAGACCTGAACGGATTGACGCCGGAGGGGCTGGTGGAAAAGCTGAAGGCCTCATTTAAGGTCGAGGTACAAGGCAGTGCGGCCAAGCCTACCAAGCCCCGTCAATTCGGCATGTATGTTGCCGGCCAATGGTACAGCCTGGACTTCATTGGCGAGGCGCCAGGGGACGCAACGGCCAGTGACCGATTGGATGTCAGTGTATTGACTGCACATGCGCTTAGCCCGGTATTGGGTGTGGGCGATCCCCGTACCGATCCGCGGATAGATTTCGTCGGCGGCATTCGCGGCATGGCGGAACTTGAAAAGCGAGTGGACAGTGGGGAGTGGGCAGTTGCTTTCGCGCTTTATCCCACCAGCATTCCCGATCTGATGTCAGTTGCCGATGCAGAGGAAATCATGCCACCCAAAACGACCTGGTTCGAACCCAAGCTGGCGGACGGGTTGATCTCCTTGATGCTGGATTAACAACGTCTCGTTTGGTCCTTCATCCAAGCCGCATCTCCGTATAACTACGTATTTGCCGTCCAACAGGGCGCGACATAATCGTGCGTTATAACCGATGGCTGAGGTTGCGGGATGGCATCCAATCTGCTGGAGCGGGTGACAGGCCGATTTAAGCGGCTGTCCAGATCCAGAAATAATGATGGCGAAGGCGTGAATGGGGTCGACCTTGAGAATGGGACGATCAGCATTGACGTGGAAGGTCTCGGCTACGACGAAGTCGGCACCCGCGATGTATTTCGGGAAGGCGAAGAGAATGAGGGACGGGAGATGCTCATCGCCGATGACCCCAGCGTCTACATCATTGATCTCCGGCCCTTCTACAAGGCCATCAACACGGAAACCGGCAGCCGGCTTGCCAATGGACTGTTGGAGACCGCGGAGAATATGTTGGAGCGCCGGCTTAAAGGCGAAGGCACCTACACCAACCGCGATAATGAGGTGATTCTGTTTCGATTTCGCAACTCCCGGGAGGATGGGCTCCGGGTTGCAGTCGGGTTCGTTAATGAAATTGGCCGGCATTTCCTCCGGGACGCCTATAAGTCCGAAGACTTCGTCGAGCAGGTGATCAACATGTCGGAATCGAAAACGGCCATCGACGGTGACGGTAATATCAATGTGGATAATGCTCTCAAGTACCGGCTGATCGTGGATCGATCGACCGAGAATGAATTTGTGCCCGAATGGGATACAGAGGAATCTGACCGCTATCGCGAGCCTCGGGACTTGATGGAGCTGGCCGTGGAAATTCACCATCGGCCCACCTCTGAAAAGATCGAGAGAACCGGTGCCGACCGTCGTCAGATGTCTTTGCCGTTCGAGGGTGAGGACCGCCGTAAAAAACAGCGCGGACGCCGGGACGAGGACAATCCCTCCATGAATGTCTGGCGTCCCAAGTAAAGAAATGCGTTAAGCTCTGGATTCCGGAACGTCTTTCCGTCTTAATACACCAAACAATCCATGACTATTGACGGGAGGCCAGCATGGACGCATCCGGCGACACAAGCACATCCGTTTCTCCGCTCCAATCGGGGCACCTCAGGGGCGTACATCATCTTGCGCTTACCACCGAAGACATGAAAATGACCACTGAATTCTATGTGGACGTGCTCGGCATGAAGCTGGTCCATGCGATGAAGGTGCCGGACGGTGTGGGCACGGTGAATAACAGGGGCAATCCGCCGTGGGAGCGTCTCCGCCACTACTTCTTTGATATGGGCGGCGATAGTCTCTGGGCGTTCTTCGAAATTCCCAAAGGTGAAAAGCAACAATCCGACCGGGATAATATCGGCGGTATGCAGCATGTAGCTTTCGCTGTTTCCGAGGCCGAGTTCGAGCCACTACAGAAACGGCTTGAGTCTCATGGGGTAGAGATAGACGGGCCGGTGGAAATCCTGCCGGGGTTGTTTTCCTTCTATTTCTACGACCCCAACGGCATCCGCCTGGAGGCCTGCTGCAAACCGTCGGACGGCGGCAATCAGCAGGTGGTCGAGAGCGTCACTCAGTCCAAAGATGTGGCCAAAGACGAGCTGCGCACCATGACCGATGACGAGGAATGGCTCGACCGGATGACGGCGGGACTGGACTAGGGAGAAAAAGACGATGGCGGCGGAAGGGTATAACAACCGGCAGAACTTTGAGATGGAGAACTGGCCGGAGCTGCGGGAATCAATGAACAATGTGTTCAAGTTGATTTTCCCCACCCGCAAGGTGCCGGGCGAGTTGAAACAATTTGTGTTCACGGCGGCGAGTTTGGCCAGCGGCTGCCGCCATTGCCAATCTCACGGCTCCTACCACCTGCACAAAATCGGCGTGCCGGACGAAAAAATTCAGGCCATGTGGACCTATCAGGACTCGGATTTGTTTTCCGAAGCAGAGCGCGCAGCCCTTGATCTGGCCTTTGCCGCGGGTGTTGCCCCCAGCGCGGTTGAACCGGAGAATTTTGAGGAGCTTCGCAAGCACTATTCCGATGACGAAATTATCGAGTTACTGGCGGTGATTGCCATCGGCGGTTTCCTTAACCGCTGGAACGACACCATTGCCACGGTGACTGATCAGGAATCCATCGATTACGCCAACAAGACATTACGGCCCGTCGGCTGGGGCGCCGGTAAGCACACTGGGCAGCCGGAAGAACAGCGCAAGGCGCACCCAATCACGTTGGGCTGGACGAATAAGTAACGGTTTTCGTTAGCCGCGTAGCAGGGCCGTTATTCTGGAATCTTCCTTGGCGTACTTGCGGGCGCGGAATATCTGATTGGTGGTCCCGATCTGAGGAACATTGTTGTAGAACGGCGAGACATACTCCCACACGATCTCGCCGTCTTGGGTGACCTCAAACATTCGGCCGTGCTGTCCCTCGCAAATGAAGGTATTGCCGTTGGGCATCCGATGCACGCCACTGACCCGCGGGGAATAGAACGTGACCGCCGGCTTCCCTTTGTACTGCCAGGCAATTTCCTTCGTCTTGGGATCGATTTCCAGAATACGGGAATGTTCCGGTGTCGGCTGTTCGGAACCATTGGCAAATAAGATGATATTTCCGTTCTTCAGCCTTTGGCAGTCATGCTGCCCACCCCAGCTGCGGTCGGCCATCTCCCAATCGATAGCGCCGGTTTCCCGGTTGACCAGTATGATCAAATCAAGCTGACGAAAACTGACCAGAATGTTTCCATCGGGCTGGACATGGCAGGTGTTGGCGTGGGCGAATTCATGCCGGTTGGTGTTTGGACGTAAGGGATAGGTGTCGTAGGGGAAATGGTCCTTCAGCCGCCACTCCCATACAATTTTTCCGTCGCGGTCCACTTCCCGGAGCACATCTTCATAGACGCCGCCGTCCGCGTGGTCGCTGTCGGGCAGGCCGCCTTTGATCCGGTCCGCTTCGTTCGAAGGTGTCAGTTCCCACGATAAATAAAGCACGTTGCCGGAAGGCGTGGGGTTGAAGTCATGGTGTTGGAACAAATCCGTATGCTCCCAGACGATTTCACCTCCGGGGTCGAATTCCAACAGCCGCCCACCGCCGGCGGCGAGTCTCGGCCCACCCTTGGCTTTTACCGAGATCAGGAGATTGCCGTTTTCCAGAAGCTGGCCGTAGTTCCCCAGCATCCCCGGCAGCCGCCATTGATGGGCGATTTCGCCCCGTTCGCCCAGCAAAAAGCATTCCTTGCCGCCCGCCGGCGCAAAGAGAACATATCCCGGCTGAAATAGTTCCCGTTCCGAACACGTAACGCCGTATTGTAGTGGCCGCATGGGCTGCTCCTTGAAATATCGATATTGCAGGCAGATTTATTGGCAGAACCGTCCACCGTCCACATTGATGGACTGTCCGGTGAGAAAATCACTGTCCTCAGACGCAAAGAACAGCAATGAACCGATCAAGTCCTCGGGCATCATATCCCGCTTAATAATCCGGCTTTGAACGGTGGGCGCCCGGGCAACATCCAGTTGCGGATGGTTTTTGACACCTTCGCTCTCGGTAAGACCGGGAATGAGGCAGTTCACGAAGATATTCTTATCGCCCAGCTCCCGGGCTGCTGAACGGGTCAGGCCGAGAATGGCGCCTTTCGAGCTCACATAGTGTGCAAAACCCGGGCCGCCGTAATAAAACGTGCCTGAGCTTACATTGATGATCTTTCCGCGCCCGTTCTTGATCATGCTCGGCACGCAGGCCTTGATACATTGAAAAGTACCTCGCGCATTGACGGTCAAGACGCGATCCCATTCTTCATTGGACATTTCCATGATCGGCGTGATCATCAGTTCGGCAAAGAGAGCAGCATTGTTGACCAGAATCTCGATGGAACCAAATTCCGCCTCGGTACGGCTGACCAGTCCTGCGAGTGAGTCATCGATGGTGACATCAGCTTCGATGGCGATCGCGGCGCCGCCGTTGCTATTTATCTCGTCGGCGACCCGGGAGGGATCTGCAATATCGGAGACGACGACCTTTGCGCCTTCCTGAGCCATAGCCTTTGCATAGGTCTCACCAATACCTTGGGCCGCGCCGGTCACGACGGCCACCTTTCCGGCCAATCTGTTCATGTCTATCTCCTTGATAAATAGAATTTTACGAAGGCATCATTTCTCGATAGCTATCGAGCAATTCTCTAAATTTTGACGCGACCTTTCTTCCCGCCACGGCGTGGGGCGCGTCGTCGTCCTCGCTTTGTCCGGGATACTCTTCCAGTGATTTATAGCTCTCGCGGGTGGTGATCCGGTCCCACCAGGCCTGAACGTTCGGCCGGCCTTCGATCCACAAGTCGAGCAGTCTGAGCAAATCCAGCACTTTGATAAACGGCGCATGGGTGATTTCGACCAAGCTGATGGCTTCTCCCATGATCCAGGGACGTCCGTCGGCAAGGGTTTTCTCCGCCTTTGCGAATATCCGCTCCCATGCACCGACAGCGCGCATAACATAAGGCGAATCCAGGCCTTCGCGGATGCATGATTGTTGCCGGTGAATCCGATCAATATCCGTCACCTGTTTCCACCGTTCTTCCATTTTCTCGATGGGAACGGCGAGGCGAAACTTGGTCACAAAGTTAATGGATGCCGTGGCCTGATACCCCGATTCGTCGCAGTCTTTGATCCACTCGTCCATGTGGGCCCGGTGTACAGGATCGTGGGGGCTCAGTGCCGGGATATCCTTAAGACCGTCAATGTAGCGGCAGATGATGGAAGACTCCCGGATCGCCCGGCCGTTATGGACCAGGGTCGGCACCTGGGACTTCCGGTTAAGTTTCTGATATTCGGGCGTGAATTGCTCACCTTTCATCAGGACGATCTTGCGAGGCTCCCAATCTGTGATGCCTTTTTCACGGAGGGTCATCAATACCCGGTTCGAGCAGATCGAATCGGCTTCTTCCAGATAATAGAGTTCAAGCATTCACTGATCCTGTCCGCGACCCATTAGTTTCTGCTGTTAAAGTTATTTGAGTTGCCGCGCCCCGTAAACGGCGACGCTTTAATTGTATTGGCGCAGGCAGCCATAAATTGGAAGGCCGGTCCGGTTGCCCGGCGCCGGCCCCCTCAAACATTTGGACTGCTTGGACTGTCACTGAACGACGATGTCCTCCCCCTGTTCTGCCAGCTAGCCGGTGATCTCATTCATGGCTTGTTCGAATTCATCCACGTCGAAATACAGAGGGCCCATGCCGCCCTGATAAGCGATCTTGCCGTCATTCCCGATGATGTAGAGCCGGTCGGGCCAGGACTGATATTTGTCCTCTGCCTCGTTCTCCATATTGTCGAGAAGCATCGGGAAAGAGAAGTTGTAGCGCAGCATACAGGCGGCAGCGACGTCAGCACGCTCGTCCGCTGTCTCCGGCTGTTCAAAGACAACCCCCTCGTCCAGATTTCGGGGCACCTGATCCTCGCCCTCGGCATGGGCTTCCCGGATGTAGACACCAAAGAATTTTGCTTTATCGCCGTAGGATTTCGCCAGTTCGTCGAGGCGCACGGCCCCGTCTCTGAAAGGCGGTCACGTATACGAGCCGAATATCAATCCGATCGGTGTGCCGAAATGGTCTGACAGCCGTTCATTTTCTCCGGTTCGTTTGCCGTGGGCATCAAGCCGTTCGACCTCGAAGTCCGGCGCCGGATTACCCACCTTGGGGGATTTTTCCCGGTCTCGGATGACCCGATTCTCGATAAATGATCGAAGCTTCTCCCGGGTTAGTCCACGGGTTTCCAGCCATTCCTCGGTCGAGTTGACCACGATGGCTTCAAATTTTTCAGGAAGTTCTACCGCCACTTTCTGTCTCCCATTCGCAAATTGGCTGCAGACCAGGCGCCGCCCGATCCAATTATATAAAGTTATTCTAAATGAAAACCTTCGTCTAATTGATATATCTAATGATATGAATTAGAAAATCTAAATAATGGTCGATTATCCTTCATTGCCGCCGCTCAATGCGCTCCGGGCCTTCGGCGCGGTGGGCCGTTACCTCAGTTTTGCCAAGGCGGCTGAGGAGTTGCATGTCACCCCCGCCGCGGTCAGCCAGCAGATTAAGAACCTGGAGGCTATTCTCGGACTGAACCTTTTTCACCGTCTGGGGCGGCGCATCACTCTGACAGAAGCTGGTCATCAGCTATTGCCGGGTATAGAGAACGGGTTTGGCGAAATGGAGAGGGCGGTTAGACGAGTTCGAATGCTCGGCCAGCCGACCTATATTTCCTGTAATACCGTCGGGGCATTTGCCGCCCGATGGCTGGTGCCAAGGTTAGAGCGCTGGACAAAGGCATATCCCAAAATTGACGTGCGGATCTCCACCTCGGCCGAACTGGTCTCGTTCGAGGAGCGGGAAATCGACATGGCGATTAGGTTGAGTGCCGGCGAGGAAATGGGATTGTATACTGAACTGCTGCAACGGGAAACGGTGGTGCCGATGTGTAGTCCCGCTCTCTTGACGCAGACGCCTCCCCTTCGCCGCCCTGAAGACCTGGTGAATTTTCAACTTATTCATTTCACCCCGGCGGCCGGGCGGATCAATACGCGATGGGCGGATTGGTTGAAAATCGCCAAAGTCGAAACGGTTGATCCCGAACGGGGAGTTTCGTTGAGTGACGGCACGGCCGCACTGAATGCGGCTATTGCCGGTCAAGGCGTGGTATTGGCCCCGAAGACCATTGCTCTAATCGATCTGGCCCTGGGGACGCTGGTTATTCCCTTTGACATTGAACTGCCGACCGATCTTGCCTGGCGCCTTGTGATGCCGCCAGGAAATCTAGAGCGGCAGGAGATCCGGGATTTCCGGACCTGGCTTTTGGAAGAGTCGAGGGGAGACCAGTAACGCCGACGCGAGGGCCTAAATCATCGCCAGATCGTGCAGGCTGCCCGCATCCTTGATGTAGAGGGTGCGCCCCTTGCGCTCGATGATCTTGCGCTGTTTCAGTCCGGCCATGATGCGGCCCACGGTTTCCCGCGCCAGGCCGACGCCGTTGCCGATATCGGATTGGGTTGGCACCTCGGCGATAATCAGGCCGCCCGATTGATCTGGGAGTGGTTTGGCCATGCGGAGAACCTCCAGACACACACGTTGTTCAGCGTCCAGTAAACTAAAATCGCTGATCCGGTCATTTGCCGCCCGGATAATTCGGGAGAGCCGACGCAGCAACGCTAGGGCCGCCGCCGGGTGGCTGGTCATGATGTCAATGAAGGCCTTGCCCGGCAGAGTGGCGATGATGCAGTTTGACTTGGTGATAACCCAAGCGGACCGGGGCAGTCCGTCAATGGCCGCCAATTCTCCGAACACGTCGCCGTCGCCGAGGGTCGCGTAGTCGACCGCCTTGCCCGCTTCGGAATAGTTTACCACTTGCGCCCGACCGCTGACGATGACGTTGACGTCGTTCAGTTCGTCACCCCGGTTGATCACGTGCTCACCGGGCCCGCATTGGCGCCACCGGCACTTGGACTCCAGTGTCTCGCGAGCATCTTCCGGCAAATCTCGGAAAAGTTCAATACTTTCAAGGCTTTGATCAGTCATGTGGCCCTATAATCCATGGCGGTTTTTTATATGTTCTCTGAACTATAGCGGAATTTCTCGGAAGTCACCGAGAAAAATCGCTCCGCGACTGGCAAGTTTTCATGACACAGGTATGATCCGCCCATGATCGAGTCCGACCAGAAGCCGCTCCTCATCCTCGCCGGGCCGACGGCGAGCGGTAAATCCGGGCTTGCCCTGGCGGCGGCGGATCACTTCGATGGTGTCGTGATCAATTCCGATTCCATGCAGGTCTACGCGGAACTGCGTATCATCACCGCGCGGCCGTCCGCAGAGGATGAGGCCCATGCGCCGCACGAGCTTTATGGTGTGATGCCCGCGGCGGAGCGGTGCTCGGCCGGGCGTTGGAGAGAGTTGGCTGTTGGGGCGATTGAGGAGGCTTGGGCGGAGAGCAAATTGCCGATCCTGGTCGGCGGGACCGGGCTGTACATAAAGGCGCTGCTGGAGGGGCTCAGCGAAATCCCCGAGGTGCCGGACGGCCTCCGACAGGAGGTGATCGCCCTCCATGAAGCCTTGGGCCCAGAGGCCTTTCACGCAAGGGTGGCCGAGGTGGACCCTGAGGCGGCGGCGCGCCTGCCGAGTGGGGACCGTCAGCGCCTGATCCGAGCCTATGAGGTGTTTCTGGCAACCGGGACTCCCCTGACCCAATGGCATCAGACGGCTCCGGCGACCCCCGATCTGGCGGCAGACACTTATACAATTCTTCTCGATCCACCGCGGGACGAGCTCTACGCTCGGTGTGATGCAAGGCTGGAACAGATGCTGGCGAAAGGCGCGCTGGAGGAGGTTGGGGCGCTTATGGCGCTGTCTCTCGATCCATCCCTGCCGGCCATGAAAGCCCTCGGCGTGCCCGAGTTTATCGCCCATTTAAATGGGGAAAAAGAGTTGGAGCCAGCATTGGCCGCGGCCCAACAGTCCACCCGCAACTTCGCCAAGCGTCAAAACACCTGGTTTCGTAATCAATTTGGAAAGCCAAATGCGGTTTTTGCGCAATATTCGGAAAGAAAATTAGAAGAAATCTTTGCAGATATTCGTTTTTAGGTGTTGACGCCCTAAGCCTAACCCTATAGGTTCCGCCAACTCGCGCCGCAAAACCTTGCTGGGAAGGGGCTTTGCGCGCGGGTTTTGTTTGGAGATTGATCTTGGCGCGCCTACCCAGAGGGAATTTTGCGCCGCAAAGAAGTTGTCCGGCAGGCCGAAAATGGCCATTGGACCCAAGGAGGAAGTCATGACCGAGAACCGGTATTCCGGCGGAGAAATCATTCTGAAAGCCTTGAGCGATCAGGATGTAGATGTCGTCTTCGGATATCCGGGGGGTGTGACCCTGCCGTTGTACGACAAAATTTATTTACAGAATAAAGTCCGCCACATCCTGGTTGGCCACGAACAGGGCGGCGTGCACGCGGCCGAAGGCTATGCACGCTCTACCGGGAAGCCCGGCGTTGTCTTGGCGACGTCTGGTCCCGGCGCGACCAATACGGTCACCGGTCTGGTGGACGCGATGATGGATTCTATACCGATCGTTTGCCTGACCGGGCAGGTTGTTTCCAACCTGATTGGCAATGATGCGTTCCAGGAAGCGGACACGACCGGCATTACCCGCGCCGCGACCAAGCACAATTATCTGGTTCAGTCGACGGATGATCTGGCCCGCGTCATGCACGAGGCGTTTTATGTGGCGACTCACGGTCGTCCCGGCCCGGTCCTGGTCGATATCCCGAAGGACATTATCCTCGGCGAAGGCCGTTATGTGGTTCCGGAAGACGTGAAACCTCGGAACTACAGCCCGACGACCAAGGGCGACCAGGAAAAGATCCAAGAGGCGTTTGAACTGCTGGCTAACGCCAAGAAGCCGATTATTTATGTCGGCGGCGGCGTGATCAATTCGGGCCCCGAAGCCTCCAAACTTGTGACCAAGCTGGTCCATCAGACCGGTTATCCGTGCACCACAACACTGATGGCGCTCGGCGCCTTCTCCGGCAATGATCCGCAGTTTATCGGTATGCCCGGGATGCACGGCACCTACGAGGCCAACAAGGTCATGTATGATTGCGACGTCATGTTTAATGTTGGCGCACGCTTTGACGACCGGGTGACCGGCCGGGTGGACGCCTTCTCTCCGGGCTCGAAGAAAATTCATATCGATATCGACCCGTCGTCGATCAACAAAAATATTACCGTCGACGTGCCGATCATCGGCGATGCCGGCAGCGTGCTGCAGGATATTCTCGATCTCTGGAATGAGCGCAAGCCGCAGATTGATAAGCCGGCGCTAGAAGCCTGGTGGAAACAGATCGACGAATGGCGCGGCGTGGATTGCCTGGGCTTCGAACAGGGCCCGGAAATTATCAAGCCGCAACATGCTTTGGTCCGCCTGCAGGGAATCCTACGGGGCCGGGATTACTATGTCACCACCGATGTGGGTCAGCACCAGATGTGGTCGGCGCAGTATCTGCTGTTTGACGAGCCGAACCGCTGGATGACCTCCGGCGGGCTCGGCACCATGGGTTACGGCGTGCCGGCGGCCATGGGCGTGCAGGTCGCGCATCCGGACTCCGACGTTGTCTGCGTGACCAGCGAAGGTTCTCTGATGATGAACATCCAGGAGATGAACACCATCGCCAAGAACAAGCTGCCGGTGAAGATCCTCAATCTGAACAATCAGATTCTGGGTATGATCCGCCAGTGGCAGGAACTGTTTCATGACAATCATGAATCCGAATGTGATCTGTCGGGTGGTCCCGACTTTATCAAGCTGGCGGAAGCGTTCGGCTTTACGGCACTGAGCGCCACAAACCCGGATGAAGTGGACGATGCCCTCTCGGAGATGCTGAACACTGATGGTCCGGTATTCCTGAATATGGCGGTCGCCCGGGATGAGAACGTGTTCCCGATGATCCCGGCAGGTGCGCCTCATAACGAGATTGTTCTGGGTCCGAACCAGCAAATGAATATGAAGGACGACAAGGCCAATGTAATGGCCTAAGGGCCAGCCCGGAACGAACCTTAGATAAGAACAGAAAGATGTGAATGGCCGCCCTCGGTCGAGGGCGGTGGAGAAGTGGAAATAGAAGATGGCGGAAGAAGAGAAACAAGAGCTTATCACCACGACCTTTTCGGTCATGGTGGATAACGAAGCCGGGGTGTTGCACCGGATCGTCGGCCTGTTTTCGGGACGGGGCTACAATATCGAGAGCCTGACCGTGTCCGAGGTCGATAAGACAGAGCGGCGCTCCAAAATCACCATTGTGACCAACGGTACGCAGCAGATCATCGATCAGATCCGCGCCCAGCTTGAACGTTTGGTGCCGGTGCACCGGGTGTCCAACCTTACAGAGGATGGCCGCTCCGTGCAGCGGGAGCTTGGGCTCATCAAGGTGCACTGCACAGATGATGACCGGGTTGAATCTATGAAGATAGCTGATAAATACTCGGCCGCAGTCGTGGACAGCACGCCGGAATCCTTCGTATTCGAAGTGGTGGGCAGTGCGCAAACAGTCGATAAATTCATCGATCTCATGAAGCCCTTCGGGCTGGTCGATGTGTCGCGGACGGGCATCGTCGCCATCGCCCGCGGCGGAGAGGAAATGTAATTTTTGATCAAGGCCCTCGTTGGTGCGGGGGCAGGGGAGAAGGAAGGAAAGATCGCCATGCGAGTTTTTTATGACAGAGACGCCGACGTCAATCTGATTAAGACCAAGAAGGTTGCCATTGTCGGCTATGGTAGCCAGGGCCACGCCCATGCGCTGAACCTGCGGGACAGCGGCGTGACCGAAATCGCGGTTGCGCTCCGGCAGGGTTCCGGCAGCATCGCCAAGGCCGAAGCCGAGGGCCTGAAGGTCATGACCCCGGCGGAAGCCGCCGGTTGGGCCGATGTGCTGATGATTCTGGCCCCGGATGAAATCCAGGCCGATCTCTATAACGAGGAAATTCACGCCAATTTGAAGGACGGCGCAGCGATTGCTTTCGCTCACGGCCTATCGGTTCATTTCGGCCTGATTGTTCCGCCGGAAGGTGTGGACGTGTTCATGATCGCACCGAAGGGACCCGGCCACACGGTCCGTTCCGAATTTGCGCGCGGCGCCGGTGTGCCGTGCCTGGTCGCGGTGGCGCAGGACGCCAGCGGTGGCGCTTTGGATGTGGCTCTCTCCTACGGTAGCGCTATTGGCGGTGGCCGGTCCGGCATTATCGAAACGACGTTTAAGGAAGAATGCGAGACCGACCTGTTCGGTGAGCAGACGGTGCTCTGCGGCGGTCTCACTTCGTTGATCACGGCGAGCTGGGAAACCCTGGTCGAAGCCGGCTACGCGCCGGAGATGGCCTATTTCGAATGCCTGCATGAGGTGAAGCTTATTGTCGATCTGATGTATGAAGGCGGCATCGCGAACATGCGCTATTCGATCTCCAACACGGCTGAATATGGTGACTACACCAGCGGCCCTCGGGTGATTGATCCCAGCGTCAAGGAGCGGATGAAAGAGGTGCTGGAAGATATTCAGTCCGGCAAGTTCGTTCAGGACTGGATGATGGAAAACAAGGTCGGCGCCCCGCGCTTCAAGGCCATGCGCCGCCGCGCCGCCGAACACGACATCGAAAAGGTCGGACAGAAGCTCCGCGACATGATGCCTTGGATTGGCGAAAACGCTCTGGTCGATAAGAATAAGACCAGCGGTTAATCCAACCGAGACGTAAATGTAAAAGGCCGGTCACGGGGACCGGCCTTTTCTTATGCGCGTTATGCGAAGGGCTATTTTTCGGTGAGGGTAATCATATCGTCGCCACCGGTGGCCTTGTGGCACGCAATGCAGCCTTTTTCGCCGCCCTTCATGAAGCGGCCGGCAATGGCGACGCCGGTCGGAGTCTTATCCTGGTTGCCGTTGGCCCGGTACTTGGCCCAGAACCAGTCCTTGTTCTCGGCGTCGTAGCCGGCTTCCCGCTTGAACATGACCGTATAGGCGTCCAGGAATTTATTGGGATCGGCAAACACGGCATCGACCTCCAGGTCTTTGCCCATGTGGTTGCTTTTCACCAGCACCTGGGCGGTTCGCCCATCCACGGTGATGTTGGTGCCGAGCACCTGTTGGATCCCGCCATGGGGCGGGCTGCCCTCGAACGGCTGGGTGTGGATGCGGTTTGGACCCACCAGCTTATTGTCGGCCAGAACGGACCAGAGCTTCTTGGCGAAGGCGACATCTTCGGCGCCGCCGAACGGTTTGTTTTGAGCAACGGCGCTGGTCGAGATCATCCCGGCCAGCGCGGCCGCCACGGAGAGTTTGATCAGATGTTTCACGGTTAAGTCCTAGCTGTTTGAGAATTGCACAGGTGCCCGCGATTAATCGGGGCATAAATTTTATGGCCTATTCTCAGTCCAACGGACAGGTGACCTTACGGGGAGTTGAGCCGTCGTGAGCTCACGAAGGGTCACAGATGCGAGAGGGAGGTTATTTCAGCCGGTTTCGCCGGCCCAGCATCTTGTCCATCAGCTTCGGCGCGCGGCCCGGCGTGGACCACGGGCACTTGGTAATGCAGATGGCGCAGCCCAGCGCTTCGCCGAAATAGGGGATGCATTTGTCGAAATTGACGAACCATTTCTTCTCGCCGCGCACGGTCTGTTTTTCCGGGAAGATGGCGCCCGGCGGACAGGCTTTGACGCAGACCTGGCAATTGGCGCAGAAATCCTCTGCGCCGATATCCTTGGGGGCGTCGGCGATCAGCGGTATGTCCGTGGTGACCGCGGAAAGCCTGAACGAGGAGCCGTAGACATCGTTTATGAGAGAGCCGTGCTTGCCGAGCGTTCCCAGACCGGCAGCAATGGCGCCCGGCATCATGCTGAGCGCAGAGGCAAATGGCCCTGCCCAGGCCTTCGCGTCATAGCCCTGGCCCAAAATAAAGTTGGCGACTTCGCGGCAGACTCGGGCGGCGCGATTGTATTGCCGGGCCACTTCCACCGCATTGCGAGGATTGTCCAATGACGGCGGCAGGTTGTTAAGCTCGTCGTGATCCATGGCGACGCCGAACACGATCAGCCAGGGGTGGTCCAACTCGTAGCCTTCATAAATATACATCGGGTCCATGGGCGTAACGCCGACCAGGTCTGCTTCGTGGGCGAGGGCGAACTCCTTCATGGCCGCTGTCCAGTCTTCGGGGGACTTTTCCACCTTGGCTGGGGCCTTCTCCACTTCTTTGGGGCCGCGTGGCGCGTCGTGGGAATAATGTTCGATGATCTCCGGGGAGCGCCGCTGAATGGCGATTACCTCATATTGCAGTTCACCGAACTCATGCCGATCCGCCGGGTGCCAGAAGAACGGCGACGGCCGGCGTGGCGTCTCTTCGCCCAATCCGTTCACCGTGTTGCCCGAGAGGTGTTTGGGCAGCAGCGCGGCAAAGTCATCGTATTTTTCAGGCAGCGGTTTATCGCTCATGATCAGCTCCGTTCATCCACGAACCGGGGGGCCTTGATACTGGCTTCGAACGCCTTGGCGAGCGTGCCCAGTTCCTGCACGTCGATGATGGCGCTGATTTCGAACACCCGTTTGATCTCGTCACTAATGGCGGCGGCGACGGCATCCGTATCTGCGCCGCGTTTGATCTCGATTTTCACCCGCATGTTCTCCAGATCGTCATCACCGGTTTCCAGAATCGCCTGGAAATCGTTGATGTCCGGATTGCGGAAGATGAAGTCCTCGAACTCCGAATGGTTCAGGTTGACGCCGCGAATCTTGAAGAAGCCGGTGGTGCGCGCCGCGTGCTGAATCATGGGGAACAGTTCGGCGATCTTACCGCTGCTCTTGCCCTTTTCGATCAGACGGACGATGTCTCCCGAATTCCAGCGTAAAAACGGTGTCGCGTTGTTGGTGAATAGAGGCGTGACACAGAAGGTGCCCGTTTCGCCCTCGGGTAATATCTCGCCGGTGTCCTCGTCCACCACTTCGCAATAATACATATCAGACCAGATATGAATGCCGTCATGGGCGTCGCCTTCGCAGCCCATCAAACCGGCCTCGCTCATGCCAAACACGTCATAGACTTTCGCGCCCCAGCGCCGGGCCAATTTTTCCCGCTTGGCGTCGGACAGGGTCTCCGCCGAGCAGATGACAATCCTCACCGAGCTCTCGGAGAGATCGATGCCTTTGGTGTCCGCCACGTTTACCAGATGCAGGGCAAAACTGGACATGGAAATCAGCACGGTTGGTTTCAGCGCCAGGATCAGATCGACCTGCGCTTCCGAGGGCACCGCGTTGCCGGCGCCAACCCAGTTCATACCAACATGCTGCTGATGGGCGCTGCGGGCCCAAATTTGGCCGGCCGGGTGAATGCCCAGCGGAAACGAGATGTGGCACAAATCGCCAGCTTTGATGTTGATGAACGGATAGGTCCGCGCCCAGCTTTCCAGCCCGTAGTTCACGTCGTCGAAGGTGCGTGGGTAGAACACCGGTTTGCCGGTGGTGCCGCCAGACCGCCAGTATTCGGCGATGTCGGTAGCGGAGGCGACATTAAAGTTCGCCATGAACTCTTCATGGTTGAATTCCCTCAGCACATCTTTGGTGACTATGGGGATCCGGCTCCAGACCTCTGGCTCGTCCAGATGGTTTTCATCGATATGGTCGAGCTTGCCCTTATACCATCTGGCCGACTTGGCGCGTTCAAAAGCGATCTTCTTCCGTTCGGACTGAACGCGCCGGATATCGGCGCGGTTTTCGGGGATGGGAAGCAGCGGGGCCATTCATTCCTCCTCAAGTGCTCATTTTGAGCCGGCCGTTCGTGTTGGCCTTATGGACGCTACTTTAATACCTTACACGGGAAGATAAACCGAATTAGCGGCAACAGGGATTTCGGGTATGCGGATCGTTATCATCGGCGGCGGTGCGGCGGGTTTGTATTTCGCCATCCTGATGAAAAAGGCGTGGCCTGATCACACCGTCTCGGTTTACGAACGCAACCGGCACGACGACACGTTCGGTTTCGGCGTGGTGTTCTCCGACGAGACCCTCGGCAATTTTCTTTCCTACGATCCTGACTCCTACGACCGGATCACCAATGCATTCGCCTATTGGGACGAGATCGACTTTGTCTTCAAGGGGAAGACCATTCGCACGGGAGGGCACGGCTTTTGTGGCTGCGGTCGGCGGGAGCTCTTGTTGATCCTACAGGAACGTTGCCGGGAGTTGGGCGTCGAGCTTCACTTCGAGGCGGAGATCACCGATCTTTCTCAATTTGCCGGCGCCGATCTGATCGTCGGCGCGGACGGCATCAACAGCATCGTCCGGGAGGCGCACTCCGACGCCTTCCGGCCGGATATCGAATGGCGGCGCAACAAGTTCGTTTGGCTGGGCAGCACAAAACCCCATGAGGCGTTCACCTTCGACTTTACCGAGAATGAACACGGCATCTGGGTCCTAGGCGCGTATCAATATAATGACGAACTTTCCACCTGGATCATCGAGGCGCCGGAACCGACCTGGGAAAAGGCCAGGGCGGAGGTGGAGAACCTCAGCGAAGAAGAGCTGTTGGCGTATATGGAAGAGCTGTGGGCGGACAAGCTGGAGGGCCACAAACTGGTCCCCAACAAATCCATCTGGCGGACCTTCCCGACCATCCGTTGTGAAAATTGGCATACAGACAATATCGTACTGATCGGCGACGCCTTGCACACGGCGCATTATTCCATCGGGTCGGGCACCAAGCTGGCCATGGAAGACGCCATCGCGCTCTATGAAGCGTTCAAGGACAATGCCGCAGTCAGCGATGCGCTGCCGGCATTCGAGGCGGCGCGCCGGACCGAAGTGGAGATTACCCAGCATGCCGCCGATGTCAGCGTGGTCTGGACCGAGAACGCCGCGCGCTATTGGGAGATGGAACCAATCCAGGCGTGCTATTCCATGCTCACCCGGTCCAAACAGATCACCCACGAGAACCTGCGCCTCCGGGATGCCGGCTTTATCGACGATATGGAGACTTGGTTTGCCGAAACTGTAAAGGGCAGGGGGCTTACCCCACCCGCCGGTGCGCCGCCCATGTTCGCGCCACTGCAACTGCGGGAGCTCACTCTGCCCAACCGGGTCGCGGTGGCGCCCATGGACATGTATATGGCGGAAGACGGTGTGCCCGGCGATTTCCACTTTGTGCATCTGGGCAGCCTCGCCATGGGGGGCGCCGGGCTGGTCTTCTCGGAAATGGCCTGCGTGTCCGAGGAGGGACGGATCACGCCAGGTTGTTCGGGCTTGTATGCGCCGGAACATGAGGCGGCCTGGCGGCGGATCATCGACTACGTGCATGCGCAGTCCGCGTCCAAGTTCTGCCTGCAGATCGGTCACGCGGGGCGCAAGGGATCGACCCGACTGGCGTGGGAGGGCATGGACAAGCCGCTAGAGGAGGGTAATTGGCCGCTGATCGCGCCGTCAGCCATTCCGTTCTATGACTTCAGCGATGCGCCCCGTGAAATGACCGAGGCCGATATGGATCAGGTCTGCGCGGACTTCGCGACTGCCGCGGCGATGGCCGAGGCCGCCGGCGCAGATATGATCGAACTGCACATGGCGCACGGCTATCTGCTGTCGAGCTTCATCACGCCGGTGAGCAATCAACGGACCGACGATTACGGGGGCTCGCTGGAGAACCGGCTGCGCTTCCCGTTCCGGGTGTTTGATGCGGTGCGGGCCGTGTGGCCGGCTGACAAGCCCATGTCGGTCCGTATCTCGGCCAATGATTGGGTGGGGGATGCCGGGATCATGCCGGACGAGGCGGTGGAGATTGCGCGGGCGTTTAAAAACCGCGGTGTGGACATCATGAATGTCTCCGCCGGGCAGACCGCACCGGACGCCAAACCTGTCTATGGCCGCATGTTCCAAACCTGGTTTTCCGAACAGGTTCGTCTGGAAGCGGATATCCCCACCATGGCAGCCGGTAACATCACGACCTGGGATCAGGTGAACACCATCGTCGCCGCCGGGCGGGCGGATTTGGTGGCGCTGGCCCGGCCCCATCTGACCAACCCGCACTTTACCCTGCAGGCCGCCGCTTATTACGGTGTAGAAAGCCAGTTTTGGCCCCGGCCTTATGAATCCGGTGAGGAGCAGGCGCACCGGGTTTCAGCCCGCGACCGTGCGGACGAGGTGGACTTGAAACGCGCGGCCAAGCCGAAAAGCCATGGGGGACATAATTAAAAATAGGTCCACGGGTCATGGCTTCGCCGGCCCGTGGATGACGAGTTTAATTGTGTCTCTTAATTTAGTCATGCGCGGACCGGCCGTCAGGCCGTGATCCGCGTACCCATATTGAATTCACCCTCCCCCGCGCGTTGCGCGACCCCTCCCATCAAGGGAGGGGTGACTCTTTCCAATCCCCCTTGACTTTCGATCCGATCCGACCTTTATAAGCGTCTGTAAACCCTTTGTTTGCGACTGATATGTACGATATCACCGCAAATATAAGAGAGGATTGAGCGACCCATGGACAAGTCCATGCGCATGACAGACGTGGTTTCCGGCGCGCAAGCTTCCGGTTCTCTGCGCCTGCAACAATCCTTCCTGCTGCTCATCGGCAATGGGGCCCTTCGACTTAGGCGCCCCTGAACGACAATGCCCCACAAGGGGGCGTTCAGGGGAATTCGACTCCTAAGCTGACAATTCAACATTTCTAAGAAGAGGGTTCGTCCCATGAGTACCAACACAGACTCTAACCGTATCTATATATTCGACACCACCATGCGTGACGGCGAGCAGTCGCCGGGCGCTTCCATGAACCTGGCGGAGAAACTGCGGATCGCCGAGGTTCTCGAGGATATGGGTGTCGATATCATCGAGGCCGGTTTCCCTATCGCGTCCGAAGGCGACTTCGAGGCGGTGAACGAGATTGCCAAGGTTGTCACTGAATCGACGGTGTGCGGCCTGGCCCGGTCCAGCAAAATGGATATCGAACGCTGCGCGGAAGCGGTGAAACCCGCCAAGCGCTCGCGCATCCACACGTTCATCTCCACCAGTCCGCTGCACATGAAGTATAAGCTGCAGATGGACCCGGAAGATGTCTATCAGGCGGTGATCGACAGTGTCACCTACGCCCGGTCCTTCACCGATGACGTGGAATGGTCTTGTGAGGACGGCTCCCGCACGGAGCCCGACTTCATGTGTCGGACCGTGGAAGCGGCGATTAAGGCCGGCGCCGGCACGATTAATATCCCCGACACGGTCGGTTATGCCGTGCCGGATGAGTTCGGGGCGATGATCGAGATGCTGTTCAACCGGGTGCCCAATATCGATCAGGCGATCATCTCTGTGCATTGCCATAACGATCTGGGGTTGGCGGTGGCTAATTCCTTGGCGGCGGTGAAGGCCGGCGCCCGGCAAGTGGAGTGCACCATCAACGGCCTGGGCGAGCGCGCCGGCAACGCGGCCATGGAAGAAGTGGTCATGGCTTTACGCACCCGTCAGGACAGCATGCCCTACAGCACCAACATCAAGACCGAGAACATCACCAGAGCCTCGCGTCTGGTGTCCACGATCACCGGGTTCACGGTTCAGCCCAACAAGGCGATTGTTGGAGCGAATGCGTTCGCGCACGAATCCGGCATTCACCAGGACGGCATGCTGAAGAACGCCCAAACCTATGAGATCATGACGCCGGAAAGCGTCGGACTGACCGAAAGCAAATTGGTTCTCGGCAAACACTCCGGCCGTGCTGCGTTCCGGGCCAAGCTGAAGGAGTTAGGCTACAGCCTGGGCGATAATGCGATCAACGACGCTTTTAAGCGCTTCAAGGATTTGGCTGATCTGAAAAAGGATGTGTTCGACGAGGATATTGTGGCGCTGGTCGATGAGACCGTGGTGCGCAGCAATGACCGGATCAAGTTGGAGTCATTGGAAGTTCTCTGCGGCACCGAACATGTGCCGCCGCGGGCTAAGCTGAAGCTGAATGTGGACAGCGAAGTCAAGGAAACCGAAATGACCGGCGACGGTCCGGTGGACGCCATTTTCTCCGGCATCAAGGAGCTGACCTCAAAAGAGCCGCATCTGCAGCTCTATCAGGTGCACGCGGTGACACAGGGCACGGACGCGCAGGCTGAGGTAACGGTCCGGCTGGAGGAGAACGGCAAGACCGTGAACGGCCAGGGCGCCGACACGGACACTATGGTCGCTTCGGCACGGGCCTACATCAACGCGCTCAATAAGCTGTTGGTGAAGCGAGAAAAAACAGCGCCGTCGGCCTTGTCCGCCTAAGAAAGCTGACTACATTAGGCCAACAGGCCAAACCGCTATCGTTGACGGGGCCGGTGGAGTATACTCCTCCGGCCTCAACGATTCTTTACACGATTCTAAGGTGTTATTGCCTGCGGGTAAGGTTTGATTAACAAACGGTGCGGCATAAATAGATATATGTGCGGCGTACTGCCGGTAACTCTATTCAGAAGGTAATATAGGCGAAATGCTCTCGCGACTTTTCGGATTTCTATCCGCGGATATGGCCATCGATTTGGGAACGGCGAACACTCTTGTGTACGTCAAAGGGAAGAACATCGTTCTCAACGAACCGTCCGTTGTCGCCATAGCCAAAGTTCGCGATAAGAAACAAGTCCTTGCCGTCGGTGAGGAGGCCAAGATGATGCTTGGCCGGACCCCCGGCAATATCGAAGCCATCCGCCCTCTTCGGGACGGCGTGATCGCCGACTTCGACATCGCCGAAGACATGATCAAGTATTTTATCCGCAAGGTGCACAACCGGCGCAGCTTTGCCTCGCCGATGGTTGTCATCTGCGTACCGTCCGGCTCCACCGCGGTGGAACGCCGCGCCATTCAGGAATCGGCCGAGGCCGCCGGCGCACGCAAGGTGTTTCTGATCGAAGAACCGATGGCGGCGGCAATCGGCGCTGGCCTGCCGGTGACCGAGCCCACGGGTTCCATGGTCGTTGATATCGGCGGCGGCACGACCGAGGTCGCGGTGCTCAGCCTTGGCGGCATTGTCTATGCCCAGTCCGTTCGCGTCGGTGGCGACAAGATGAACGAGGCGATCATCGCCTATATCCGCCGGAACCATAACCTCCTGGTCGGTGAATCCAGCGCCGAACGCATCAAGGAAGAAATCGGTTCCGCCTGCCCACCGGAAGACGGCGAGGGCCGGACCATGGAGATCAAGGGCCGCGATCTGATGAACGGCGTGCCGAAGGAACTGGTGATCAGCGAACGGCAGATCGCCGAAAGCCTGGCCGAGCCGGTCAGCCAGATCATCGAAGCGGTGAAATCCGCGTTGGAACACACGGCGCCGGAACTGGCCGCCGATATCGTCGATAAGGGCATCGTGCTGACCGGCGGCGGGGCCCTATTGTCGAATATGGATTATGTCCTGCGGTATGCGACCGGGTTGCCGGTCTCGATCGCAGACGGCCCCCTCTCGTGCGTGGCCATGGGTACTGGCCGGGCGCTGGAGGAAATGAAAAAATTGCGTCACGTTTTGACCACGATGTATTAATACCTATAATCCGGCCCCGACGAGCTGGAATCCCCGCGTAGGCGACCCCATATGGTGGTGGGGAAAGAGCACTTGCGGAAGTAGACCATGGAACAACGCCCTAGCGCCATTTTGCGGATAGCCGCTCCCCTTCGGAGTCTGGTTCAGAGATTTATGTATCTGGGCCTGATCATCGGCGCATTCGGCCTGATGTTGATCGGCAAGATCGACGCGGTTGTCATCGACAAGGTGCGCGCCGAAGTGACCAATGTGGTCGCCCCGATCCTGCAAGGCCTGTCCCAACCTATCGCCACCATCAACCAGGGTGTCGAGAACGTCAAAGACCTGACGATCGTTCGCGAAGAAAACGTGCGCCTCAAGGAAGAGAACGCCCGTCTGCTGCAATGGCAGATGGTGGCGCGTAAGCTTGAGGCTGAAAACGCCGCGCTGAAGGCCCTGATTGCCACGGTGGGCGATAAGAAACCACGGTTTATCAGCGCCCGGGTGATCGCCGGTACGCTGGGCGCATTTTCCAATACTATGGTGGTCAATGCCGGCTCAGCGCATGGCCTTAAGAAAGGTCAGGCGGTTCTCAGTGACGCTGGCCTGGTCGGGCGCGTCATGGATGTGTCCAATCAGTCGGCGCGGGTTCTCCTGCTGACCGATATCAATTCCCGTATTCCGGTGGTGATCAGTTCCACCCGGACACGGGCGATCATGGCGGGCAACAACACGACCCGGCCCAAGTTGATCCATTTGCCACCCAATGCGCGGGTTAATCCGAGTGAGCGGATTGTGACCTCCGGTCAGGGCGGGGCCTTTCCGCCGGGTCTGCCGGTTGGCGTGGTTGCGGCGGTGAGTGACGGTGGCGTGGAAGTGCAGCTGCACGCCCGCTATCACCAGATCGAATTTGTCCGGGTGGCGGATTTCGGCCTCACCGGATTTGTTGATACGTCGATTTTGAACCCGGGCGCGGGGACCTCCAAGCCCCAGAGGCGATGAATACAGCTCTTTGGCAAAAGCTTGATCAGGCGGCGCGGAACATCACGCCGTTTCTCCTTACCCTTGTGCTGGTCTTTATCAGTGTCCTGCCGACGCGGATTCCGATTTATGCCGAGGTGGCGCCGGTGTTGGCCCTGGTGGCCGTCTATCATTGGGCGATTTACCGGCCCAATCTGATGCCGATCTGGGCAGTATTTCTGTTGGGGCTGTTCCAAGACCTGCTGTCAGGCATGCCGCTCGGGATTTACTGTCTGGTGTTCTTGACGGTCTACGGTCTGGCCCTGACCCAGCGCCGGTTTTTCGCCGGTAAGTCTTTCTATATTTATTGGATGGGCTTTGTGGTCATCGCCTTTGTCGCGGCGGTGGAAAGCTGGCTGGTCGGCTCTATCTGGCATTTTACCCTGTTGAATTTTGAGACGGTTCTTTTCCAATATCTGGTATCATTGGGCATCTTCCCAATCGTGGCGTGGATTTTCCTGCGATGGCAGCAGACGTTCTTACACCAGGAGTACGATGCAGCGGGATAATGACAGATTCACGACGTTCAGCCGCCGGGCGATTTTTCTGCTGGGCGGCAAGGTCGTGCTGGTCTCGGGCCTGGTGGGCCGCATGTATTACCTGCAGGTGATCGAGGGGGAACGCTACCGCACCCTTGCCAACGACAACCGGATCAGCCTGAAACTTTTGGCCCCGCCCCGCGGGCGGATTGTCGATCGGTTCGGACGGCCCCTGGCGATCAATCAGCAAAACTACCGGCTGTTGGTGGTCCCCGAGGCGACCGAGGATATCAATCAAACCCTGACGACCCTGTCCCGGATCATTGATATCGGACCAAATGAACGCCAGCGGATTTTGCGGGAAGTCAAACGCCGCCGCCGGTTCGTACCGATCATTATCCGCGAAAATCTGGCCTGGTCAGATGTCTCCCGGATCGAGGTCAACGCCCCGCAATTGTCCGGCGTCTCCATTGATGTGGGTCAAAGCCGGTTCTATCCCGACGGGACGGCCACCGCGCCGATCCTCGGCTATGTCTCCGGCGTTTCGGAGAAAGAACAAACCGGTGATCCGCTGCTGCAATTGCCGGGATTCCGGATCGGCAAGGCGGGGATCGAGAAAATCCACGATCTGTCCCTGCGCGGAGCCAGCGGCACCAGCCAGGTGGAAGTCAATGCGTTGGGCCGCGAGATCCGTGAACTTGAACGCTTCGAAGGCGTGCCCGGCAGTGAAGCCTGGCTGACCATCGACCGGGAACTGCAGAAATTTGTCGCCCACCGGCTGGGAGAGGAATCCGCCTCCGCCGTGGTGATGGATGTGCATACCGGCGAGGTTCTATCGCTGGCTTCCACGCCAAGCTTTGATCCCAATGCCTTCAACCGGGGGCTTAGCCGGGCCGAATGGAAAAATCTGGTTTCCAACCCGCGCGCGCCGCTCAACAACAAGGCGATCGCCGGCCAGTACGCGCCGGGCTCCACCTTCAAGATGATCGTCGCCCTGGCCGCTCTGGAAAAAGGCGTGGTAAACCGGAATACACGAATTTTCTGTTCCGGCGATGTGGAGCTGGGCAACGCCACCTTCCACTGCTGGAAGAAGAACGGCCACGGCGCCATGAGCCTGGTCAACGCCATCGCCCAATCCTGCGATGTGTTCTTTTACGAGATCGCGCGGCGCACCGGCATCGACCGGATTTCCGCCATGGCCCGCAAACTGGGCTTGGGCGAGGCCCTGCATATCGAACTGCCGGGCGAGAAGAAGGGGCTGATCCCGACCCGCGCCTGGAAGAAGCGCGCCAAGAATACATCTTGGCAGCAGGGAGAGACGCTGCTGGCCGGGATCGGGCAGGGGTTCATCCTAACCACGCCCCTGCAGCTTGCGGTGATGACGGCCCGGCTGGTCAATGGCGGCCGGGCGGTAGTGCCGACCCTGACCCGCCAGATCGTGGATTTTAACGACAATCCCAGTTTCGAAGCATTGGCCCCGGCCTTTGCCGAAATCGGCATCAACCCCAATCACCTTAACCTCGTAAACAAATCCATGGCGGCGGTGGTCAATTCACCGGTCGGTACGGCGCACCGGTCGCAAATCAGGACCCCTGGCTTCGAAATGGGGGGAAAGACCGGCACCGTGCAGGTGCGCCGCATCACCAAGGCCGAGCGGGAAACCGGCGTCCGTAAAAACGAAGAATTGGAATGGCACGAGCGGGATCACGCGATCTTTGTCGGCTATGCGCCCCTCGACGCGCCGAGATATGCGGTGTCGGTGGTGGTGGAACATGGCGGCAGCGGCTCGTCGGGCGCTGCGCCGATTGCCCGGGATATCCTGGCGGAAGTACAGCGCCGCGATCCGTCCCGGGGGGAGGCCCGCCTGATCACGCCGGCCACAAACTCCCAACGGAACCGGGAGGGTTAAGCAAATGGCGCTGATCCCCACCCGGCAGCCCGAGATGACCTTTGGTCAAAAACTGTGGCAGGTGAACTGGCTGTTCGTTCTGCTGATCGCCGTTACCGCGTCGGTGGGCTTCGGCATGCTCTATTCGGCGGCCGACGGCAAGATCGACCCCTGGGCGTCGCGGCAGATGGCTCGCTTCGGTGTGGCGGTTTTGTTGATGATTGCCGTGGCGGTGACCTCCATCCGGTTTTGGCTGCGGCACGCCTATCTGATTTACTTCCTCAGTCTGGCGCTGTTGCTGGTGGTGGAGTTCGCGGGCTCCGTCGGCATGGGCGCACAGCGCTGGATTGATCTGAAGTTCATCACCATCCAACCCTCCGAGATGATGAAGATCGCCATTATCCTGGTTCTGGCCCGCTATTTCTACGCCAGCCGGATGGAGGATGTGGAGCGGCTGACCTATGTCATCTTTCCGGCCCTTTTGCTGGCCGCGCCGGCGTACTTGATTATCCGGCAGCCCGATTTGGGCACGGCGGTGATCCTGGCGGCGACGGGCGTGGTCATGTTCTATCTGGCCGGCGTCAGGCTTTGGATATTCATCACCGCCGGCATCGCCGCCGTCGGCGCCATCGTGCCGGTGTGGAACTTCGTCTTGCTGGATTATCAGAAACAACGGCTGCTCACCTATCTAAACCCGGAACGGGACCCCTTGGGCGCCGGCTATCACGTCATGCAGTCCAAGATCGCGCTGGGTTCGGGCGGGGTGTTCGGCAAGGGCTTCCTGGAGGGCAGCCAGAGCCATCTCAGATTCCTGCCGGAAATGCACACGGACTTTATCTTCACCATGCTGGCGGAAGAATTTGGTCTCGCCGGCGGCGTCGCGCTTCTGGGGCTCTATATCCTGATCCTGGTGTTCGGCTTTGCCATCGCCATCCGTTGTCGTCACCATTTCGGCCGGCTGATCGCCATGGGGGTGATGACCACGTTCTTCCTGAGCTTCTTCGTCAATATCGCGATGGTGATGGGCCTGTTGCCGGTGGTCGGCATGCCCCTGCCGCTGATCTCCTACGGCGGTACGGCGATGCTCACATTGATGATCGGGTTCGGGCTCGTGCTCTGCGCCTATGTGCACCGGGATACGCCCATCGGCCCCGGCGCGGCGGACGGGGACTGATCCTGACTCTGACCCTGGCCCTGACCCTGGCCCTGACCCTGGCCCGAATCAAGCACACCGATTTCACGCATCAGCGCCTCAACAACAACGTCAACAATAAGTCGACAACCAGCAACCGGATTTGCTATACACGCCCGCCGCGCAGTTAGTTGGTTTCTGCGTAGCGGAAACGTGACGGCGCGGTCCCACCTTTGGGTACGGGCGATTAGCTCAGTTGGTAGAGCAGCTGACTCTTAATCAGCGGGTCCGGGGTTCGAGCCCCCGATCGCCCCCCAATGTTTTCAATGACTTATATGGAAAATGCCGTCCGAAGCGTCGGCGGCAAGCTGCTATAGGTGCAGTATAGGTGCAAAATAACATACGCTTAAGTGGGGCTAGCACCACCCCTTTGGGTCGAGGGGGTGCCTTTGCAGGGCAGCTACGGACTATATTCTGCGTGCTCTATCTTCAAAATTACACAAAACTAGGTAAGTAACCTGTTCACCATCCTTAGTCTGCTAACGAATTCATAGCCGAAGTAAATTAGGGTGCTGATTCTCTTCTGAGATTAGCCATTAGCGGACTTTATCCACCGGCCCAGGGATGCCCGACCGGCCAGATTATGCCCAGTCAATTGAGCGAGTTCGAACGAGGACTAACCCCTCCCTCCGGGAGCGGTGTCAAGAAGACCCTGCCCGAGATAAAATGGCTGAGGAGCACACAGCCCCACGAGGTATCGCGCCCCATATGAGGGAGACGCCCGCCGATGACCTTTCCGTCTTCATCTCGATCCGGCTCGTGAGAAAATCCGACGTGTCCGTAAACTGAAGCTGTTATGTCACCGGTCTGAAGGCCGCTCTGGTATTTCGTTTTGTCAAAGAACTCCAGGGAACTCCGAAACTGAATGGACAACTTCTCGGCGGGCATACCGGAAAAATACTCTTCGACCAAGTGAGTGGATCCGGCATGCATATCCAGCGTTCCTTCAATCCTTTCACTCGAAATATGATCGACCGGATGCAGGTCTTTCTTCCTCCTCGTTCGGCAGTCCCCATATACCGAACTGGCCGGACAAGTAGGCCCGGGCAATAGTCAGGCCGAGTTCTAGGCCGAAGCGGGTTGCTTCCTGCCGAAGGTAATGTTGTGCCATGCGATATAAGCAAGCGCGATGGCAACAGTCGACCACTGGACGACGGGATCAAGGACCATGATCCCAACCGCCAGGATCAGACGCAGCCCCAGTTCCCATAACGGCAGCCGCCGATGGTCGAAGGAAATCACGCTGCTCGAGATCAGGTAGATAAATAACAACAGTCTGAACAAAGCCCATAGGAAATCACCCACAGCAAAGGTATTCCCCGTCGTGAATGCTTCGTCCACGATCAGGAGCGTCGGATAGAAAGCGAAGATGAACGGCACGGCAAACTTTGCGAGGCCGATGCGCATGGCCATGACAGCTGTCCCAAAAGGCGCCCCACCGGCGATCGACGCAGCCGCGTAGGCCGCAACTGCCACCGGAGGTGTGATCGAAGAGGCAACGCCGTAGTAGAACACGAACAAGTGCGCGGCCAGGACCGAGAGGCCCAGGGACTGTATCGCCGGCCCAAGGATCAGGACGATGGTGAGGTAAGCGGGAAGGGTCGGCATACCCATTCCGAGCATCAGGGCGGCGGAGCCGGCGACTAAAAGCGTCACAAAGAGACCCGCGCCGCCGGCCATCTTACTTAAGAGAATTGCGAAGTCCTGCGGGAGACCGGTCGCGCCGAGTACACCGACAATGATGCCAACGACGCCAATCGCCATAAGCAGCTGGGCAAAGTTGATACCGCCCTTGGCCAACGCCACCAAAATGGCAATGGGCTTCTGCCGAATGGCTGGGTTAAAGAAACTAAGTGGGATAAGGGCGAACAGGGCCGACATGCCGGCGCCCGCTGGCGAAAGGCCGATGATCAACGTCGCGACCACAATAATAATGGGTACAAAGACCATGATCAGATTGGTGAAATCCTGCGGCACGATTTTGAAATCATCGGAATCCAGGATTTCCTTGGTCTGTTCGACGTTGAGCTTACGGGCTTCGAAGACGACGCTGGTGAACAAACTACCGTAATAGGCAAGGGCCGGCACCAAGGCCGCAACAATAATCGTGAGATAACTGATCCCGGTGAGATCGGCCATTACCAACGCCGCGGCGCCCATGATCGGCGGCATGATCTGACCGGCGCTGGAGGCGGTAGCTTCGACGCCGCCGGCGAAAGAAGGGCTAAACCCCCGCTGCTTGATCATCGGGATGGTGATGACACCGGTCGCCACCACATTGGTGACGGCGCCGCCGGACATGGTGCCGAAGAGACCGGATGCGAGGATGGCGGCATGAGCGGCCCCGCCCCGGAAATTCTTGGTCAGCTGAACGGCAAACTTGATCATCGACCGGCCGCCGCCGGTCTGCTCAAGCATGGTCCCCAGCAGAATGAACGGGAAGACGGTGAAGATCAGAATACCCATCAGGGTCCCCAACACACCGTCGTTGAGATTAAACCAGATATCCTCAGATGAATTGAGAAAGTTATTATAGTTCATCTGCGCGGTCTCAAAGATCCACGGCCAGTACTCACCGCTGAACAGATAAATCACGCTAATGATGCCGACGATCGCCAAGGGTGCGCCCCATATCCGCCAGCACAACACGATGAAAACGGCGCAGCCGAGGAGCGAGACGATGACATGGAAAAGGGTGAATTCGATAAATCCCTCTTCCTCAATAATTAGCAGCTGCGCGTAATACTCCCATAGGA
>Ga0255767_1000085_pt1 | contig 73383 bp, 62 predicted proteins | sample 071ome_24_FD_179967 | JGI IMG/M metagenome (GOLD analysis project Ga0255767, IMG submission 179967) | Coastal salt marsh microbial communities from the Groves Creek Marsh, Skidaway Island, Georgia - 071402CT metaG (version 2) | ecosystem: Environmental > Aquatic > Marine > Intertidal zone > Salt...
CCAGCCTGACCTTCGAACACATCACCGTCACCCCGAAAGGGGTGACCCTCGGCGCAGAAGTCAGCGGCGTCGAACTCGGGGGCGACCTCCCCGACGAGGTGATCGCCGACATCCGGCGTGCGCTGGTTGAGTTCAAAGTGCTCGTGTTTCGAGGGCAGCCGTTGACCTCCGCCGATCATGTCGGCTTTGCTCGCCGGTTCGGAGAGCTTGAAGTCCATCCGTTCCTCATGGGAAGTGCTGAGCATCCTGAGCTGGTGCGCTTTGAAAAGGGCGCTGAGAGCGGCGGCTTCGAGAACGGCTGGCACCACGATGTCACGTGGCGAGAAGCGCCATCGATGGGCGCGGTGCTGCGGGCCGTGCAGGTGCCGCCGACCGGTGGCGACACCCTGTTTGCGGACATGGCCGCTGCCTACGACGGTCTCGACGACGACACGAAACAGCAACTCGACGGACTCGAAGCCGCGCACGACTACCTCATGGCCTTCGGCCACTTCGTCGAGGACGAGAAAAAGGCCGAGATGCGAGCGCAGTATCCGGTTGTGCACCATCCGGTTGTCCGCACCCACCCGGAGTCCGGCCGCAAGTTGCTGTTCGTGAACGCCTACTTCACCTCCCACATCGTTGGTCTTTCTGACGAGGAGTCAACCGCGCTACTCCGCCGGCTCATTCAGCAGGCAGCCATTACGGAATACCAGTACCGCGTCCACTGGGAACCCGACACGGTTGTCTTCTGGGACAACCGAATGGTGCAGCACTATGCGGCCAGTGACTATTTCCCTGACGTCCGCATCATGGAACGAGCCAGCATCATCGGCGATCGCCCCGTCTAGGCGAGGACGAACGGCCTCAACGGCGTGGCCACGCCGTCCTCTACGATCCCCGGATGGCGCCGACCACGGACTGGAACCCGATCCTGCGGGGTGAATTCGACCAACCGTATTGGGCCGAACTGCAAGCCTTTGTTGCTGCCGAACGCGCTGCGCACACGGTGTATCCGCCCCACGATGACGTCTTCGCCGCGCTTCACCTGACCTCCTTTGCCGACGTGAAGGTGGTGATCCTCGGCCAGGACCCCTACCACGGCCCAGGTCAGGCGCACGGCCTGTGCTTCAGCGTGAACCCGGGCGTGCCACCACCGCCCTCGCTCGTCAACATCTTCAAAGAGTTGGAGGCCGATCTCGGGATCCCGCCGGGGCGCTCGGGCGACCTGCGCCCCTGGGCGCGCCAGGGAGTGCTGCTCCTCAACACCACCCTGACGGTGCGGGCCCACGAGGCGGGGAGCCACCAGGGCCGCGGCTGGGAGCGCTTCTCCGATCAGGTCATTCGAGCTGTCGGGGCAAAGCAGGAACGCGTCGTCTTCATGCTCTGGGGATCACACGCTCGCAAAAAAGCGGCCCTGGTCGACCGGAGGCGTCATGTGATCCTCGAATCGGCCCATCCATCACCGCTCGCCGCGTATCGAGGGTTCTTCGGAAGTCGACCCTTCAGCGCCGCGAACGCCGCCCTCGAGGAGGCCAGCCGGAGCCCAATCGACTGGCGGCTCGCAACCCCCGCAACCCCTCCCGGAGTTCTCGCCGCTCCTCAGCCGTGATGGCGTCCCACTCGCCCGGGGCAAGCCCCTCGAGGGTGATCGGGCCGATCGCCACCCGAACCAACCGGAGGGTCGGGTGCCCCATGGCTGCCGTCATCCGCCGCACCTGCCGATTCTTGCCTTCGGTGAGCGTCAGCTCGATCCACGAATCAGGGACGGATTTGCGTACCCGAATCGGAACCGGTCGTTCGGGGAGACCGGGAGGCTCGCGGAGCAAGACCGCCTCGGCTGGGCGGGTTCGGCCGTCCTTGAGGTCGACCCCTGATCGCAGATGGTGCAGCGCATCGTCGGAGGGAATCCCTTCGACCTGTGCGAGATAGGTGCGTGGATGCCCGATCGCGGCGTCCGTGAGATCGCCCCGGAGGCGCTTGTTGCGGGGAAGCAGCAACAGCCCCTCGCTATCGCGATCAAGTCGCCCGGCGGCATAGACCTCCGGAACGTCGATGTGATCAGCCAACGTTTCTCTGCCGTCACGGTCGGTGAAGGCGGTGAGACAGTTGTACGGCTTCCAGAACCGGAGGACGAGGTCGTGGTCGTCGAATCCGGTCATCGGGACCTCAGAAATACCAGGGGAAGCCCGACCAATCCGGTTCTCGCTTTTCGAGGAAGGCATCACGCCCCTCGACCGCTTCGTCGGTCATATACGCAAGGCGGGTGGCCTCACCAGCGAAGACCTGCTGGCCCATCAGCCCGTCATCGATCAGGTTCATCGCAAACTTCGCCATGCGTTGGCCGGTCGGACTCTTCTTGTTGATTTCCGCGCCCCACTCAAGGGCGACCTGCTCAAGGTCTGCGTGGGGCACCACCTTGTTGACCATGCCCATCTCGAACGCTTCCTGGGCGGAGTAGTCCATCCCAAGAAAGAAGATCTCGCGTGCTCGCTTCTGCCCGATCTGGCGGGCTAGGTACGCCGACCCGTACCCGCCATCGAAGCTGGCGACATCGGTATCGGTCTGCTTGAAGATGGCGTGCTCTTCGCTGGCCAGGGTCAGGTCGGCGGTGACATGCAGGCTGTGACCTCCGCCCACAGCCCATCCGGGCACGACGGCGATCACGACCTTTGGCATGGTGCGGATCAGACGCTGCACTTCCAAGATGTGGAGGCGCCCGGCCCGGCCCGCCTCGACCGTGTCGGCCGTTTCGCCTGCGGCGTACTGGTACCCCGACCGGCCGCGGATGCGTTGATCGCCGCCCGAACAGAAGGCCCATCCGCCGTCTTTGGGGGACGGACCGTTCCCGGTAAGGAGAACGCACCCGACATCACTGCTCATTCGTGCGTGGTCGAGGCAGCGGTATAACTCGTCGACCGTGCCAGGACGAAAGGCATTCCTGACCTCGGGACGATCGAAGGCGATGCGAACCGTTCCCTGGTCAACCGCTCGGTGATAGGTGATGTCCTGCAACGGCCCGAGGTCCGTGACCGCTCGCCAGCGATCGGGGTCGAACGTCTCAGAAACCGCGGCACCGTGCATCGCCTGAGCGTAGGCCAGTCGGATCGGTCCGTTCGCCACGGCGAGTGAGAAAATCGGCTCAGTCCACTCGTTACCGAGGTTCTCTCGTGGTTCTCCTAACACGGGCGATACCTCTGCCGAAGCCTTCTTCGCGACCGGGGAACCGACCGATGAAGACAAGCGCGATGCCATCATGGAGCTCGGCAACATCGCAGCGGGCGCGATCAAGATCCTGCTGGGCGGCGAGGGCGAGTGGTCCATCGGCATCCCGGACTCAACCATGCCGGCGAGCTTCGACGGCTGGGTCGTGACGCAGGCACCGGCAGGTGGGGGACACATTCATCTCGCCTTCAAGCCGGCCTAGCCCGCGCTCCTGACGTCGCGACTCAGACCAGGCGGGCCAGGCGAGCATCGAGTCGAGCAAGCCACAGGTCGATGAGGGCAAGGCCTCGGTCATCGCCGAATTCGAGCGTGTCGAGCCCCGACATTCGATGCACAAGCAGGAGAAGGGCTTCGTCGTAGTCAGCACGGAGTTGGTCCAGCCCGTACCCGACGACGCCCCCGGCCATCAGCGCCCGGTGGTAGTGCGCGAGAAGGTCGTCAATGACCGACTCGGGTGTCGCTGGATCCATGGAACCGGTGAGGAAGTACGCCACGTCGAGAATGGCTGGCCCTCGGTTCACCGACTGCCAGTCGATGACTGACCCGACCTCGTCAGTTGCGGTGAAGAAGAGGTTGTCGAGGCGGTAGTCGCCATGCAACAGACAGCGGGGCGCCTCTTGGTGCAGTCGCTTGATCCGTTTGAGGCCCGTCCGACGCACCGAGCGCGTCAATTCGAAGACGGCCGGGCGGAATCGCTCGCGAACTCGACGCTCGAAGGACCGCCGGTTGTCGAGATAGATGGCGTGGAAGAGGCGGGGGACCACATCGCCACCGACGAACCAGTGACGCTCGTCGGGGCAGCGTGCTCCCCACGTCGAGGCGTGGAGTTGGGCCGCCGTCGTCAAGGCTCCTGCGGCCCGAGTCTCGTCACAACCGGCAACCTGGTCGCCCATCGTCAGCTGATCGATGTCGTCCAAGATCAGGATGCACGGCGGCACATCGGCATCGGTCTGCTCCCGCCGGACGAGCCGGCGCAGGAGTGCGAGAGGAAGCCGCTCCGCCTTGATCATCTGGGCGAGAAAGTCCGCCTCGTCCCCCCGAGACTCATAGACCGCTGCGTGCGCAGTTGGGTGGGGCACGTCGAGTTCGGGGAGGAGTGTGTCGTAGGCACGCACCTCGCGCTCATAGATGCCGAGACTGCGCCCGGTTGCGCGGTTGCCCTCATCGCTCGTCGGCACCTTTGCGACAACGGAAGCGGGTCCGGTGCCATCGTCGGTCCGGAGGCGGAGACGGGCGATCTCACCCATGAACCCTTCACCCTGGCCAAGCCGTTCAACGTCGAGCGCGGTGATGGTCGTGGTCGATCCGATCGCGGCGGACTCCCGCAGTGCTTCAGTCAGCCAGGCCGTGCCAATGTCGTCAATCGTCGTTGGTGTGGACAGCCCCATGCAGGCGACGGTACCGGTCAGCCCCGGAAGGACGCCAGGACGGTCTCGCTCTCCGGACCCAACACCAGGACGTCAGCGCCACCGGACGTGATGAATCGGTCGGTGGGGATAGTGGCGCTCTCAGGCTCAGCCCCTCGGAGCGTGAGCCCAAGTTTTGCCGCATCGACGAGACCCAGGTCGCCATCCACACGGACATGGTCGGCGACAGCTCCCAACGCTCCGAGCAGTGTCAACGGATTTCGGGTTGCTCCGAACTCGGCCATGACGGCTCCAAGGAAGCGCTGCTGACGCTCGACCCGGCCGAGGTCGCTCGTGGGGTCGGTAACGAGTTGACCGTCGATCAACTCCGTATAGCGACGGGATCGCACGTAGGCCAACGCTCGAACGCTGTCGAGTTCTACGGGACCAGCGACATCAATGGCCAGTCCCGAGCGCTCGTCGAAGGCCGGGTGCGGGAAGTCGAGCGTCACCCCGCCGAGGGCGTCGACAAGACCAAGAAAACCCGCGAAGTCGACCTCCAGGTAGTGGTCTACCGGGATGCCGAGTTCTTGCTGAACCGTCCGGATCAGAGCGGCTGGTCCTCCAAAGGCAAAGGCGGCATTGATGCGATTGGGTGCCCCGCCGTCGAGCGGGACATACAAGTCTCGGGGGATCGCAAGGAGCGAGACCGCATCCCCCTCGACCCGCATCAGCGCGATGGTGTCGGTCCGTTCACCCGACACCCCCTCGCCGAAAATCACACCGGCGTTCTCGATGTCGGTCGCCACGCCGTCGCGGTTGTCGGTTCCGACGATCAAGTAGTTGGTCCCCGACGGACTGACGCTCAAGACGCCCGACAGATCGACGCGCTCAACGCCACGCCACGTCGACCATGCGGCCACGCTCAGGCCCAGCGTCGGGACAAGCACGAAGACGGCGAGGAGAGCAACAACCCAGGGCCAGCGCCGTCGCCGCGAATCGGCCGCGTCCGGCACGTCCGGCGCAACGGCCGGCCCGCCTGTTGCCGGGGTTGCGTCGCTGGCCACATGGATCGATCGCGGGTCGCGGGGGAGCGGGTTCATCGGTGTCAGTGAAGCATCCCCGGCCCGCCTCGCCACCGCGGTGTCACCACTCGGGGGGCGGCGTTCGCTACGCTGTCAGGGCGGGCCGGTGTTTCTCCTATGCCTTTTTTCGTGCCCCTGCTTCGCTCTCGCCTCGCCGCCAGCGTGCTTCTGACCATTGTCGTTGCCGCCTCCGCTCCCGCATTGGGGCAAGACGTCAGCGATCTGCGGCGTCAGCGCGAGGCCGAACGCGAGGCTGAGCAGGCTGCGCTCGAACAGATCGACCTCCTCCGCGCGGACGACCTTGTCATCCAGCAAACGCTCCAGGAGATCCAGACACTGGTCGATGCCCAAACCGCCCGCGTCGAGGGGGCACGGCAGGCCCTGGCTGCCGCCGAAGCCGAAGTGCTCTACCGAGAGCAACTGGCGGCCGAGGCAGCGATCGCCGTCGCAGCCACCTCCGAGGCCGTCAAGGTTCGAGCCGTCGATGCGTTCGTGGGAACCGACCAAAGCATCGAGCCATGGCTGATCTCGGGTGACCCGAATCAGACCGCAATCCGGCTCGCCATGCTGGACTTTGCCGCCGGGAGCGAACGGGACGTGCTCGCCGAACTCCGATCGGTGCAAGCGACGCTCGAAGACAACGTCCGACGGGGCGAAGCAGCCCGTCTTGAAGCAGACCGCCTGCGAGGTGCGTTTGAGTCGGCGTTGTCCGAACTCGAAGAGCGTCAGAGCATCCAAGAAGAGGTGCGGGCGGAACTCCAGAATCGCATCGCCGGCTGGGAAGACGAGGTTGCTGCTCGCGCCGCCTCAAGTGCTGACATCACTCGACTGATTGAGGAGCGCATTGCCGAGGAGACCAACCTTGAGCCGGGTTCGCCCTCGCTGAGCGGCTACATCATGCCGACCGCAGGGCGCATTGGATCCGGTTTCGGTCCCCGGGTGCACCCAATCTTCGGAAGTGTTCGCCAGCACACCGGCGTCGACATCGGCGCCAAGATGGGGAATCCGATCTGGTCATCGAAGGCCGGAGAGGTCATCTTTGCCGGATGGAAGGGCGGCTATGGCAACACCGTTCTGGTCGTGCATGAGGGCGGCATCGTCACGCTCTATGCCCATATGTCGGTCATCCACGCGTCAGTCGGGGATCCGGTAGATCAGGGGGAGACGATCGGCGAGATCGGGAGCACCGGCTTCTCGACGGGCCCGCACCTTCATTTCGAGGTCCGTGTCGACGGCAAACCTGCCGACCCTGTTCTCTTCTTGCCGGTCTGATCAAAGCGACCGGTGGCCAACCACTAGTCTCCGTTCGTCGATCGAGGAGACACCGTGAGTTCGGTCTACGCGTCCTTCAAACGCCAAGTGCTTGGGTACCGCCGGAAAGCAGTCGACGCGCGCCTGGCGGAGCTGGAAGCGTCGATCGCAGAGCTGCAGGACCAGCTTGAGCGAGCTACGCATCCGGATGCCCACGATCTCGCCCTGCGGGCGACCCGTCTCGCGGTCGAGGAAATCCTGCAAGCCGCCACCGATGACGCAGCCAGCATTCGCGCCGCAGCCGCCTCGGGTCATGAAGGCACGGCACCAGAGATCGACCGGGTCCCCGACACCTGACAGATTCCACGCTGCGTGGACGCCCGGTAACCTCCCGGTCCCATGCTCTTGACCATCGGTGATCTCTTTGAGGAGATCCTCATCCACCTTCGGGCACCCGCTCGCCTTGGCGTTGACACGTCCGTGCGGTCGGCCCGGGTTCGGGGCGGGAGCGCCGCCAACGTTGCTGCCATCGATGCGGAGACGGGTGGGACCCCCCGCTTCGTGGGACAGGTGGGCGATGATGCGCTCGGCTACGTGCTGACCGACGACCTCCGATCGCGCGGTGTGGAAGTGCTTGCGTCGCATGCGGGCGGCACCGGCGTCGCCGTCACAACCATTGGGAACGGGACCCGCACCCGGCTCATCGACCGAGGCGCGTCAAGAGGGCCGGCCAGGATCGACCCCTCGGTGCTCGACGGCGCCACCCAGGTGTACCTGCCAGCATCGGTCTTCACCGAGGATCCACTGGCCTCAGCCATCGATCGACTCCTCGCCGAGATCCGCGACCGACGGATGCGCCTCGTCATCGGCGGCCCGGGAACCGACGACCTCGAACTCTTGGGCACCGATCCGTTCTGCGAGCTCGTCCGCACCGCCCGACCCGATGCCGTGGTCATGAACAGGCGGGCGCACGCCGCCCTCGGGCTTGCCGCTGGGGAGTCGCTCGCCGGTGCCAAAGCCACCGTGGTCACGGCCGGCCCCGACCCCACAACGGTGAGCCAGGAAAACGGAGCCGCAGCTTCGGTGCCCGTCCGTCCCGTGGCGGCCATTCGCGACCGCACCGGTGCTGGCGACGGCTTCCTCGCTGGGTTTCTCGCCTCGCTGCGGGCTGGAGCGGATCCCGTTTCGGCCACGAACGCTGGACATCGCATCGCCGCACGAGTCCTCGGGCAACTGGGCCCGACGTCGCGCTCCTGACGCTCAGTCCGGGTCGCGCGTCTCGTACCGAAACCGGCGCAGCAGGTCGGCCACAACCGTCTCGATCGGCGGGGCAGGGGCGGAACCCAAGGCTTCCAGGGTGAACACAATCGGGGTTCCCTCATCGACGGAGTCATCGAGTGCGGCCGTGAGTTGGCCGACCGCTGGCTCGACCCCGACGATCACCTCCAGCAACCCAGCCCCGGGGTCGACGAAGACGACCTCACCCACGTCATGAGCCACGTCGGCCAGGCGCATCAGGAGCTCCTGGGGCTCGAGCTCGAACGAGGCGTCAACAGCGGGGCGGTGGGTCACGGATGGGCTTGCTGACCGCGTCGGCGCTGGCACGGCAAAGGCCCGCTCACCTGCGTCGTTGGCCGCTCGAAGAACATCGAGCGCCTGATTGATCCGGGCTGCTTCGCCGCCAGAACCCCCTGCGTCCGGGTGGGCAGCCCGGATCGCGACCCGGTGGGCCTGGCGAGCCGCATCCCACGAGGCATCGTGAGCGAGTCCGAGCACGGCCAGCGCTTCGAGGACCTCCATGGGTCCTCATCCTGCCAGCTCTGGCCCTGCATGCGCAGTTGGGCGGGCACTGCTGCCTAGTGATCACACAGCCCACAGAAAGGACGCCGGACGTGGACCGACAAGCCCCGTGACCGTGTGCTCGTACCTCCAGCCCAGCCGAGAACGGCAGCGTGCAGGGTGCGGCTCCGCTCACCTGCGTTTCGCGGCCGCTGAATCCTTGGAGGGTGCTTGTCTGCAGCCGGTCCGGTCCGTAGGCTCCAACGGTCCTTCGGCCCCTCCCTTGTGGCGGAGCCGCGGCCGTGTGCACATGGCGTGCGCACTCCACCACGCGCATCGACAGGAGAAATCGTGAGCGCCGTCCCCTATCTGGCGTTGATCTCAGCCCTCACCGGCCTGGGTCTCGCCTTCTACTACTACAAGGCCGTTGAAGCGGCACCGGCAGGCAACGACCGCATGGTCTTCCTGATGACCGAGATCCAGAAGGGTGCCCGCGCCTTCCTGAAGCAGGAATACACCTGGGTCGCTGCGTTTGCGGTCGCGATGCTCGTGCTCATCGGCATCGTGATTACGCCACTCGCATCGGTGAGCTACGTCATCGGTGCGGTTCTGTCGGCGACCGCTGGCTACGCCGGCATGACAGTGGCCACCATGGCCAACGCCCGGACCACCGAGGCAGCCAAAGACGGGCCGGCCAAGGCCTTGCCGATCGCGTTCCGCGGTGGTGCGGTCATGGGCTTCGCAGTGGCCGGGCTCGCGCTGGCGGGCCTCATGCTCACCTACCTGCTCTTTGTTGAATGGCTCGAGGCCGACTCGGCCTTTGAGATCGTCACGGCCTACGGCCTGGGTGCGTCAACGATCGCCCTCTTCTCACGTGTCGGTGGCGGCATCTACACGAAGGCTGCCGATGTGGGCGCCGACCTCGTCGGCAAGGTCGAGGCGGGTATCCCCGAAGACGACCCCCGCAACCCGGCCACCATCGCCGACAACGTCGGTGACAATGTCGGCGATGTCGCCGGTATGGGTGCCGACCTCTTCGAGTCGTACGCCGGGTCGATCATCGCTCCCATCGCCCTGACCGCCTTCTCGGTGGCGGGCGGCCTCGCCGCCGAAGACGCCGGCCGCGAAGGCATCGTTGAGTTGCTGATGTTCCCAATCGCCATTGCGTTCATCGGCATGATCGCCTCGATCATTGGTTCGTTCCTCGTCAAGGGTGGCGACAGCACCGACTCGAAGGCGTTGAGTCGGGCGCTCCACATGGGCACGAATGTGGCCATGGGCCTCACGGTGCTTGGCACGCTGTTTATTGCGTTCTGGATGTTCGGCGACATTGCCGATGCCTCTGACGGCACCCCGTTCGGTCTGGCGGTTTCGGTCATCGGCGGTCTCCTCGTTGGGTGGGCGCTCGGCAAGACCGCTGAGTTCTACACCTCCGACCACTTCAACCCGGTCAAGAAGATCGCCGCCCAGTCCGAAACCGGGCCGGCCACGACGGTGCTTTCCGGCATCAGCGCCGGCATGCTCTCGGTCGCTGCGTCCGTTGCCCTGATCCTCATCGGCGTGGGTGTTGCCTACTGGGGCGGCGAGCAGACCCTCGGCCCCGACGGCGGCATCTATGGCATCGCCGTTGCTGCCATCGGCATGCTCGCCACGACCGGTGTCGTCGTCTCCGTCGACGCCTACGGGCCGATTGCCGACAACGCCGGTGGCATCGCCGAGATGGCCGAGCTCGACCCGTCGGTCCGCGAGGTTACCGATGCGCTCGATTCGCTCGGCAACACCACTGCGGCCGTCGCCAAGGGCTTCGCCGTCGGCTCAGCTGCGCTCACTGCGCTTGCCCTCTTCAAGAGCTTCGAGCTCGCTGTTGCGCAAGAAGGCGGCAGCCTCAGCCTCAACGTGGGCGACGTCGACGTCTTCATTGGCCTGTTCATCGGCGCCGGCCTGCCGTTCCTCTTCGCGGCGCTCACGATCGACGCTGTCGGTCGCGCCGCCACCGCGATGATCGAAGAGGTCCGCCGCCAGTTCCGAGAGATCCCAGGGCTGCGCGAAGGCAAGGAGGGCGTGGCGCCCGACTCCGCCCGCTGTGTGGCGATCAGCACCGACGCGTCGCTCAAGGAGATGATCGTTCCTGGAGCTCTCGCCGTCGTTGTGCCGCTGGTCGTCGGCTTCATCGATGTCGACGCGCTCGGCGGCCTACTCGCCGGTGCCCTCGTGACCGGCTTCGCGCTTGCCATCTTCATGGCGAACGCCGGTGGCGCATGGGACAACGCCAAGAAGTACATCGAGGCCGGCAACCATGGCGGCAAAGGCTCCGACCCGCACAAGGCTGCCGTCGTTGGTGACACCGTGGGCGATCCGTTCAAGGACACCTCGGGTCCGGCGATGAACATCTTGTTGAAGGTCATGACGATCGTGTCGCTGGTGTTCGCCAGCGCCTTCGTCTGATCGAACGACTGATCACTGGCGTGAGGGGGACCTGTCCGGGTCCCCCTCACGTGGTTTTCGGCAATGACGGTCCCTGAACTGCCTGAGCGCGACGCCCAGCGGGCGAACATGCGGCGCCTCTTGCGGCGGCGACGGGCTGACCTGTCGCCTGACGAGGTTGCCTCGGCATCCATGGCCGTTGTCGGCCGGTTGACGCAGATCCCGGTGGTTCGTCACGCCACGACGCTCGCTGGCTATCGCGCCATACGCGGCGAGATCAATGTCGACGAGTTTCTGGCGAGCGTTACCGCACGTGGAGCGGTCGTCACGGTCCCGAGGGTGGAAGGTACTGCCCTCACCATGATGCGCTGGGCAGCAGACACCCCAAGTGCAACCGGAGCGTTCGGCATCGACGAGCCGCTCGTTGGCGAAGCCGTACCGTTTGGCGATCACGATGCCATCGTCGTCCCCCTCGTTGCGTTCGACGACCGAGGCGGACGGCTTGGTCAGGGCGGCGGGTTCTACGATCGTGCGATCGCCGCCGCCCCTTCTCGGCCGTTGCTCATCGGCGTGGCCCATGCGTTTCAGCAGGTTCCTGCGGTGCCACTCGAGGCATGGGATCAGCGCTTGGACGCAGTCGTCACCGACGAGGCAGTCTTCGAGTTTCGACCTGGCGTCCTCGGTCATCCGGGCTCGTGAGCCACATCGAGCTCTTCACGCGGTAGAACTGTGACGTGCACGTAGTCGTAGTGGGCGCCGGCGAGGTCGGCTCGTACGTCGCCGACCGTCTCAGCCGCGAAGGCCACGATGTCGCGATCATCGATCTCGATGCGGCCAAGCTGCGACGTCTCGACGACTCACTCGACGTCCTGACCGTCGTCGGGAGCGGCACGCATCCGGAGATTCTCGCCAAGGCTGGAGCCGCGCACTCACAGCTCCTCGTCGCGGTGACGGCGGACGACGAGGCCAACATCGTGTCCTCCATGCTCGCCAAGTCGCTCGGCGTCGCTCAGACCATCGTGCGAATTGAGGCTGCTGGCCTCCGGGGGCGAGGCGCAGCGGCAGTGCGCGAGGCATCTGGTGCTGACCTGTTCATCGACCCTGACGCAGAGACGGCGCAGGAGGTCCTTGAACTTCTCGACTTCCCAGGGGCCGACGAGGTCGTCCAGATGGTTGGTGGGGAAGTGGTCGTCATCGGCGCCACCCTGCCCGACGACGCTCCGCTGGTCGGGAAGACGCTCGGTGAGATCGCCGAAGAGTTCGAGCCGGAGTGGGACTTCATGGTTGCCGCGATCGGACGGGGCGATGAAACGATCATTCCGCGCCGGAACCACGAACTCGAGGCTGGCGACCATGTTCGCGTCGTGGCCAAACGCACGGCCCGCCGACTGGTAGCCGAGCTTCTCGGCCTCGATCGACGCACGCCGAAGCGGGTGATGCTGCTGGGTGGTGGGCGAACCGCAGAGATGCTCGCAAAGAGTCTCACCAACCGGGGAGTTCAGGTCGTCGTTGTCGAGCGAAACCCGACCCGAGCCCGAGAGCTCGCGGAACGGTTGGAGAACTCCCTGGTTCTGGAGGGTGACATCACCGACGACGACCTCCTCCACGAAGCCGACATCGGTCGCTTCGAGATGGTGGTCGCCCTCACGGGCGAAGACGACGCCAACATCCTTGCCTGCCTTTTTGCTAAGGCATCCGGCACCGGAGAAACAATCGCCGTGCTCCATCGGCTTGCCCTGCTCAAGCTCTTGAGTGGTGCGGGCGTCGATGTTGCCCTTTCCCCCCGCACCGCAACCGCCAATGGGGTGTTGCGGTTCGTTCGCGGGGGAGTAGCGGCAGTCGCCACGTTCCTGCATGGCGAGGCCGAAGTGCTCGAGCTTGAGGTCGCCACCAACAGCCCGGCCGACGGGTCGCTGGTGAGCGAGCTCGACTTGCCGAAAGATGCCCTGATCGCGGCCTTTGTTCGCGATGGCAATGCGCAGATCGGACGGGGAAAGAGTCGGCTTCGCGCCCGCGATCATGTCGTGGTTGTCGCGATGCCCGGTGCGGTCGACGGGGTCCACCGGGTCCTGGGGTGACGGTGTCGAGGTGAGGCTCCTCGGCGAGACTGACCGTCCGTTCGACCGGGCGAGACGTGACTCGTACAGCCGACTCGCCATCGGCGACGGTCTGGGGTCACTCACGATCGTGATGTTGTTCGCCGCCCTGGTCGGCGTCGGCGACGACGTTGGCGATGCACTTGCGCTCGCAGGTGTCTCAGTCGTGACGGGGTCACTGGCGATCGCGATCCGCCGGTCGTTTCGACGGCGTGAGCGGCCGCCAGCGGCACGAGTCATCAGCGGGCTGGCCTCAACGTGGGCGGTCTTGGTCCTGACGGGAACGGTCGTCTACCTGGTGTCCGGCACCAGCACGCAGGTGGACGAGGCGCTTTTCGAATCGGCGGCCGGCTTCAGCACGGTCGCCGCTACCAGCCTTAACCCCGAGGCGCTCTCAACCCCCATCGCCGTGTTCCGAGGCGGGACCCAGTTCATCGGTGGGTTGGTCGGACTCCTCGCCGGTGTCGTTGCGCTCCCTCGAACCATGAAGGGCAACGTTCAAGTCCCCAAGGGCGAAGGCCGACGATCTGATCGCCTCGCGCCGGATCCAATCACCGGCCGCCGTCGAGTGCTTGCCATGTACGTGGGGCTGACCGTGCTGTGCGGAGCCGGTTATGCGCTCTCGGGTCTCGGCGCGCGCAGCAGCGTCATCCATGCAATGACCACACTGTCTACCGGTGGCTTCTCCGATCAAGCCGATTCATTCGCAACTGCGCCAGGCGCCGCGCGGGTCGTGGCAACCGTGTTTATGGCCATTGCTGGGACGAGCTACTTCGTGCTGTTCTGGCTGCTGCGAGGCAATGTCGGGCGGTTCAGCCGAAGCCCCGAGCTCCGGCTGTACCTGCTGCTCCTTCTGGCCGTCACCGTGCTGTTGGCAATCGACGTCGATGGCCTCTCGCTCGGCGATGCCGCGTTCACGGCGGCGAGTGCATCAAGCACAACCGGCTTTGCACTCACCGACTGGACGCTTTTTCCGTCCGCCGGGCTGAGCCTGCTCCTCGTCGCGGTAGCAACCGGGGCCATGGGGGCATCGGCTGGGAGCGGGCTCCGAGTGATCCGGGCGTGGCTTCTTGTCTTGTTCGCGGCGCGAGAGATCCGCCGTCAGCTCGACCCAAAGTCGGTGACCCTTGTGCGTCACGGGCAGCGAACCCTCAACGACCGAGAACTCGACTCGTTGACGGGATACCAGATCGCCCACTTCGGATTGTGTGGAGTCGGTGCCTTCGCGCTCGCGCTCACCGGCGATGATCTCGTCGACTCGCTCTGGACGGCGATTTCGGTGGTGTCAACCTTCGGGCCCTCGCCGACGATGGGACCGTTCGGCGACGCCGATCAGCTCGGCCGCTTCGGCCAGTTGGCGATGGTGCCGGGCATGCTCGCAGGCCGGCTGACGATTCTGCCCCTCCTGCTGGCGGTGTCCTCAGCACTGCAGGCCTACCGGTGGTCAGCTCGAGAACTCCGCCGCGCCGTCAGGACACGACGGTGATCCGGCTTCGCACCGACCGCGTTCGCAAGGCCACGGAGCTGAGCGGGAGGCAGCGGCGCGTGCGGTCAACCACGCTGCACGTCACCGGTATTGCGATCGCCGCGGTCTCGGTAGGGATGTTCATCGCCTGCCTTGTCGAGTGGGGCTCGACCAATCGCGATACCAACGCACTGCTGCTGAGCGGCATCGTCACCTTGCTCCTCGGCGCCATGCTCTGGCTACTTACCGAGCCCGGCGAGGTACGGGCCCGCAACGTCTTCTCCGCGGTTGGCTGGACCTGGATTGCCGTGACCCTGGTCGGCTCGCTGCCGTACCTGCTCGCCGGCGCCTTTGCTGTCCCTGGCATCGATCGATCGGGCCAGATCGTCAACGCCATCTTCGAATCGGCGTCCGGGTTCAGCTGCACTGGTTCCACCTCGCTTACCGACTTTGCCCACCCCGGCCGGGGCACGATGATGTACCGCCAGATCACCCAGTGGTACGGCGGCATGGGCGTTGTGGTGCTGGCGGTGGCGGTGCTGCCCTTCCTCGGTGTGGGTGGCCTCGACCTGATGGGGGCCGAAGCCCCCGGGGAGGCCGGCGATCGTCTCACCCCGCGGGTGTCCGAAACCGCGAAGCGCCTCTGGGCGACCTATGTCGTGTTCACCGTCGCCGTGGCGGCGTCGCTCGTGGTGATACCCGGCCCATCCCTCTACGACGCGGTCGCGCATGCCCTGACGACCGCCTCGACCGGTGGTTTCTCCCCACACAGTGAGTCCATCGGCACCTTTGACAGCGCCGCGGTCGAGACCGCGATCATCATCGGCATGTTGGTCGGTGGGACGAACTTTGCGCTGCATTGGCGAGCGGTGAAGGGGGACGGCCGCGTCTACGTCCGCGACAGCGAATTCCGCGCCTACCTGACCATGATCGTTGGCCTCTCGTTCGTCGTCGTGGCGCTGCTGTGGCTCGACGGTGGCTACGGCTTCAGCACCGCAGTTCGGGCCGGCGTCTTCAATGTGGTCGCCCTCGGAACAAGCACCGGGTTCGGCAGTGCACAGGGGAGCGGTTCTCCCGGTGATTTCGTGACCTGGGTTCCTGCCGCCCAAATGATCGTCCTCGGTCTCTTCGTGGTGGGGGCGAGCACCGGATCGACCTCCGGAGGGATCAAAGTCATGCGGGTGCAAGTGCTGCTTGCGCACAGCCTGCGCTCGGTTCGTCGCTCCCAGCATCCACACGCGGTGATGCCGGTGAAGCATGGGCGGCGCGCCGTCCGGGAGGACATTGTCAGCCGGATGGCGGGCTTTTTCCTTGTGTACCTCCTGCTCGTGCTCCTCGGCGTCATAGTGCTCACCGCCCTCTCGGGCGGCTTGATCGAATCGATCGGCGCGATCGTTGGCGCCCTCGGCAACATGGGCCCGGCACTGGGCCAGGCGGGTCCAACCGCCAACTTCACCGACGCCTTCAGCGAACCGGCGCGCCTCGTCCTGTCGCTCTACATGTTGATCGGGCGACTCGAGATCTTCCCGATCCTGTTGATGTTCGCAGCGCCGATTCGCGCCACCCGAGACCGCCTCAGCTAACGACGGTCAGGCTCGCAGGGCCGCCTCGAGGGCGGCGGTAAACCACTCGAGGTCGGCGCTTCCTGCCACCTCGCGCGCCGAGTGCATCGCAAGTTGGGCGACACCGACATCGACCACATCGATCCCGAGTTCGCCGGCGGTTGCCGGACCGATCGTCGAGCCGCAAGCGAGGTCGGTTCGGGTCACGAACCGCTGCACCGGCACCTCTGCCCGCCGGCAGGCCAGCTCGAGCGCGGCAGCACTCGCGGCGTCGGTTGCGTAGCGCTGGTTTGCGTTGATCTTGAGAACAGGACCTCCGTTGAGCGCAACCTCGTGATCCGGCTCATGGCGGTCTGGGTAATTCGGGTGAGTCGCATGCGCGCCATCGGCAGAAATGATCAAGCTCCGGGCCGCCGATGCCAGGCGGGCCTCGTGGTCTGCGCCAAAAGCTGCGTGGATTCGCTCGAGCTGATGCCGCAAGAAGGGCGACGCCGCACCGGTCGTGCTGACACTGCCGACCTCCTCGTGATCAAAGAGCGCGATCATCGGGATCGTCTCGCCAGGCTCTTCAGCGACTCTGAGGAGCGCCGCCACTGCGGCGAAGCACGACAGTTGGTTGTCGATGCGGGCCGAGGCGAAGAACTCCTCGTCAAGGCCGACCAGCCGGGCCGGGGTGAGATCGAACACCATCGCGTCCCAGGCCAAGATCGCTTCGGGGTCGGCCACCACTTCACCGGCTACAAACGCTCGGAACTCCGGAGCCGATCCGAGGCCCCACATCGGTGCAAGGTGGCGTTGCTTGTTGAGCACCAGCCCGTTCTCGTTGACACCGCGGTCGAGATGAATCGCGAGCTGTGGAATCCGAAGCAGGGGTCGGTCGACGCGAAATTCGTGCATCTCCACCTCGCCGTCGCTCTCGACCGCCACCCGGCCAGCAACACCGAGGTCCCGGTCGAGCCATGAATTCAGGAGGACACCGCCGTAGACCTCCACACCCAACTGCGCGATACCGGCGGAACCGGTGTCGGGCTGGGGCTTGATGCGAAGATTCGGACTGTCGGTGTGGGCCCCAATCACCCGTACACCGGAGGTCTCGTGATGGCCGGGTCCGACAACCCAGGCCACGATGCCCCCACCCCGCTCGTGGTACCAGCGCCCAACCGGACCATTGGCCGAGTCATACGGGGAAAATCCCGCATCATCGAGGGCGGCACGCACCCGTGCCACGGCGTGATAGGGCGTCGGTGAGGCATCGATGTCAGCACCGAGCGCACGGGCGAAGTCGAGATCTACGTCGCGCATGACTCCATCTTGGCGCCTCGAGCGACGGAGTTGTTCCACCGGAGAGGGCCCAGATAGATTTCCACAACTGGAAGCAGGGCCAACGATGTCCCAGCTCCGACGACACCGGGCGCTCGCGCCCGCCGTTCCGGAGGACATCGCATGCCAACTGCCCATCGATCCAACCCCGACCTGCCCCCGGCGCAGGGTTTGTACGACCCCGTCCACGAGCACGACAGCTGCGGGCTCAACTTTGTCTGCGATCTGCACGGTCGCAAGAGCCACGACATCGTCGCCAAGGCAATCGGCGCGCTGTGCAACCTCGAGCACCGCGGCGCCCGAGGCGCCGACATCAACACCGGCGATGGTGCCGGGATTCTCATCCAAGTTCCCGATCGGTTCTTTCGCGACGTCGTCGCCTTCGAGCTGCCCACGGCAGGCGCCTACGCAACCGGTATCGCCTTCCTTCCCCAGGATCCGGCCGTCGCCGACGCCGCCGCAGCCCAGGTCGAGACGATCCTCGAAGAAGAAGGGCTCACCGTTATCGGCTGGCGCGACGTGCCGATCGACGAGTCCATCCTGGGAACCGCATCACTCATGACGATGCCGATCTTCCGGCAGGTCTTCGTCACCGCCGCTGACGGGGCCACCGGCATCGACCTCGACCGCAAAGCCTTTATTGCGCGCAAGCGAATCGAGCACGACATTTCGGTCACGGCCGGCCGCGACGACGCCAACGAGGCAATGGGCGGCGTGTCAGAGGCGCACGATGGCGTCTACATGCCGTCGCTCAGCTCGCGCACCTTCGTGTACAAGGGCATGCTGACGACGCCGCAGGTTGCGGGGTTCTACCCCGACCTCGTGGATGAGCGAGTCGAGAGCGCCATGGCGCTCGTTCACTCCCGGTTCTCGACCAACACCTTCCCGTCCTGGCCGCTGGCGCACCCGTACCGGATCGTGGCCCACAACGGCGAGATCAACACGATCCAGGGCAACCGGAACTGGATGCGGGCCCGCGAAGCGCTGCTCACGTCGCCCCATCTCCCCGGCTTGGAACGGGCCTTCCCGATCTGCACCCCGGGCGCGAGCGACACCGCAGGGTTCGACGAGGCCCTCGAGTTGCTGAGCCTTGGCGGCTACTCACTCGCTGAGGCGGTGCTGATGATGATCCCGGAGCCCTGGGAGCACCACACCGAGATGGATGCCGAACGCAAGGCCTTTTATCAGTACAACGCCGCCCGCATGGAGCCATGGGATGGGCCTGCGTCCATTGCGTTCACCGACGGCACGGTGATGGGTGCTGTGCTCGATCGCAACGGACTCCGTCCCAGCCGCTACTGGGTGACCCGAGACGGCTTGGTCGTCATGGCCTCCGAGGTCGGAGTCGTCGACCTGCCCCAGGACACCATCGTGGAGAAGGGCCGACTCCAGCCGGGTCGCATGTTCCTCATCGACACGAGCGAGGGCCGCATCATCCGGGACCACGAGATCAAGGCAACGATCGCCGGTAGTCGGCCGTACGGCGAGTGGATCGAATCCAACCTCGTCACCCTCGAGGATCTTCCGAGCGGAGTGTCACGGTCGAGCGGAGAATCCTCGGTGACACAGCTCCAACAGGAGTTTGGCTACACCGTTGAGGAAAAGAAGTTGTTGATCTCGCCGATGGCGAGAGACGGCAAGGAAGCCATCGGCTCGATGGGCACCGATACGCCAATCGCCGTGTTGTCGGACCGCAGTCGCCATCTGGCCGACTACTTCCAGCAGCTGTTTGCGCAGGTCACCAATCCGCCGCTCGACGCCATTCGGGAGGAGATCATCACCTCCCTCTTCGCTCGGGTCGGCCCTGAAGGGAACCTCTTCGATCCGACACCGGCGTCGTGTCGAACCATCCACCTTGACAACCCGGTGGTAACCAACGAGGAGCTCGCTCGCATCGTTGCACTCCACGATGGCGAGGGTCCGGCCGGTTTCCGGACTGCAGTCCTCGGTGCCCGGTTCGACGCCGACGGTGGCGGCGCCGCACTCGCCGCGGGCATCGAGCAGCTCCGCCGCGACGCTGATGCTGCCCTTGCCGACGGCGCGACCGTTCTGGTGATCTCCGACCGCGGCAGCGGCTTGCACGATAATCCGATCCCGTCACTGCTGGCATGCAGTGCCGTGCATCACCACCTCGTCCGAAACAAGTCCCGCACGCAGGTCGGCCTTGTCGTGGAGGCGGGGGATGTTCGCGAGGTTCATCACATCACGACACTGCTCGGCTACGGCGCCAACGCAATCAACCCGTACCTTGCTTTTGCCACGATCGACGAAATGGTGGCAAACGGTGAGTACGGCCTCGGTGATCTCGACCCGACAGTGGGCCACCGCAACTACATCAAGGCCGCCGGTCTGGGCATTCTGAAGGTGATGTCCAAGATGGGCATCTCTACCGTTGCCTCCTATACCGGCGCGCAGATCTACGAGGCGATCGGGCTGGCAAGCGATGTCGTCGACGAGTACTTCACCGGCACGGTCAGCCGATTGGGCGGTGTCGGTCTCGATGTCCTCGCCGAAGCGATCAGGGAGCGCCACGGCAAGGCCTTTCCGGAGAACCCGACCGAGCGAGCGCATCGAACCCTCGATGCCGGTGGCCAGTATCAGTGGCGGCGAGAGGGCGAGTACCACCTCTTCAACCCCGACACCGTGTTCAAGCTGCAGCACGCCACCCGCTCGGGCCGCTACGACATCTTCAAGGAGTACACCGACCTTGTTGATGACCAGTCAGAACGACTCGGAACCCTCCGAGGCCTATTCAAGTTCCGCTTCGGTGACCGTCCGTCGATCTCGATCGACGACGTGGAACCAGCCGAGAACATCCTGAAGCGTTTCTCGACCGGCGCGATGAGTTACGGCTCCATCTCCGCTGAGGCGCATGAGACACTCGCCATCGCCATGAATCGCCTCGGCGCTAAGTCGAACACCGGGGAGGGAGGCGAGGACGCCGATCGCTTCACGCCCGACGAGAATGGTGATCTGCGACGATCGGCCATCAAGCAGGCCGCTTCGGGCCGGTTCGGCGTGACCAGTGAATATCTGGTCAACGCCGATGACATCCAAATCAAGATGGCCCAGGGGGCAAAGCCGGGCGAAGGCGGCCAGTTGCCGGGGCACAAGGTCTACCCCTGGATTGCGAAGACCCGGCACTCCACACCTGGGGTTGGCCTCATCAGCCCGCCGCCTCACCACGACATCTACTCAATTGAGGATCTCGCTCAGCTCATCCACGACCTGAAGAATGCGAATCCGAAAGCACGGGTTCACGTGAAACTGGTCGCTGAGGTCGGTGTCGGCACCGTCGCAGCAGGTGTTTCGAAGGCCCATGCCGATGTGGTGCTCATCTCCGGACATGACGGAGGTACCGGGGCATCGCCGCAAACCTCAATCAAGCACGCAGGTGCACCGTGGGAACTCGGTCTCGCCGAAACCCAGCAGACATTGCTGCTGAACGACCTTCGAGACCGCATCGTCGTCCAGACCGACGGCCAGCTCAAGACCGGGCGAGACGTGATGATTGCGGCGCTACTGGGGGCCGAAGAATTCGGTTTCGCCACTGCGCCACTGGTGGTGATGGGGTGCATCATGATGCGTGTCTGTCACCTCGACACCTGTCCTGTCGGTGTTGCCACGCAGAACCCTTCGCTTCGGGAGAAGTTCTCAGGTGAGCCTGAATTCGTCGAAAACTTCTTCGAGTTCATCGCCCAGGAGGTCCGCGAACTCCTTGCCGAACTGGGATTCCGAACGCTCGACGAGGCCATCGGGCAGGTCGAGATGCTTGACACCACCGAGGCAGTCGATCACTGGAAAGCGGAAGGGCTCGACCTGTCACCGATCCTGCACCTCCCCGAAATCGCCCGGGAGGCTCGACGGCATCAGTGGAAGGACCAGGACCACGGGCTTGAGCGCGCGCTCGATCAGACCCTGATCCAACTCGCCGAGGGGGCGATCAACGAGAAGCGCCCCGTCGTGATTGACACACCGATTCACAACGTCAACCGCACGGTCGGAACGCTGCTCGGTTTTGAGGTGACCCGAGCTCACGGTGGCGAAGGACTTCCTGACGACACGATCGTGGTCAACCTGACCGGTTCGGCCGGCAATAGCCTCGGAGCTTTCGTGCCGGCGGGGATCACGCTGCGATTGCAAGGTGACGCCAACGACTATGTCGGGAAGGGCCTGTCCGGTGGCCGCATCGTCGTGCGACCACCTGACGAAGCGACGTTTGTGGCCGAGGAGAACGTCATCGCTGGAAATGTCATCGGCTACGGAGCGACAGGAGGCGAACTCTTCCTGCGCGGCGTCGTGGGGGAGCGGTTCTGTGTCCGGAATTCCGGTGCGACGGCGGTGGTCGAAGGCGTGGGCGATCATGCCTGCGAGTACATGACCGGTGGCCGCGCCGTCATCCTCGGGCCCACCGGCCGCAATGTTGCGGCTGGCATGTCCGGTGGCATTGCCTTCATCTACGACCCGGATGGCCTCCTTCCGGGTCGCACGAACCACGAGATGGTGTCGCTTGAGCGTCTCGATGCAGATGATGCGGATTGGCTCCGTGAACGGGTTGAGCTTCACCAGCGCGAAACCGGAAGCGCCGTCGCAGAGCGACTCCTTACCGCCTGGGACACCAGCGTCGACGCCTTCGTCAAGGTGATGCCCACGGACTTCAAGCGAGTGCTCGAAGCGGCAGCTGCCGCCCGAGCCGAGGGAAGAGACGAGACCGAGGCGGTCATGGCCGCAGCTCGGATCTGAGGGAGACGACCATGGCAGATCCACGAGGCTTTCTGAAGCACGACCGGGAGCTCCCGGCCCACCGCCCGGTTCCGGTCCGGCTAAAAGACTGGAAAGAGGTCTACGAGGAGTTTCCCGAAGAGAAGCTCCGCCAGCAGGCGAGCCGCTGCATGGACTGCGGTATCCCGTTCTGCAACAACGGCTGTCCGCTGGGGAACATCATCCCCGACTGGAACGACCTCACCTACCGGGGCCTGTGGCAGGACGCGATCGAGCGCCTGCACGCCACCAACAATTTTCCCGAGTTCACCGGGCGACTTTGTCCAGCGCCCTGTGAGTCGGCCTGTGTGCTGGGCATCCATGAACCGCCCGTCACCATCAAACGGATCGAGGTTGAAATCATCGACCGCGCCTTCGCCGAGGGTTGGGTTGTCCCGATGCCGGCCGCGACGCGTACCGGCAAGAAGGTGGCGGTCGTCGGCTCAGGCCCGGCCGGACTCGCCGCCGCCCAGCAATTGACCCGCGCCGGCCATGACGTGGTCGTCTACGAGCGAGCCGATCGCATCGGTGGCCTCCTCCGCTATGGCATCCCGGAGTTCAAGATGGAGAAGCGGCATCTCGACCGCCGCCTCGAGCAGATGGAGGCGGAGGGAACCGAGTTCCGAACCGGTGTCAACGTTGGCGTCGACGTGACTGCCGACGAACTGCGCGCCGAGTACGACGCCGTCGTGTTGTGCTGTGGCGCTACCCAAGCCCGAGACTTGCCCATCGAAGGCCGCGACCTTGCAGGAATCCACCAGGCCATGGAGTTTCTCCCCTGGGCCAACAAGGTTCAAGCGGGTGATTTGGAGGAATCACCGATCCACGCTGGCGGCAAGGACGTCATCATCATTGGTGGTGGCGATACCGGCGCCGACTGCCTCGGAACGTCCCACCGGCACGGTGCCCGATCGATTCACCAATTCGAAATCATGCCGCGGCCGCCCGAAGCACGTCCGGCCGCGAACCCATGGCCGACCTACCCAATGGTCTACAAGGTCACCTCAGCGCATGAGGAAGGCGGCGAGCGTGAGTACGCCATCAACACGGTGCGCTTTGTTGGCGATGAAGACGGCAACCTCACCGGCCTTGACACCGTTCGTGTGGAGCAGGTGGTGGAGGACGGCCGCATGGTGTTCCAACCCGTCGAGGGGAGCGAGGAGCACTTCCCGGCCCAAATGGTGTTCCTCGCCATGGGCTTCACCGGACCGGAACAGAACGCGCTCGTCGACCAGTTCGGTGTCGACCTCACCGAACGGGGCAACGTGGCCCGGGATGATGACTGGGCCACCAATGTCGACGGGGTCTTCGTCGCCGGTGACATGGGCCGCGGCCAGAGCCTCATCGTTTGGGCTATTGCCGAAGGGCGGAGTGCAGCGGCAGCAGTCGATACGTACCTGATGGAGCACACCGACCTTCCTGCACCGATCGCGCCGACCGCCGCGCCCCAGCGCTAGCCAACGGCCGCTGGGCCGTCGGCCGCGCAGGCTCAACTCTTTGACCGCACCGCCGATTGGGGTGACAAGCGCCCTTCGGGCGTCTCTGACCCGCCCCCCAAAGGCTGTGCATGCTCGAAAGGCTCACCATCCGGAGCAAGCTGCTCTTGCTGCTCCTGACCCCTCTGGTTGCCTTGCTCGCGGTCTCGGTAAGCGGGACCATCAACCGGTTCGAGGCCGCGTCGGTGGCCGGACGAGACGCCCGGCTCGCCGAGTTCGCGCTGGCGAGCGCTGAGTTATCGACCGCCCTGCAGACGGAACGTTGGGCGGTAGGCGTCGCCGTATCGGCGACGCCAAGCGAAAGCCAGCCGGCGGCCGAAGCGGCGGCCACCGATCGAGCACTCGAGCGGTGGAATGAGCTCGTCGTCACCGTCTGGGATGATCTCGCTGTCCCCGACGTGCGTGCGGAGATTGTCCTGGTAAGCGAACACCTTGATGTGCGGAGGAGCACGACGGGTCAAGACCGGCTTCCGCTTCCCGTCCTCCATGCCGGGCTGGCCGAGTCTGCGAAAGCGACCGGTGCCCTTGTCACAGACCTGAGCCAGGAGGCGGCCGAGATCGAGCTCCTCCGGACGCTTGAGGTGGTGCAGGAGCTTTTCGTCATGGGGGCCGGGCTGGAGCGCATCTCAGCCCTCGGTGATGACGCTATCGCCGCAGGAGGCCCACCCCCAGATCTTCCTCTGGTGCTTGAGCCCACCACGGAGGCCATACGGGCGGCGTTCGAGCGGGCACTGGTGTCACTACCTCCCTCCGGAGCGACACAGCTCGAACGCCTCCTGGCCGACGGGTACCTGCCGATGCTCGGCTCGACCGGACTGCCGAACGTTGATGGATTCGACCCCATCGCCGCAATCACTGCGGCCGCGAGCGGCAGTGGTGTCGCTGAAAGCGACGACTGGCGCGCGCAGACCGCCACACGTCTCACTGCCCTCAACGAGGTTGTCCTTACCGAACTGGCCCGCAGCGCGACACACTCCGCCGCGCTCGCACAGTCGCAGCAGCAGGAGGCCATCATGTTCGCTGTGCTCTCCGGCACGATCGTCGTGCTCGCGCTCGCCACCGCCTTCGTCGTCGGTCGTTCGGTGAGGAAACCGCTCATCCGCCTCACCCGAGCCGCCCAGCAACTCTCGCGCGAGGAGCTTCCTGCGTTGGTGGAGGCGCTCCGCAACCCGGGGCAGACCCCAGCACCAACCGTTTCCCCGATCCAAACCCGAGGTCGTGACGAAGTGGCACAACTTGGGCAAGCCCTTGCCGATGTGCAACGCGCCGCTGTCGACGTCGCGAAAGAGCAGGGCGACCTTCTCCATCAGGGCGTCTCCGACATCGTGGTGAACCTCGCCCGGCGAAATCAGAGCCTGCTCGATCGCCAGATCGAGTTCATCGAGCAACTCGAACGTCGAGAAGAAGACCCCGACCAACTCGACAACTTGTTTCGACTGGACCACCTCGCCACCCGCATGCGACGCAACGCCGAGTCTCTCTTGGTCCTGGCGGGAGCAGAACCAACCCGCAGGAGGGGCCACCGCGTTGCGCTCGACGACGTCATCCGTGTCGCGATGGGGGAGGTCGAAGACTTCAGGCGCATCCGTCTGGCCTCCCTCGATCCGGTCACCCTCGAAAGCTCTCGTGCGGTGGACCTCGCCCACCTCATGGCCGAGCTCATGGACAACGCGACCCAATTTTCGCCGCCAGACACCGCCGTGGACATCGCCGGGCGCCATATGGACGACGGGCGCTACCAGGTGACCATCGCCGACCAGGGCATCGGCATGAGCCCCGATCAGCTCGCAGCTGCGAACGCCGTGCTCACGGAACCACCGCCCATAGGGCTTGAGCTCGGACTTTCCTTGGGCTTGACGGTCGTCGCCCGACTCGGGCGACGTCTCGACGTCGATCTTGTCCTGACCTCGGGGCTCAACGGCGGTGTGAGTGCGGTCATTGAGCTGCCCGCCGGCATGATTGAACGACCCAGGATCGAACACCAGGCGGCCGCACCGATGCCGATGCCGTCACCGGCTCCCAGCACTGCGACGAGGGCACCAGGAGAAGGCCGAATCCCGCCTGACGTCCAACCACCGCTCCCGATGCGGCGGCCCCGCGGCGAACGGGCCGTTCAGAGCATCAGTGGATCCGCCGTCATCGTCGGCGAACGGGAGCGGTCACCCGATCATGTTCGCCACACGCTCTCGCAGTATCGGTCAGGTCTTCGCCGAGGGCGCCAGCCCGAACACAGCCCAGCCGCAGAGAGCGAGGAGTCGTCATGACCATGAGCACCGCCGCCAACAACGTCAACTGGCTCATTGCGAACTTCGTCGAGCGGGTGCCTGGGGTCAACGAAGCCGTCGTGGTCTCATCCGACGGCTTGCCGATGGCCCTCTCCGGCGGCCTAGACCGAGACGCAGCAGACCGTTTTGCCGCCGTCGCATCCGGGCTGACCGGCCTTGCCTACGGCGCAGCTGGTCGGTTCGGTGGAGGTCGCGTTCACGAAATCATCATCGAGATGGAGCACGCGTTTCTGTTCGTCACCGGCATCAGCGACGGCTCCTGCCTTGCCGTCGTCGCTGCGGCCGAGTGCGACGTCGGACTCGTGGGTTACGAGATGGCCGTGCTCGTTGACAAGACCGGCCCATTCCTGACGCCTGAGCTGCGAGCCGAACTGCAGGGCGCACTGCCACGATGAGCGATCGCCGCGCGGAGGACCGCCTTCGAATCCCGCCGTACGCCCTCACCGGTGGGCGGGTCCGCTCATCAACCGACCTTCCTCTCGAAGCAATCGTCCGGGTAACCGACACCGGCCAAACCAATGCCCGGGCGCTTCCTCTCGAACAACGCGAGATCTGTCGGATCTGCTGGAACCCGACATCGATTGCGGAAGTGTCCGCCCGCCTCCAGCTTCCGCTGGGGGTCGTTCGGGTACTCGTTGGTGACCTGGTCACCGACGGACTGCTCGCCAGCAACGATTCGCCAGCTCCTCTCGACAACCGCCCCGATCTCCGACTCCTCGAAAGGGTTCTCGATGGTCTTCAAGCGCTCTGAACCAGAAGCGGGCCCAACCCCCGGACCGGTACCCGTGCCGGTCAAGATCGTCATTGCCGGGGGCTATGCCGTCGGCAAAACCACCTTCGTCGGGTCCATCAGCGAGATCGAACCGCTCACAACCGAGGCCTCGCTCACATCGCACAGCCACGGCGTCGATGTTGGCGGCGAGGCGGCCAAGTCCTCAACCACCGTGGCGATGGACTTCGGACGCATCAGCCTCGGCGACGACCTCATCCTGTACCTGTTCGGGACACCCGGGCAGGACCGTTTCCAGTTCATGTGGGACGACCTTGTTCGTGGAGCCATCGGCGCCGTGGTCCTCGTCGACACCAGCCGACTCCAAGATTGCTTCCCGGCCGTCGACTACTTCGAGTCGGCCGGAATCCCCTTCGTCGTCGCCGTCAACGCGTTTTTCGGTCGTGTTCACCACACACTCGAGGACATTCGAGAGGCACTCGCCGTCCCGGCTGACACACCGATGATGATCACCGATGCTCGGGATCGGGCGGCGACGAAAGCGACGCTCCTTGCGCTCGTCCAGCACGCCTTGGCCCGGGCATCGGCCCCCACACCGGCCTGACCGTCAGAACCCTCAGACGTCGTCGGGAACGATGACCGACCGGACATAGTCCGCAGCCAGGAGCAGCACCGTCACGACACCAAGCACGTGGTACGAGTCGAACTGCTGGGGCCAGATGAAGTCTGGAGGATGCCGCTCGAGCGTTTGCTCGAGCATGATCAGCACACTGCACAACCCGAAGACTGCAGCGGCGAGGACGGGAGCGATCCGCTCCAGTCGCGGGAACCGGAGGCTTACGGCGACTGCGCCGCCAACCGCAAGGGCTGCGCCGTGGAACGATGGCAGGTTGACCACCGCAAACCCTCCCGCCGTCAATGCGCCGACGATCAGGGCGCGGGTGGCGACCGGGAACCACGTCCCTGGAATCCCGCCCCAGGGGATCAGGCTTGGCGCCGCAGCGAGCACTGGGTCATCACGTCCGCTGGCACGGAGGGTGAGCACGAGGACTGCGAGTGCCGCGCCGAGCGACATCCAGAGCGCCACCGTGACGAGTCGCTGTGGCGTCCACTGCAGGGTGAGTTCACCCCCTTCGGCCGGCAGCAGCCACCCGTTGGCGAAGCCGTCGACCAGGCGGGGCGCACCCAACGACTGCCCGTCGACCACGGCCTCCCAACCATCGTTGCGGGACTGTCCGAGAACCAACCACCGACCTTCGTTCCCAGGGGGAACCGTTCCTCGAGCCTCAACATCGCTGTGCCACTCGACCGACAACGGCACGATCTCGGCCGGTGCCGAGACCTGGCGAGCACTGTGAAGAACGATCTGGTCGACCGTGAGCGGGAGCGACGTGCTGGCCGCCGCCGTGACGACTTCGACGTCCCCGGGCTGCGTCGGGGCTGGCGAGCACCCCTCCAGTCGCAGCGCATCACCCTTGCGGGCTGCGGAAGCAGATCCGGTGACGCGCACAGATACCGGTCGACCATCGACCGAGAGGAGCCCATCGACACAGCCAGTGTCGATAGCCGCGTCGGCCGCGACCGCAAGTCCGCCGGCCCGCATCTCGGCCACGGCGAATGGCATGGCAACCATGGCATTGCTGTACCAGTCACGGGTGAGGCGATCGACACTCGCCACGATCTCAAGACGAATCGAAGAAACGGAGGAAGCCTCAACAGGAAGGCGAACGGTCCGAGTCGAGCCCAACGCCGCATCTTCGAGCCCAAGCCCGGTTTCGAATTCGACAGCCGGCCCATCGTCGAGCGAGACCGCAAGACGGCTCGGAACAGAACGGTAGCGATCGACAATGATGTCGAGCTCAATGCCGTCGAGCGGAGCTGGCTGCTCCGCCTCGACCCGCCAGGCCTGCCCGCGCTGGGACTCGAATCGGCCCACGAAGGCCGTGGCTGGATCTCCGTCGAGCAACGCACTCGGCCCGGCACCCAGGCTCCCCTCAAGTGAGCCGGTCGATGTCAAGGTGACCGGATCGCCGGGCCGGAGGAAGGCATCAAGCACGGTCGAGTCCATGGTTGCGTCGAGCCGCACCGTCCCGCTGACCTCGAACACTCGCGGCGTCGGAACCGGCACCAGCCGCCGCATGAAGCGCTCTGGAGTATCACGGACGGGTTCTCGAGGGTCGCTTCGTTCACGGGTGAGCACGACGGCGAGATCGTGAGCGTCGAGTTCCTCGCCGAGACGGTCCACCAGCGCGCGGGGCGTTCGGATCCATTCCTCGGTCGGCGGGCTCTTCCCGAGGGTGAGTTCGGCGAACCCCACCGGTGAGATACCGACCGGGTAGGTGTCGGACACTGGATAGTCAAGGTCGGTGAGGATCACGTCGAACACGGTGCCCGTGATTGGTGCAAACGTGAGTTCTTCGCCCTCCGTGGTCCACGAGGCACTCGACAGTGGGAGCGTTCGTCGCTGATCGCCGCCATCAGCGACGATCATGATCTCGGTGATGTGACGATTCGCTTCCACGAGCGGCTGAACAGCGTGCAGCGAGGCAACCGTCTGCGGCTCGGTGAACGCGAAGCGCAGGAACTCGCCGCGAGCCTCAGCAAAATCGGCAACCGTCCATGCCGTACTGAGGTCCCCGTCAGCAGCGTGAACCGGGCGATCATCGAGGGTGTGCGTCACGGGGTTCCCGAACCGTGAGGCGGAAATTTCGGGTCCGGTCCGGTGAACCGCAACCGTTCGGATGTCGTCGGCAACACCAGAGCCCACAGCGGTCGCCGCCGGGAAGAGGGGCAGGCGGTTGTCTTGCGGGTCGAAGATGAGCGGCTCGAACCCGGCAAGCTCCGTATAGCCAACGTTCTCGCGCAGCGTGCCCCAGCGCCGAGACCGGCGCCGATGCGAGTCGGTGATCACGATTTGGACCGGTTCGGCGATGATCTGCTCGCGAAGCACGTCGTCGAGCGCAAGGTCAGCACCAAAGAAGAGCATCCGGTCCACGTCGAGATGGCCAGCGGCTGCAGCATCAACGAGCCCCTCACCATCACCGATCACCACCTGTGCACCGGCCGGGTTGCGGACCCGAACCACCGGAAGCGGCTGCGGGACTGGGTAGGCGGTCACGGCCGCAGGGTGGGGGAGTGCAGGATCAATCGAAAGTTCGAGTTCGTCCAGCAGTGTTTGTTCCGGTCCGGCCCGGTTGGGCTGCTCGGATCCGAAGCCGGTTGGAGAGCCGAGCTCAGCGATGCCATCGAGAAAGGCCCGCAGCAGGACCGGGCGGGGGGTCCGAAATCGCTCGTAGGTGAGGTCGGCGCGGTGCACGAGATCCCCAACGGAGAGCAGCCGGGCAATCGGGACGACCGACGCCGATTCGAGACTGCCCTCCTGAAGTTTGCGATCAAAGGCAGTCAGAAGATCGGCTGACTCGGCCGAACCAAAGGGAACCAACTCGCGGGCGACATAGCCTCGCTCGATCAAGCCGGGGGTGATCGGATCGACGGTGTTGCCCCAGCGATACGACGCAAAATCACTTCCAGGAACCTCCCAGATCCGGGTTCCATCGTCGCCGGCATCGAACGCTTCAGCGGCTTCGAGCCAGTAGGCCGGAAGCGCTTCAGGGCGGTGCAGGTGTTCCTCGATCATCCGGACCCGCCACATCGCTGGATTGGCGAGCACAATGGCCACAAGGGTCAGCACGCCGAGCGTCCGCCCAGCACGGGGCAGGCGGGCCTGAACAGCGCCCACGACCGTCCCGAGCAGCACCGACGTCGCCAGTACGACCAGAGGCACGGCTCGGGGGGTGGAGCGGAGGGCGAGGCCTGCATCGGTTCGGGTGAAGTCCTTGAACAACGAGCCCAGGAATGAAGGCTCGTCGAACGGATGCGCACCAATGCCGAGCAGCGCCCCAACGACGAGCAGGAGGACGAAGTAGGAGCGATGCCGCCAGCGGACAACCGCGTTCGCAAGCAGTGCGAGCACCACAAGGCCGAAGGTGAGGAACAGCAGCCAGACACCCTGGGTGTACTCAACGCTCGGTTGAATCCAAGGCCCAAACTTGTCGTTGCCGTAGAAGAACCAATAGCCGAGACCCCGCAGGATTTCTGGCGCGGTTGCTGCGTCGGCAACAACCTCGTAGGTCTCGGTATACCGCGTCACGGGAAGGCTGTACCGCCCCTGCAACACGAGCCCCGCGATCCACCAGATGGAAACCGACAGGGACAGAACACCGATTCGTAACGCAGCGGCGAGTGCTCGCCGAACCGAGACCGATCGTTCGACCAGCGCCGCATGGGCCAACCAGAGCACCGGGGCGAGCCCGACCAACAGCAACGAGGTCGCGTTGACACTGCCCACCGTCACGGTCACGAGGGCGAAGCGAGCGGGGTCGCGCCACCCGCCCCGGCGAGCGGCCAACACCGTCAACCCGATCATCCAGGGGAGGCCAGCCCACGGGAGCAAGACCGCAGAGATCCGCGCCGAATAATCGAGCAGATACGGGCTCAGCATGTACGCGAAGCTTGCGACCGCGAGTCCAGGACCCTGCCACCCAAGGGTACGAAGCAGGAATCGCACCCCCATTCCAGCGGCGAACAGCATGGCCCCCAGCCAGAGCCGCTGGGCCACCCAGTCAGGCGCTCCCACCGTCTCGAAGAGCCAGTAGAAGGGGCCCATCGGCCACAGATACCCGATGTTCTGATGGGTCACGGTGCCGAGCGCAACATCGCTGTTCCACAGCAGCGGCGCCTCGGCGAGCAGACGGCCCGGATCGAGATACAGGTAGGTCTTCGTGTCGGCCCCTACCGTCCCCGGTCGCGACGCCAGGATCGGGACGAAGGCGACGAAGGCGAGGCCCAGCTCGAGTCGGCACGAGGCGAGTCTGGCTCGCACCCGATTCACCGATCGCGGTGACCGGCCAACACCGCCAACGTCTCGTAGGCGGTGCGCTCCCACCGGAACAGATCACTGCGCGAGGTTGCCGCCTCGCCCATGCGACGGCGGAGCTGCTCGTCGGTCAGGAGCCGGGTGATGGCCCCAGCCATGTCAGCCTCCCGCTCGACCAGCAGACCGGTCTCGTTCTGGGCCACGGCGTCTCGATGACCCGGAATATCGGTGGCCACGGCGGGGGTCCCGCAGGCGGCCGCCTCCGTGAGCGTCATTCCCCAACCCTCAGCCCGTGATGCACTCGCGACGACCCACGCCCGGCGATAGAGATCGACGATCGCGTCATCCGAGAGGCGGCCGGGCATCGTCACCCACGACTCGGCGTCAAACTCGCGAATCGTGCCTTCGATGCGTTCACGCTCGTAGCCTTCCCCAACGATCACCAACTCGACTTCGGGCACCGCCCGCCGGACCTCAGCCAGGGCCCGAACCAACGACGGGAAGCCCTTGGCCGGCATCAGGCGCCCAACTGCAGCCACGAGGGGTGTCGTCGCCGATGGTCCGGGCGTAAACCGAACGTCGACACCTGGGGGGACGACGTGGAGGCGTTCCGCAGGGAGCCTGAGGCGCTCCATGATGTGGCGCCGTGACGATTCGGACAGCGTCACGATCGGCGTTCTCCGATAGAAGGGCGGCGCAATTCGCCGCTCGAGCATCTGTCCTGCCCGCGCCAGCGGCGCTGGAAGCACCATCGGCCACATGTCCTCATGCACGTGGTGCAGCCAGGTAGCCCGAGGCCCCCGGGCCCATATGGGCGAAAAGAAGGGCACGCCATTCCAGATTTCGACCAGGGCGTCCCGACGGCCATGCCGGCGCAGCAGTTCTGCGCCGACCGCTCGCGGAAAGATGGCGTAGCGACCGGCCCGCCGAATCACCTCATAGCCGTCGCGCACGCTGCGTGGCGGTGAGCCCTGGGCATAGGAGGTGCGCATCGTGACGTCGAGTCCGGCCTCCGCCCAACGTGACGCCACCTCGCTTGCGTGCAACTCTGACCCGCCCGCCTCGACATCGGCGAGATCACGCCACGCCAGCATGTGAACCCGCTCGATTCCGGCCTCGGCTGCGAGGTCACCGATCTTGTGTACCCGCTCGGCGGCAGTGATGTGCGGCGGCAGCCACGCCTGACGGTCCTCGGACAACGATTCCCCCTTGAACCATCGAGCTCCGGCCATGCATGCTAGCGCCGACGGGTGTGGAGCCAGGGATCCGCGTTTGCGTTCGGCGGCGGTGGCGGCAGGCTGCGAACCATGTCCACGCTCGTCTCCGTTGTCGTAATTCATCGAAACCGGCCCGATGCCGTCGGTCGGACGGTCGCCGCCTTCGCAGAGCAGACGGTGCCGACCTCGGTCATCGTGGTCGACAACGGATCTGACCAGGACACCGTGCGCGGCCTTCCGTCGCTTGTTGGCGACGCAGAGCTGATCTCCACCGGCGCAAACCTCGGGTTCGGCCCCGGTGCAAATGTCGGTCTGCGGCGCTGGCTTCACGCCCACACGAGCGAGTGGGTCGCCATTGCCCCCCACGATGCGCTCCCAGATCCGGACACGCTCGCAGCCATGCTGAGAGAACTGGAGGGCAGGGATCGGGTCGGGCTGGCAAGTGCCGACGTGGGCGACGGCGCAGTCCCCGTGATCGATCCGTACCTCGGCACCATCGACGCAGCGCCGACGGTCGATAGCGGGTTCGAGCCCTCCGGCTACCCTCATGGCACGCTCATGTTGGCGCGTCGAGCGTGTATCGAAGAGGTCGGACTGTTCGATGAGCGGTACTTCGCCTACTGCGAAGAGTCCGAACTTGCCCTGCGGGCCGCGGCGCAGGGGTGGACCTGTGGCCTCATCCGAGGCGCCATGGTTCGCAATCCCGGGATGAGCTCGAGCATTGAGCGGGTTGCCTACTTGCAGCTCCGAAACACGCTGCTGATGCTGCGAGACCATTTCGGCCGACGCCAGGCAATCTTTCGAATCGGGGTTGCCCTGGTGCAAATCCCACTCGGGCTTGTCCACGCGCCGGCGCGAGGCTTGCACTGGTCACCGCGGGGGCGGTTACTCGCCATTCGCGATCACCTCCGCAAGCGGTACGGGCCTCCACCCGCTGACATTCGAATCTGAGCCTCCCGTGGCTTTTGCGGGGCTGACTGGCGGTCGGCTCCCGCTCCGCTCCACCGCCAGTCAGCAACGGGTCCCGTTGCTGAGGACACCCGTCAGGGTTGTGTCGCGCCGTCGGGGTTCGGGGCGCTGACCTCTTCGTGGTACTCCGCCTCGACATTGACTTCCCAGACATCGTGGGTAGAGCCGGTGACGATGTTGTCGACGGTCAGCATCGCCGTGTACATCGAGTGGTCCTGGTTGTTGTAGCGGTGCATGCCGTTGCGCCCGACCGGATGCACGTTGGACACAGCACGGTCGAGCCAGCCGCGAAGCACCTCGACATTGGCTTGGTAGTCGGCGTCGTACATGGGATACGCCTTGGGCATTCGGACAACGAATCCTTCGCGGACCGAGCCGTCCGTTACGAGACCAAGGCGCTCAAGTTCCGCCGTTCCCAGCGCCACCAGGTCATCATCAGATGACGTCCACAGCTCATCCCCTTCGGTGACGAAGTATTCGAGGCCGAGGCAGGTCATGTCCGGGTCAGGCACCATCTCGGGCGACCAACTTCGGAAGTTCTGCACCCGGCCGACTTCGACATCAGGCGCATGGATGTAGATCCAGTTGTCGGGAAAGCCAGCGTCCTTGGGGACAACAAGCGCAACCGTGAGGAAATCGCGAAACGCGAGCCCGTTTGCGGCGTCGAGAACCTCGGCGGGTGGTGGTGGGTCCATGGACCGCACGAGGTGGGGGAGCGGCATGGAGGAGATCACTGCATCACAACCGTGTCGCTGCGTGCCGTATTGAGTGTCGGTGTGCACGGCGACGGCTCGTCCTTCCGCATGCTCAATGCGGGTCACCGGCTGGTCGAAGTGGACCTCGCCGCCCTGCTCCTCAACGAGGGCGTGGCAACGCTCCCACATCATGCCGGGGCCGTGACGGGGGTACTCGAACTCTTCGATCAGGCTGGTGATGTCGGTCTGCTTGCGTCGAGGAGCGAGTGAGTTGATGACCGCTCGGAGCAAGTCCAGATTCTTGATCCGCTGGGCGGCCCAGTCGGCTTGGATTTCCGCGGGTGGGACACCCCACACCTTCTCGGTGTACGTCTTGAAAAAGGTTCGGTACAGGCGCCACCCGAATCGCGCCGCCACGAACCCCTCGAACGTGCTCTGGTCCTTCGGCGGACGGACCCGAACCCACAGGTATGACAGAACACAACGAACCGCCTCGATCGGTCCAAGGTTTCGCAGTGCGTTAAATGCCCGAAGTGGGTAGTCGTAGAACTTCCCTCCGTAGAAGATCCGACTTATCCGCGGTCGAAGCAGGAAATCCTCGTCGGGAAGAATCTCGTGCCAGAGCTCCCGAACCGGTCGGACCTTCGTAAAGAAGCGGTGGCCACCGATGTCGAAACGCCAGTCATCGACGCGTGCAGTGCGGGAGATCCCACCGACCACCGTGTCGGCCTCCAGCACGACGGCATGCCGGCCGTGCTTACCGAGTTGGTACGCGGCCGTAAGGCCGGCCGGACCGGCGCCGATCACGACAATGTCGGCTGCGGTCTCACGATCTTCGGTCTGTAGTTCCACTCACGCTCCTCGACGGTCGCCGGACTCTAACGGACCCCGCACATGGTGCCCTCACTGAGCCCCACGCTGTGGCATGCTCGGCCCATGGACACGCAGTCGATCATCTGCCCACGCTGTGGCAGCACGGCGGCAGAGAGCTTCTACGGGCCGTGTTCGGCGTGCCGGTCCGAGCTGCGGGCGACCCTTGGTGCTGATGCGAAACAGGTCGTCTCTGCCGAGTACGAGCCGAAGATGAACGTCACCCCCAATGCGGTGGCGCTCAAGGACGACTGAACCCCGACCGGACGACCAGGAGCGGGTGAGGATCAAACTCCCCCGAAAACGGCACGAAGCCCCGAGTAGCCTCGTCCGATTGCTCGAACTCAACTTCTCGGGGCTCCGAATCGACAGTGACCACCCGATGCCAATGCCCGACGGCGTTGACCTCGCTTGAAGGCTTCCCGTGTACAAGGGTTGCCTCTGGATCCCGGCCCGGAATCGTCTTCCGTCTCCGTGACCCTGAATCGGCCTCGGCGCCTGGCGGCACCGGTGCTCCGCTCCGTTCCACCTGCCCGTCGGCAGGACTCCCGGTTCGGACCACCTGACCCCTCACCTCGGGAGCGCTCCCTGACCCGGCCTCCCACTCCACAGTGGGAACCTGGCGACCAGACAGATCACCGTGATGTGGCCCTTCGGCGGATCGGACTCCGAGTCCCTCGTGAGAACCCGGAGGCCGCTCCAACCGCTGGACCAGCGGTGTCTCGGCCGACCCGCCGGTTTCCGAGGAAGCCGGCCTGATCGTGTCGGTGTCTCCGTTCCCTTGCCGTTGGCGGGCCCTCGATCTGCCTTCGGAAGCTTGCGCTCCCTCCGGCTTCCCGGTGATCCGTCTCCGACTCGTTTGCGGCGACAGGGGCATGATGCGACTCGGCGACAGCGGGGTCAAGCGAGATCCGTGAAATCCCCAGAGATCGCCGCGATTCCCACCGAACGTCCCCAGCGCCGCCTCAGTTATCCCCAGTTTCATCCACCGACTGGCCATTTTCGAGCGGTCGCGAGGGGATCTCGGCCGCCGCATAGTGGCGAGCGTGGCCGGTCACGAGCGAGACATAGTCCGAGGAGGTGTTGTAGCCGAAGTACGCCTCCTCCAACTGGTTGTTCTTGCTGAGGTCACCCCCCAGCCCGCACAGGTAACGCCCGGCGGCAAGCGCGGCGTCGTACAGGTTGTGGGGATCGCGAACGCCATCATCGTTGCCGTCACGACCGCGGATCGACCAGGTCTCGGGTATGAACTGCATGGGCCCGACGGCTCGGTCCCACTCAACGTCGCCATCGAGGGCCCCGCTGTCCGTGTCAGCGATTGCTCGGATCCCGGGCCCGCCCTCGAGGGCAATGCCAATGATGGGACGGTTCGGGCGACCATCGGCATGGAGAGAACGCCCACCGAGCGTGCCGTGGCGGCTCTCAACGCGTCCAACCCCGGCAATCATCCACCACGCCAGGCCGCAGGTGGGATCGGACTCGGCGAGGGTGACCTCGGCTCGAAGGTAGGCATCGAGAGCAACGACCGGGATGTCGAGTCCGGGGACCACGGCGGTCCGTCGGGCTCGACGAACGGCATCTTCCGCCGCAGGAAGCGCCTCTACCGCTCGCGTGCGGTCGTCGCGCGCGGCAGCCAGCGCTTCACGCAGCGCTGCGACATTGGTTCGGAGGGCAAGGAATCGGCCCTCAAGATCAGCGATCGCGGTGCCGAGCCCGGCGCGCTCGTCTTCGAGCACGCGAAGTAGGCCAAGCTGGTGCTCGTCGACCTCGGCGGCAAGCTGTCGGTGCCGGGCGCCGGCGGTTGCCTCCTCGATGGAGTCGAGTTCGTCGAGTCGGGCCTCCTCCCCGAAACCAACAAAGAGCTCGAGTGCTCGAGCCTGGAGCGCCGAGCGATGCCGATCCCGCCGTTCGTCGATGTCGGCCGCCTCAACGCGCACCGTGCCGAGTTCATCTTGGACCAGCCGGAGTTCGAGGCGAGCGCTTTGCAGTGCCGCCGTTGTTGTCACGACGCGACGCTCTGCGTCTCGGCGGGCAAAGAGCACCGCCTCTAGGTCGGCAAGGCGGGCGTTCCAGTCGGTTCCTCGGAGCTCCATCGCCACGATCCGGGGGTCAAGCGTTGGGTCGGCAACGCTGGCTGCGACCGACGGCACTGACACTTCGTTACGACCTTCCGCCGCGTCGTCACCGAACCGAACGCCGAGCAGCATCGCCAGCGCACAGAGGATGACCGCGGCGTGGCGGGAACGCAGCAAGGAAAAACGGTGAAACACGGGAACGACAAACCTCCGGGCGCGTACGCCCGACAGCCCCGCTTCGACCACCAACCAGGGTAGGGGACGAATAGCTGGGTCCGGTGGAGCTCAGCTCAGCGAAAGTCCTCTGGTCGCGAACACCCGGCACAGACGCTCTGGTTCGTCGGTCATGATGCCGTCCACCCCGAGGTCGAGGAGTCGCTCCATCTCAGCCGGCTCATCGATCGTCCACACATGGACGTGCATCCCCCAGCGGTGGGCGTTCTCAACGAAGCGACGGGTCACCACCGGTAGCGGCCCAAAGCGGGGAGGCACCTGTAAGACATCGACATCTCGGGCGAGGAGTCGACGTCCGAGCCCGATCATGGCAGCCAGCGTTGCGAGCGCACCGCCCCCGGTGCACAGCGCAGGGCCAACCAAGCGCTTTACCTGACGGGTGCGCCGACGGCTGAACGCCGTGACACAGACGCGATCTTCGACCCCAAGCGAACGAATCGTGGCGGCGAGGGCCTCGACCGCTCCATTGGACTTCGGATCGATGTTGATGCGGGCGTCGGGAAACTCTTTGAGGAGCTCGTCGAGGCGGAGGATGGGTTCGGTACCGCCCACTCGCGCGGATGCCACCTCGCTCCACGGCAGGTCGGCAATGCGTCCGGATCCGTCGGTCACCCGATCGAGGACGTCGTCGTGGAACGCCACCAGCACGCCGTCGCTGGTCACGTGCACGTCGGTCTCGAGGTAGCGAAACCCGAGGTCGACGGCGTGTTGGAAGGCGCGTCGGGTGTTCTCAGGGTGGACGCTCGCCCCTCCTCGATGCGCAAAGCCGACGGGACCGCCCGAACCGAGATACGTGTGCACACTCGGACCGTACTCGTCGCCCACATCGATACCGTTCCGTCTCGTGGGCGAGCGCACGCGACTGCACGAGTTTTTCGAGACACCGACCAGTGTTGGGTTGGATGAAGCGCTCTTGCATCTGGCCGCTGCGCAACCCGGTGCCACCGTCGATATCGAACGTCGTCTCGCCGAACTTGATGGTTGGGCCGATGCCATCGAGACACGCACGGTCGAGGGGCTTCGGGTCTTGGTTTACGACCGTCTCGACTTTCGGGGTGATCTGCACGACTATCACGACCCGGCCAACTCTGACCTCGACGCCGTGTTGCAACGGCGTCTCGGGATGCCGATCACGCTCGCCGTCGTGCTTCTTTCCATCGCCCGGCGCGCCGGCATACCCCTCGAGGCAGTAGGTCTCCCTGGCCACTTTCTCGTGAGGGACCCCCTCACCGGTGAGTTGCTCGATCCGTTCGACCGAGCACGGCCCCAGCCGCCTGTCGCCCTCGAGCAACGCACGCAGGCGATCGGTGTCGAACTCACACCCGAACTGCTCGCTCCCATCGACGACCGGCTCATCGTGACCCGGGTCGTCAATAACCTCACGAACTCCTTTGTGACCCGAGACGTTGGCCAACTCGACTGGCTCATCGAACTCCGGTGCTCACTTCCGCTCGAGTTTCAGAATGTTGGAGCGCTCATCCGACTCTGCGAACAGCGGGGCCGTTTCGCGCAGGCGGCTGAGCTACTGGAGCGAGCATCGGTCGTCGCGCAGAGCGAGGATCTGCGGCATCGAGCACGTGCGTTACGTGCCCGGCTGAACTAATGACGTCGGTATCGAGAAGCGAGCCAAAACCTCCACGGTCCACGCAGACGACACGGGTAGCCTTTGCCTATGCATCGACGCACCAAAATCGTCGCGACTATCGGTCCGGCTAGCGAGGACGAAACGACGCTCCGGTCCATGATTCGGGCTGGCATGGACGTTGCTCGACTCGGCCTGGCCCACAACAGCGTGGACGAGGCGCTTGAGCGATTCCACCGCATCCGCAGCGTGTCCCGCGATGAGGGCCGCCGAGTCGGGATTCTCGTGGATCTGCCCGGCCCGAAGGTGCGGGCCGGCAACTTCGGTGAGTCCGGCGTCGACGTACCGACCGGGGGCACCATCGAGCTGCGAGTGGGGGAGGCGAGCTCGACCAGCGACGTAATCGAAGTCGACTACGAGTTCCTGATGCGTGACATCCAGGTCGGCGATCGCGTGACGATCGGTGATGGCGGTGCAGTGTTGGAGATCACCGACAAGCAGGTCGACAAGATGCTGGCCAACGTGATCGCTGGGTCCCGGCTCCGTGGTCGGCCCGGGGTCCACATTCCGAGCGACCGGCTGCAAATTCCGACGCCGACCCCGGAAGACTTCATTGCCCTGGATGCCTTCGTCGACGCTGGCGTTGACATGGTGGCCGTGAGCTTCGTTCGTTCAGCCCACGACATGCGCCGGGTCGGCACCGAGCCACACCCGCGTGGACCGCTCTTGATCGCCAAAATCGAAACGCGAGCAGCGGTCGACAATCTGCCCGGCATCATCGAGGCGTCTGGCGCTGTGATGGTGGCGCGAGGTGACCTCGGAAACGAGTGCAGCCTGGAGGATCTTCCTCATCTGCAAAAAGACATCATTCGCCAATGCATCGCCGGCGGCCGTCCCGTCATCACCGCGACCCAGATGCTCGAGTCCATGGTGACGAGCCCGGCACCAACCCGAGCCGAGGCGTCCGACGTCGCCAACGCCGTCTTTGACGGCTCATCCGCCGTCATGCTTTCCGGGGAGACTGCCGTGGGAGCGGATCCCACCAACGTCGTTCACACCATGAGCCGCATCGCCTGCCGGGCCGATGAGGAAATGGACTACGACCAGTGGGCCCGCAAGGTCGCTGAGCTCCGAATGACCGACGAGGGGGCCGAGCCTGCTTCGGTTACCGATGCCATGACGATGGCCGCCTGGCGTGCCGCCGGCGAGCTGGGCGTGAAGAACGTGCTCTGCATCTCAGGCTCGGGCTTCACGGTCCGCTCGATGGCGCGGTTTCGGCCGGAAGCCAACATCCTCGGGTTTTCCACCAACGAGGCAACGGTGCAGCAACTCACCCTCAGCTGGGGCACGACACCGATGCTCATGCAGCAAGGCGGGAGCAACGAGGAAATGGTGCTGGAGGCGATCCGTCTTGCCAAGGAGTCCGGCCTGGTCCGGGCCGGTGAACTCGTGGGCGTGCTGGCAGGTAACGACAGCCGGTCGCAGGCGACCAACGTTCTGCGAATTGAGCGCGTGCCGTAGTCGCTAGCCGTCGCTTGGCTTGCAGCGGTCGGGACGTCGGTCCTCCGGGATGGCGACCTGCTCGCCGAACAGGGTGCACGAACAGGTCTCTGCGCATTCCGCGAGATCGGCTCGCTGGAGCCACAGGGAGAGCCCGAACCCGGCCAGCACGATGAAGAGCAGCAGCTTGGTGACGACCTGGCGTACTAAGCGCATGACCAGGAACATCCCGATGACACAAAGGCCGATCACGGCCAGCGTGATCCACTGAAGGCGTTCGGCGTCGACCCATTCCGGCAGCACCGCCGCACCCTAGCCAAGGCCACCTCGGCACCTGGTTCACCCTCACCGAATCGCTACGATCGGCCCATGAGTGATCAGCCGGTGAACCTCTCCAGCTCGGGGCCTCCCGAGACCGTTCTCGATGCCGAGCCGCCCGACGCGCTTGCGGCGCTCGCCGACGCCGAGGTGGCGAAGGATCCCGTGGCCGCCATCGGCAGCGTCTGCGCCCGCTGGCCCCGCTTTCTGGCGGCCTGGGCATCGCTTGGCGATGCGGTCGACGACCCAGCCCTCAAGTACGCGGCCTACCGGACCGGCTACCACCGTGGCCTGGACCGGCTGCGGGCCAATGGCTGGCGCGGCAGTGGGTACGTTCGCTGGGAACATCCCACCAACCAGGGCTTTCTGCGGGCCTTGGCCGGCCTGCAGGCGTCCGCGGAGGCAATCGGCGAAACAGACGAGGATGAACGCTGCGCGGTCTTCCTCCGGCAACTCGACCCCGCCTGGCCACCCCGATGATTGTCGGCGGCGCGGTGCTCGCCGGCGGAGCGAGTTCGCGCATGGGCCGCGACAAAGCCTTCATTGAGGTTGGCGGACGGACCCTGCTGGATGGCGCGGTGACTGCGCTCCAGGGCGCCTCAGCTAGCCCTGTTGTCGTGATCGGTGGTGACCGTGAGCAGGTGCTTGCCGCCGGCCATGCGTTCGTGCCCGATGAGTACCCGGGGGAGGGTCCACTTGGGGGCATCCTGACCGCCCTGCGAACACTGGAGACCGACCTCGTCGTGGTCCTCGCCTGTGACCTGCTCCATGCCTCCTCGCTCGCAGTGACCAGCATGGTCGGGGCGTTGGCAGAAGGCGACGCAGCCGTGCCCATCGTTGATGGCCGACCCCAGTGGCTCCACGCCGTTTGGCATCGGCGCAGCCGTTCCGTTCTCGAACGTGCCTTCGCCGCCGGTGAACGCGCCCCGCGCCGCGCCGCCGCCGGTCTATCCGTCGTGGAGATTCTCGATGGTTCTCCCTCCTGGTATGCCGATGCGGACGTACCAGCCGACCTGCCGACCGAGCCCTGACGCGATCACCAGCGGCCGCTGTTCGGCTCGCTACGATCAGCGGCTCAGGAGGACTCATGCCGACCCCGGACCGCCACGTCGACCACGCGCCTCGAACCAGCGCGGCCTGACATCATGCGCGATCACCGATTCATTGACACTGCAGATGAGCTGGCGTCGGTTATTGAGCAGCTCCTCGGCCAAGACCGCTACGCGCTCGACACCGAGTTTCACCGCGAGCGCACGTACTGGCCGAAAGTCGCGCTCGTCCAAATCGCCTGGCCCGGTGAGCTCGTCCTCATCGATCCGCTCGAGGTCGACCTGTCACCGTTGCGGGCAGTCATGGAGAGCGATGCGCTCGCAGTCCTCCACGCTGCCGCTCAGGATCTCGAAGTGCTCGAACTCACTACCGGGGCCATCCCGCAGCGGCTTTTCGATACACAAATCGCTGCCGGCTTCCTGGGCATGTCAACACCATCGCTCGCTGCGCTCCACGAACGCGAACTCGGGGTCCAGCTCCCGAAAGCCAATCGCCTGACCGACTGGTTAGAGCGTCCCCTCAACAATGCCCAGCGCGACTATGCCGCCGCTGATGTCGATCGGCTGCTCGATATCCATGACCAGTTGACCGAACAACTCGTCGCCCTTGGCCGTTTGGCGTGGGCCGATGAGGAGTGCGAGATCCTGCGTACTCGAGACCGCGGGCCTCGAGACCCGCTCGAGGCGTGGCGAAAGATCAAAGAAGCCCGCCATCTCAAAGGCAATGCGCTGAGCGTGGCTCGCTCCGTCGCTGCATGGCGCGAGCGGCGAGCTGCGGACGTCGACCAGCCCGTGCGGTTCGTGCTGTCCGACATCGCCGTGGTCGCCGTGGCTCAGGCGGCACCCACGTCGATCGATGCCCTGGCCAGCGTCCGCGGGGTCGACCGGGGCGTCGCCAAGGGCGCACTCGGGGAACGAATCCTGCAGGCAGTCGCCGAGGGTGTGGAAGCAAACTGGCGACCACCGCGACCGCCCAAACGACGCAACGACGGACGCGATCTACGGCCGGCGGTGGCGCTGGTCGGCGCCTGGGTCAACCAGATCGCCCGTGACCGTCAGTTGGATCCGACCCTGCTCGCTACTCGGGCCGATGTTGAAGCGCTGGTCCGTGGCGACGAGGATGCGCGACTCGCCCATGGGTGGCGAGCCGAGACTGCGGGCGGGCCGATCACCCGACTGGTCTCTGGAGACGCAGCATTGGCCTTCGAGGGCAGCAATATCGTGCTCGAGGAGCGCAGCCGCCGCCCCGTCGTCTGATGCACGCAGCGGAAGGTTTGGCGTGTTCTGACGTGGGCGCAACCGAGTGGGCGGGCTAACATGATGGCCCTTGACGTAAGCAACCAGGAGTTTCCACGGTGAAGAAGGGGCGACACCGGCGATACGAAGAGGCCCGAGCGCTGAAGCGCTCGCACGATGGCGACTTCGAATCCCTTCTCGACGACTTCGGCGGTGACGACGACGAAGACATGAAGCCGGAGCACGCCGCCTGGGCCGAGGAATTCGAAAGCGCCGACGCAGACGAGGAGGAGTAGCGCCGGAGCTTTAGGCTCCCGTCTCGTCCAAAATCTCGTCGAGCTTCACGATGTCGTCTTCTGCGACGATGCCGATGAACGTGCCGTCATTGTCGGTTACGGCAAGCACGTCGACATCGGCACTCTCCATTGCCACCACGGCGTCACGGAGGGTCCAACTGGGCCGTGCCGTGGGCAGACCGGTCGCCATGACGTCGGCGATCGTGGTGGTCTCCCAGACCTCTCGTTCGAGTTCGGAGATGTCGTCGAGGCGGGCCATACCGACATAGGTTCCACCGTCGACCACCGGCACGATCCGTTCGCGACGAGCGAGCACGTGGAAGTACACAAATTCACTTACCGTTGCGTCCGGTGGGACGGTCAAGACGTCGGTGGTGAGGGTTGAGGACAGCGGCAGGGTGAATCGCCGCTCAACATGACCCAACCGGTGCTGCCGCTGATGGTCGGCGACGGACGCAGGTCCGGCGACGATCTGGGACACCGCGGCGGCTACGAGCGCAGGCACGACAAACGAGCCCACCCCACCGGTTGATTCCGCGACGAACATCACGGCAGCGATCGGTGCCCGATAGCCCGCCCCGAGGAACGCGGCCAGCCCCAGGATGGGGTAGAGGGTCGTCTCGTCCTCGCCGAGCGCCGTGCCAACGAATTCACCCATCACCACACCCAGCGCTGCGAGCGGGATGAAGAGGCCGCCCACACCGCCAGCGATCAGCGTTGCCGCCGTCGCGGCGATACGAAGCAGGAACAGCAGCGCGATCAACTGCAGGGTGCGGTCATCGACAACCCAGGCCATCGCGTCGGTGCCGGGACCAAGCGTGAGGCTCTCGCCAAATGCAGCATCGGAACCAACGGCGAGCGCTGCCATCGAGGCTCCGCCGATGAGGAGCCGCCGGCCCACCGGGAGCTCCTTCCCGATTGCCTTGGCCCGCCGAACCAACCAGGCGAAGCTTCGACCACCGAGGCCCGCCCCAAGTCCGAGCAGCAAGGCCCCGAGCAGGTCGACGGGCTGCACGGAGAGCACGGAGGCAGCGTCGTTGTCGAGGAGCGGCACGACAGGCTCAGTGCCGACCAGCGCAACGAAGGTGGCGTAGCTCGAAGCCGCAGCCAACAGCGACGGAAGCAGCGCCTGAGGGGTGACGTCTTCTCGGTAGGGAGCCTCCATGGCGAACATCACGCCGGTCGCGGGTGCCTTGAAGACGGCAGCCACACCAGCCGCTGCACCCGCCGTCATGAGCAGTCGGGCCTCGTCGCGCTGCAACCAGGCGCCGAGCCGCGAGTGGACCGAGAGCCCCAGTGACGAACCGGCGTAGATCGAGGGCCCCTCAAGACCGACTGCGCCTCCGAGGCCGATGGTAGAGATACCGGCGAGCAACTTCCCCGGGACTTCGCGCAGCGGGATCGATGGCTGCCGCTCGTGAAAGGCTCGCACATACTCGTCGGACGTGGACGCGCTGGCGCCGAAGGCCAGATGACGAAGGATCAACGTTGCGAGGACGGCACCGACGAAGGGGGCCGCAGCCTGCACGCTGAGTTCTTGTTCTGCCAACCAATGGCCGACCACCTCGACACTGATCGCATCGAAGAGCGCCACCACGAGTGCCACCACGATGCCGGTAAGCACCGACGCCGCGAGGATCCGGAGGTCGGTACCTCGAACCAGCGGTGTGATGCGGCGTGTCACGCCTGTCTTCCTACACCCGTTCCGACAAGCTGCGGCTCACGCTGGCCGGTTTTTGCCCCGCAACGCTCACAGAGACCACCACCCGGCGCCGCACGGATCCGGTGCAGGCTTCGAGAGATCCAGATGAACTCGAGCACCCGATCGCTTACTGAGCGGCGCGTCGTCGGACCTGTGGGTGGGGGAGAAAAACCGATCGACTCGATGGCGCCGCCGCCTCCCGGGCGGTGATGTAGTCGACCAGACGCTGGTACGGCTCCTCGCCAACCAGCTCGATGATCTCGTCGCGTGAGGACTTCCAGACGGGACGGTCCTCATTGAACGCCAACGGGTCATCGGTGCACCACCAGGCGAATTCAGCCCCACCTTCACCCCAGTCGCGGCGCTTCCACTCTCGCAGAATGAAGGTGGAGTGCCCATTGTCGTCGGTGTGTTCGTCGAAGCGGATCGGCACTTGCCAGCACACGTCGGGCTTCCAGTCGAGCGGACGTTCGCCGCGACGGACCGCAGCCTGATGGAGCGCACATCCTGCGCCATGCTCAAAGCCAGGCCGGTTCAGGAAGATGCAAGCATCGTCGACGGTCTGGGTGACCCATTCCCCGTCATCGTTCTTGAAGATCGGCCCCCCCATCTCCCCGGCCCGATCTGCGAGTTCCCACTCGCCGGGTTCAAGACGCTCGATCTGCTTCCGAATCGATTGACGGTCTTCCTTGTCTACGAAGTGCGCGCCGTAGGTACAGCAACCATGCTCGTACTCGGGAGCGAGCTCGGTAAACACACCCGGGCAGCCGCGGCCGTAGATACAGCCATGGTTCGAGGTCAGAAAGCTCACATCGAACTGCCAGGTATCGCCGTCCTCATCATCGAACGTGACCCACTCGTGCAGGTCAGCGGGGATGTCACTCATGCGGGGGGACGGTATCGGGCGCCCGCTACCGTGCCGGACATGGCCGGTGAATTCGACGACATCCGCATTCGCCTTGAGGCGATCACCGAGGAACTCGCCGACCTGGCGATCATTCGTCTACGCGAGTCGATCGATGCCGGAGGACAAGAAATCCCGGTTGATGAGAAACGGCTGACCCGCGCCCGTCGGGCGATCGAGAAAGCGATTCACCTGCTTCAGGAGCCTGACGACAACGACTGGTAAACGTCGCTACGCAGCAGGGGTCTCGTCGTTCAGGCGGTCGATCAGCATTCGCAGCATCGACCACTTGTGCTTGTCGAACTCGAACGTGATCCGCGGAAGATCGACATGGTCCCCATCTCGGATCTCGGGTCGGGTCACCTCGCTGCGCTCGATACCACCGTCGACGATCATCGGAGCGAACTCGTCGGAGAGGGCGGCGAGTTCCTGATCGCCGATCTCACGGGTCAACCGGAAGATGAGCTGCTCGCCAACGAAGCGCATCGAGTGGAACGTCCGATAGAAGCGGCACACTTCCTCGACCGCCTCGTCGACGGTGTGGGCGACCTTCACCAGACACATGTCGTCTTCGGAGATGAGGCCGGACCCCTGAAGTTCGGCAGTAACGAAGTCGAACCAGTGGTCCCAGTAGTTGCTGCCAGGAGGGTCGAGGAGGACCACCGGGGCCGGTGGGGTCTTTCCTGTCTGGATCAAGGTCAGCAGTTCGAAGCTCTCATCCATGGTTCCGAAGCCGCCGGGGAGCAGCACATAGGCGTGCGACTCCTTCATGAACATCACCTTCCGAGTGAAGAAGTATTTGAAGTTGATCAACTTCGGGTCGTCGACGATGAACGGGTTCGCCGCCGCCTCGAACGGCAGCACGATGTTGACACCGAAGGAATTCGCCGCGCCGGCACCTTCGTGACCTGCCTCCATGATCCCCGGCCCAGCGCCGGTGATCACCATCCAGTCCCGCTCGGTGATCTCCCGAGCAAAGGTCTTTGCACACTCATAGGCGGGATCGCCGGCCTTGATGCGTGCTGACCCGAAGATCGTGCACTTCCGAATATCGGCGTACGGCCGGAACACCTCGAAGCTGTACCGAAGCTCCTTCATCGCATTGGTCACGAGTTTGAGATCACCGCGGTCGTTCTGCTCGCGACTCAGCCGAATGGCTGTCACGATCATTTCGAACACCAGCCCGCGGTCTTCGTCGTCGACATGCTGAAGGAGGGCGAGAATCTCGGCGTCGAGTTGCTCGTCGCCGGTTCGGTATCGAGTCGAAAGTTCGGTCACCGGCGAGACGTTACCGCTCGGGACCGACACCGTTCGCTCGCCCGCTGGCTCCGTAGCCGGGCCGCCGGCTCGGGTCAACCGCCAGCGACTGGGATGGAGATCCGAGATCGACGGGTTGTCTCCAACGGCAGAGCATCACGGTCGGGACGTCCGTAGAGCGTGGTGCGCTGCACGAGCGTTCGACCGAGTGGTTCCACGACGCGGCGGAAGTCTTCCGCCGTCACCTCGGTGCCATGATCAGCGCCAGCGGCGCGAGAGATGTTTTCATCCATCAGGGTTCCGCCGAGGTCGTTCGCTCCCGCACGGAGGAGTTGGCTGATCGAGTTGAAGCCGAGCTTGACCCATGAGCCCTGGATGTTGTCGATCCGGCCCCGGTAGGCGATTCGCGCCACGGCATGCATGAGGACGACTTCCCGGAACGTCGGGCCACGCCGAGCCTTGCGCTGCAAATAGATCGGGCTGGCCATATGCACGAACGGCAGGCCGACGAACTCGGTAAAGCCGCCGGTCTCTTCCTGAAGTGCCCGGGTGCGGAGGATGTGGTGAGCCCAGTGCTCGGGCCGCTCGACTGACCCGAACATGATCGTGACGTTGGAGCCGAGGCCCACCGAATGGGCAACCCGGTGTGCCTCGAGCCACTCGTCGGTGTCGATCTTGTCGGGGCACAGCGTGGCTCGAACGTCATCGTGGAGAATTTCCGCCGCCGTACCCGGAAGCGACTTCTGCCCGGCATCACGAAGCCGGGTCAGATACTCGGCAAGGGGTTCGGCATTGCGCTTCGCCCCTTCGGTGACTTCAAGTGCAGTGAAGCCGTGGATATGCATGCCGGGGACAGCCTCATGAACCGCCCGTGCCACATCGATGTAGTAGTCACCGTCGAAGTCGGGATGGATACCGCCCTGGAGGCAGACCTCGGTGGCGCCGGCCTCCGCCGCCTCGACCGCTCGGTCGGCGATGTCGTCAAGCGTCAGGAGGTACGGGGTGCCGCGCAGGTTGAGCGACAGCGGCCCCTTCGAGAACCCGCAGAACCGACACTTGAAGGTGCAGACGTTGGTGTAGTTGATGTTTCGGTTCGCAACCCAGGTCACGATGTCGCCGACGGCCTCTCGGCGAAGCTCATCCGCCACCTGGGCAACGGCAGCGACCTCGCGCCCGCGAGCCCGGAACAGGGTGAGGATCTCGTCGAAGCCGACGTCTTGACCGTCTCGCACACCGTCGAGCACCTCGGCGACCGGTCCGGTCGCCACCGGCTCACCCGGGATCAGCTCTTCCGGGTCGCCCCCGGCGCCGACGTACCACTGGGTACTCATGGTTCCGGTGAGTTCGAACTCTGCTCCATCGTCGACCTTTGCCCGTTCCATGGTGCGCTCAGGCCACACCGAACCGGCATCGTCTCGGGCGTAGCCGTCGGTGTCCGAGCGGTCCGCAACGGGGAAATGGAGGCGCGCATCCAGCCAGCGTTCCGGATCAACGGCGAAGCGAGGATGCACCGTCAGACGTGGCGCAAGGGTGTGACCTCCCGCCTCGGTGACCTCCCGTAGGCGATCGAGCGCCGGCCACGGTCGCTCCGGGTTGACATGGTCAGCGGTCACCGGCGAAACCCCACCCCAGTCGCTCACGCCGGCATCGAGCAGGTCGCCGAACTCGTCCGACAGGTTTGGCGGTGCTTGCACGTGGACGTCGAGCGGCAGGATGACCCGTGCCAGCGCAACAGCGTCGAGGTACACGTCTCGCGGACACGGGTCCGCGGCGTGCATCGCCGTTCCCGGCTTGGGCAGGAAATTCTGGACAATGACCTCTTGCACGTGCCCGTGGCGCTCGTGGGAGGCAGCGATCGCTCTGAGGGCTTCGATCCGGTCGGCTCGATCTTCGCCGATCCCGACAAGGATGCCGGTCGTGTAGGGAATCTGGAGTTGTCCGGCCCATTCGAGGGTGTCGAGGCGACGCTGCGGCTGCTTGTCTGGGGCACCCCGGTGGCAGTCCAGGTCGTCGCGCAGCGATTCGATCATCATGCCCTGGCTCGGTGCGACCGTTCGCAGTAGGGCGAGTTCGTCGCGGCTCATCGCACCGGTGTTGCCGTGAGGCAGCAGCCCGGTCTCCTCAAGCACCAACTCGGCCATGGCGGCGACATAGTGAACGGTCGAGTCATACCCGTGTCGGTTGAGCCAGTCACGGGCGACCGGATACCGAGCCTCCGGGTTTTCACCCAGGGTAAACAGCGCCTCGTGGCAGCCTGCATCGGCACCGGCGCGCGCAATCTCGAGGACCTGGTCAGGAGTCAGGTAGGGCGCTTCGAGGCGAGCGGGCGGCTGTGCGAAGGTGCAGTAGCCACACTTGTCACGACACAGCATCGTGAGCGGGATGAAGACCTTGGGGGAGTAGGTCACCACGGACCCAAAGGCCTCGTCGCGCCGAGCCCGAGCTAGGGCGAGAAGTTCGGACCCAGTGAGGGAGGTGGGGTCAGACATCGACGTCCTCTCGGTTTCGGCCCGGTCCAGGGCGGGAACCGATCCCCAAGGGGTCGACCGGTTCGTTGCAGGTCGTGCACCAGGGTTGGAGTTCAACCCGAGTCCCGCAGCGGTCGTGTATCAGTTCTGTCGGTGCGAGTCCGCCGCTACACCAGATGTCACCCCACCGCATCAGTGCGACGAGGGCGGGGGAGAGGGCCCGTCCCTTGGCGGTCAGCCGGTACTCGTGACGCAGGGGCCGCTCCTGATAGGCCACTTTTTCCACGATCTCGGCCTCGACAAGCGCACTGAGACGATCGGCGAGAAGGTTCTTGGCTATCCCCAGGTCGGCTTGGATCTTCGAGAATCGCCGAACTCCTCGAAAGAGGTCCCGCAGGATCAGCAGCGTCCACCGATCGCCGATGATGTCGAGCGTCCGCTGGATGGAGCAGTCGAGGGTGTCGTCGCGCACCGGCGAACAGTAGAAGAGTCGGTTGCAATTTTCAACCAACCCCCAGGCAGTTAGCGGAACACGTGCGTGACGTACCAGCCGCCTGCCCCAACCCAGAACCCAATACCGACCTCGGTGTAGCGATCGTTGGTCATGTTGGCGAGGTGCCCAGGGGACGAAAGCCACTGTGTGTGCAGGAACGCTGCGGCCTCGTCTGGGCTCGCAGCTTGCCGACTCCACCACGCAAGGTTCTCACCGTAGGGACCACCACTGTGCGCGAACTGACCGGAGGCATGCATCGACTCCGACCACGCTCGGGCGAACTGGTCGAGCTCAACCGCTGGCGAAAGCGGCCCAACACCAACCGAAGCGCGGAACTCGTTGAGGAGCACAAGGGAGTCGGCTTCAGCGGACAAGAGCGCAGCGAACGCATCGGTCGAGCAGACACCGGCCGGCTCGACGTTGACGCTCGGCTCGCCTGCGAAGCGATACAGGAACGTGGCAATTTCCGCCCGTGTCACGGCTCGATCAGGCGAGAACTTCGTTGCGGACGTACCGGTCGTGATCCCTGCGCTCGCCATCCACGCGACGCCAGCGGCGAAGAAGTCCGAAGGGTCCACATCGGTGAACGTTTCAGCGCCATCGACAGGCTCGCCGGCCAAGCGATGAATGAACGTCGCCACCTCGCCCCGTGTGACGTTGCGATAGGGGCTGTAGTGGGTGGGGGAGGTCCCCTGGGTGACGCCATTCGCCGCCATCCACGCTACGGCGTCAGCGAAGTAGTCCCCAGGGCCGACATCGACAAACGGCTCTGCACCGCCAGCAGGCCGGCCCCGCATCCGGTGAATGAACACCGCGACCTCGGCCCGGGTTGCTGGCGCGTCAGGGTCGAAGCAGCCCGGCGCAGTACCGAGCGTGATGCCGGTGTCCGACATCCACTGCACGGGCTCGGTGTAGTAGGCGTCGGCCGGCACGTCTCCGAACCCGGCGGCCGCGCCGACGGGCGCCGAAGAGACGAGCAGCGCGGCCGCCACCGACGCTGCCAGGGCGCAACGCGCCAAGCCGAAAATCACGATGATGCCTCCGTGCCAGACGGCCGCGACGCGCGCGTCGGAGGGCCGTACCGGTCGATTGAACGCCGCCTGCGTTACGGTTCGTAACTGTAGCGCAACATTGGCTCGCTACCGCGTCTCTTCCTCGCCGTCGGCACCGTGGAGGCCACCAGCCGCCGCGAGCGCCCCAGCCAACACGGCGGCCCGCTCGTACACAAGGGAGAACCAGTGGTCGGCCGCAGTTTCATGACCCGTGATCGGCACCCGACCGAGGGATTGCACCACCGCCTTCACGTCGGGGACCTCGTCGATCGAGGTGATCGGTTCCGGGAGCGAACTCCGGTCGCCCCAGAACTCCACCGGATCGATCCGCGGTTCGTTCTTGCGCGCACGATTCGCTGGCTTTTTCGTCGACTCCTGCGTCGGAGCGCCAGCCTTGTTGCGGTTGCGCCCTCGCCCACGGCGACTCATGTCGACACCTCCTCGCTCCGTGCAGCCGACTCATCAGTTTCGCCCTCGAGTTCGAGGAGTTGGTCGGCATCGATCCCGAGAGCCTGCTGCAGCTGGGCAGCATCCAAGTCGCCGATCGAACTCGATTTCGGAAGCGTGATATCAGCAATCTGACGCTTCCCGGCCACCACTTCCTCGACCCGCTCATCGATCGTGCCCGGACAAACCAGACGATGACAGATGACGGTGTTCTTCTGCCCGATGCGCCAGACGCGGTCACGGGCCTGATCCTCGACCGCTGGGTTCCACCAGCGGTCGTAGAGCACAACATGGTTGGCCGCAGTCAGGTTGAGACCCGTGCCGCCCGCCTTGCGCGACAGCACCATCGCCCCGGCGCCCTCCGCGGATTGGAACTCATCGACGAGGCGGTCGCGAGCCCCACGGCCCAGACCGCCGTGGTAGCAGTGGATCGGGGTACCCGTTCGGTCGCTGAGGTACGCCGCAAGCGTCTCGCCCCAGGTCGCGAAGTGGGTGAAGATCAGCACCTTTTCCCCGGCCGCGAATACGGTTTCGATGATCTCGTTGAGGCGGTTGAGTTTTCCGGAGCGGCCTTCGAGGCCCTGGTCATCGGCCTGATAGTTCACCGGATGGTTGCAGATCTGCTTGAGCGCCGTGATCGCCGCCAGCACTGCACCCTTGCGTTCGGGCGTTCCCTGGTCGGACTCGCTCGTTGCCACGACCAGGCTGTCGATGACCGCCTGGTACAGGCCGATCTGCTCGGGGGTCATGGCACAGTGGTCGAGTTCATCGATGCGGTCTGGCAACTCTTCGGCGATCGCCGGCTCAGCCTTGGTCCGGCGGTACACCAGGATCCCGTTGAGGGCCCGGAGCGCCGCCTCGCCATCGCCACCCTTGGACTTGCTCGCAGGAGTGAGTTGCGCAATGAAGGGTGCCCGAGGACCCAACAGGCCGGGGTTCGCCCAGTCCATGATCGCCCACAGGTCACCGAGTCCGTTTTCGATCGGCGTGCCGGTCAGGGCGAGACGGGTTCGGGCGTTCACCCGCCGCAGCTGCTGAGACACCTCAGCGGTCGGGTTCTTGATCGCCTGGGCTTCGTCGATGACGACCTTGCCGAACTCAAATCCAGCAAGTTCGTCCATGTCTCGCACCGCCGTGCCATAGGTCGTGATCACGAGATCGGCCGCCCGAACTGCGGCGGCGAGTGCTGGGCCCCGCTTGCGGTTGGCGCCGTGATGCACGAGCACCTCGACCCCAGGCACGAACTTGCGCGCCTCGGCCGCCCAGTTGCCGACGACCGCCGGTGGGGCGATGACCAACGCCGTTCCGTGGTCACGCGAGAGGGCAATGCTGGCGAGCGTGGTCGGCGTCTTCCCGAGCCCCATATCGAGGGCCAGGCATCCGCCGAGGCCAGCTTCGTCGAGGAAGGCGAGCCAGGCGAGCGCATCGGCCTGGTAGCTCCGAAGCTCGCCGGCGAACCCGGCGGGCGTTGTCGTCGGCTCCTCGGGGAGCGACTCGACGCTTCGCAGCAGATCGGCAGCCCAGCCGCCACCGACGATGCTGACACCACCGTCGAGCGGTGAACCCTCCAGGCCGAGGGCGTGACGGAGCATGTCAGCCCCGGTCAACTTGGTCTGATCCGCCCGCTCAGCCAGCGCCGCTGCTGCTTCGGCAAGGTCAGCCTTGTCGATCTCGACCCACTGGCCCCGGCTCTTCACCAGCGGCCGGGCCTCTCGGGCAAGCTGGGCGATATCCGAGGCGGTCAACTCGACGTCGTCGAAGACAGCCGACCACCGAACGTCGGCCAACTGTTGAGCGCCAACAACGGTCTCGTCGGCTTCGCTCGTCAGGCGCAGCGACGCCACCGCCTTCTTGCGCTTCAGCGCAGGCACGCGGACATCGAAGCCACAGGCCGTGAGCGCGTCACCCGACGACGTCATCAGGTCCCACGCCTCGTCCTGCGACAGGATCACCTCACCGCGCCGGCGACCACCGAGGCGAAGCAGTTCCGGGAAGAGCCGTTCGAGTCGTGCGAGCTGCGCTGCGGTCGCTTTCGATCGCGACTTGGAACTCGTCGCCAAGGCGACTTCAACCGGGTCAAGACCGCCGTCATCGTTGTAGGCCAGCACCCGCACGTGCCACGCATTGCTCTCGTCGGGCGGGTCGAGTTGCACGACCAGCGACCGTTCGATCGCACCAACCGCACTCTGTCCCCATTGGGTGAGCCGACGAACCAGCTCGCCACCCAACTTGGTTGGTGCCTGGAAGGGCGTTCCATCGAGGTGGCAGAGCGCGGCCTCGCCCACATCGGCCTTCGTCTTCACCTCCGGTGGGGGAGCCGGCATTTCCAACTGCCCGGCCCCAACACCGACGATCGCATCGGTCAGATCGCTGATCGCAGCCAGCGCAAACTTCACCTTGTCCTGCTCGCGGGCACCGGCCATCGCTGCGCCCGGCGTTGCCGCCGCCAACGCCGCGAGACGATCGGGATCCACGACCGCTGGCATCCAACGCAGGCGGAACGTCCCCATGTCGGCATTCGCCGGGTCTTTGCGGCGCCGCTTGGCCTGAACGAGTTGGGGGACGACGCGGCCCTGGGCAACGAGTTCGACGGCCATGGCGGCCGCCTGACCCATCCAGGTCACCGATGCCCCGACACGGTCGTCGTTGGCGCTGTCGCCCAGAGCAACGAGCCAGCCCAGCGCGCTTGAAACCGGCGCAGAGAGGGTCGAGACCCGGCCACTGCCCGGGATCTTCATGGTTGCCCGCTCATCCCATTCGATGGCTCCACCGTCGAGCGCTTTGACCCGTTCGATCACCTCGTCGTGGGGCTCGCCCCGCAGGTTGTGCCCTGCCGCCCAGGCCACGATCCGTCCATCGGTTCGCGACAGCTGGAGCTGGACGGTGCCGACATACGGCTCTGGTTCTGGCTTCGGCTCGTCAGGCGGTTCCTCCACCGGAGCGAGTTCGGACTCCTCAGGAGGGCCGGTAAGTGCGGTGAGCTGGGCGTCGATCCGAAAGCACTCCTCGTCGAGGTCGCTGAGGACATGCACCCGTGCGGCGCCCTTGACCGTGCGGCGGGCGGACGCGAGAGCCTCCTCGGCCGCGTCGAGCAGCCGCCAGAGGCTGCCGACCCAGGCGTCAGGGTTTGCTTCGAGTACGTGGACCTCGGCGGGCGTGGCTCTGCCGTCGAGGTGGGCCTGAGCAAGAGCGTCAACGTGTGACGGTCTCAACACGGCCCGATCAGGGGTGATGGTGACGATGACTCCTCAGGTCACGGCGATGGCGCCGTTCGTCGTTCTGTAAGCAGGCTCGAGACGAGCCACGCACCTTCGTCAGCCGGAGCGACGCCTGATGCGCCGGAACCGCCCACCGGGGGAGGCCCGTACGCGCTCGAAAGCCCTACGGCTCAAGCAACGTAGGTCAAAGGGTACGCCAAGCGGCGGGTATTTCCTCGGACCGCTCCGCTGCGGTGACGGCTCGTAGCTGGCCCGTCAGCGCAGGGACTGCGCCTTGTCGCCGAGCGCGGTCAACAGCTCATCGAAGCTCTTCTCGAAGGCGGCGACGCCTTCCTCCTCCAACTGCTGCGTGACCTCGGCCAGATGAATGCCCAAGCCCTCGAGCGCCTCGATCACCGCGCTGGCATCGCTCACGTCTTCATCGATCGTCCGGGCAACCGTCCCGTGATCTTCGAATGCCTCCAGCGTGTTGTCAGGAAGAGTGTTGACCGTGTCCGGTCCGATGAGTTCGTCGACGTACAGGGTGTCGGGGTAGTCCGGGTTCTTGGTGGACGTCGATGCCCACAGCGGACGTTGCACCCGCGCCCCTCGGGCGACCAGCGCCTCCCAGCGAGGCCCGGAGAAGGTCGTGCGGAACAGCGCATAGGCCAACTTTCCGTTGGCTACGGCCGCTCGCCCTTTCAGCGCCAGCGCCTCTGGTGTCCCGATCGCATCGAGACGGCGATCGATCTCCACATCAACCCTCGAGATGAAGAATGAGGCAACGCTGCTGATGTCTGACAGGTCGCCTTCCGCCGACTCGAGTCCGGCGATGTAGGCCTCCATGACTGCGGCGTATCGCTCAAGGCTGAAAATCAGGGTGACGTTCACCGAACGTTTCTCGGTGATCATCTGCTGAATCGGGGCCAACCCCTCGGCGGTCGCAGGGATCTTGATGTAAAGGTTCGGGGCGTTGAGTCGCTCGTCGAGCAGTCGAGCGGCGGCCTCGGTCCCGGCCGCGTCACGAGCCAACCCCGGGTCGACCTCGACGGACACATAGCCATCGAGACCATCGCTGGCGTCATAGACCGGGCGAAGGATCTCAAGCGCGGCACCGATGTCGCTCGTCACGAGCTCCCAGTAGCTGGCTTCGACGTCAAGCCCGCTCTCGATCGCCGAGGTGAATTGCTCGTCGTACTCGACTGATCCTTGGATCGCTTTTTGGAAGATGGATGGGTTCGACGTCAGACCGCGGACGCCTCGCTCCACCCAGCCGGCGAGTTCTCCACTGGTGATCCAGCCGCGGCGAATGTTGTCGAGCCATGGGCTCTGGCCCTGCTGGTCGTAGAGGTCGTGCAAGCGTGACATGGGTTCTCCTGGGTCAAGGAAGACGGATCAGGCGCCGAGAAGCGCTCGGGCTCGGGCGACCACGTTGTCGACGGAGATGCCGAGTTCACGCATCACCGTGTGGCCCGGTGCCGAGGCTCCGAACCGGTCGATGGAAACAACATCGTCGACCCACCGATGCCAGCCCTGGGCGATACCGGCTTCGACGGCAAGGCTCGGCAGCGCCGGACGCATGACCGCCTCTTGTATCTCGATGTCGGCGTCGGCGAAGAGGTCCCAGCTGGGGAACGACACAACCCGAGCAGGGATTCCTGCCTCACCGAGAACTGCGGCGGCATCGACACACACGGAGACCTCACTCCCGGTGCCTACCAACGTGAGCTGGGCATCGTCGGCTTCCTGAAGCACATAGGCGCCATGGGCAACGGGCGCGCCAGCCGAACCGGCGAGCACCGGCAGGTTCTGCCGCGACATGATCAATGCCGTCGGACCGCCTGAACCAACGGCAACCTTCCATGCCTCGACGGCCTCATTGGCATCAGCGGGGCGGATCACGCGCAACCCGGGAATCGCCCGCAGTGAGGCGAGGTGCTCGACTGGCTGATGCGTCGGACCGTCTTCGCCGACACCGACCGAATCGTGTGTCCAGACAAACAGCGCCTTTGCCTCGGACAGGGCGGCCAATCGAACCGCGGCCCGCATGTAGTCGGCGAAGACAAGGAAGGTGCCCACCACCGGAATCGCGCCACCGTGCAGCGCCATGCCGTTGGCAATTGCCCCCATCGCATGCTCTCTGACCCCGAAGTAGATCTGTCGGCCGCCGGGATCGCTCGCCGAGAAGACGCCCTGCTCCTTGATCACCGTTCCGGTGTTTCCTGTGAGGTCAGCACCGCCACCCGTGAGGCCTGGAACAAACTCGACCATCGCCTGAAGGGCAGCGTTTGAGGCCTTCCGGGTCGCGACACTGTCGCCAACCTCATAGACGGGGAGGCCCTCGTCCCATCCAGGCATACCGGTGCCCGAGAGTTGCGCTTCGAGCGCGGCCCGATCACCGTCGTAGGAGGCAAGACGGGATTCCCAGGCGTCACGATCGGTAGCACCACGCGCGCCGGCCGCACGGTAGAACTCGAGGACATCGTCAGGCACGTGAAACGCCTCATCAGGCATCCCCATCGCGGCCTTGGTTGCGGCGATCTCGTCATCGACGATGGCGTACCCGTGCGCCTCATGCGTGTCAGCAGACTCGGTGGCCGGGGTACCGATGATGGTTCGCACGATTACCAGCGACGGCTTGTCGGTGACCGCCTTCGCTTCGTTGAGGCCCGCTTCGAGCGCATCGAGGTCCTCACCGACCTCACCGAGTTCGAGAACATGCCAGCCGTAGGAGCGAAAGCGTGCGGCGGCGTCGTCGCTGAGGGCAAGACCTGTCTCGCCGTCGATGGTGATGCGGTTGTCGTCGTACACCACGACGAGTTTCCCGAGGCCGAGGTGACCAGCCAGCGAGGCCGCTTCGTGGCTGATGCCCTCCGAGAGACACCCGTCGCCGGCGATCGCGAAGACCGCATGGTCGAAGAGCTCAGGGCCATAGCGGGAGCGGAGCTGCGCCTCGGCGATCGCCATACCCACCGCATTGGCGACACCCTGCCCGAGCGGCCCGGTGGTCACCTCAACGCCGGCGGTGTGGCCAACCTCGGGGTGTCCCGGCGTGGCTGACCCCCACTGGCGGAAGTCCTTGAGGTCGTCGAGCGTGAGCCCGAAGCCAGCGAGATGCAGCACGGCGTACTGCAGGATCGAGGCATGCCCTGCGGAAAGCACGAAGCGGTCGCGGTCCGGCCAGTCCGGCTTCGCTGCGTCGTACTTCATGACTCGCGTGAACAGCACATGGGCGAGGGGCGCCAGCGACATCGCCGTGCCCTGATGCCCGCTCCTCGCTGCGTGGGGACCATCCATGGCGATCCCTCGGATCGTGCTGATCGCCCGTGCGTCGACGTCGCTCACGTGGTTCGTCCTCCGGCTCCGCCGCGGTCGGTCCCCGGCGCCGGAGCCGACCCTACCCGCGCCGATCCGGTCGGTGTTTGACGATCACCCGAACAGAAACAGGATCGACACGGTGAGGCCGTGTACGTGGTTTCGTCCGCCGACCGGACCGAGTTCGCCAGCACAGAACATTCCCGCAACCGGCCCTCGGCTTACCGCCTCCGCAATCCGGGATGCGTCATGGTTCGGTTCGTTGAAGAACCGCTCGCCGCGGCCGTTACAGGAGAAAACCAGCGCCGCATCAGCATCGACCGTGGCGAGGAGCAGCTCGAGATCCTCGGTCGCCGTGGCGGCATCGCGAACCTGGAACTGCACGGTGGTTCCAACGACGGCCCGGTCGCCGATTCGAAGGCCACCGCCATCGGGCTCCGTGCCGAGGATCGCTCGAATCAGGAAATCGCCTCGACCGAACTCGCTGATTCGTTCGTCAACAGCAACGCCCAAGTGCAAGCCGGTGGACAAGCGAGATCGCTCCTCCTCGTCGCTCTGCTCCACGAGTTCGCGCAGCCGCTCAAGCGCGGGGCGCATCGCAAGCGTTTCGATGACGTTGCCCGAGGCCGCGGTCACGATGTGTGCATCGCCGACCGGCCGACACCCCTGGGACACGGCGGCCACCTCGCCAAGACCCTCGGGCAACAACACGCCGACGGCTCCATCGGCGTACACCCTCTCGCCGAGGATCAAACGGTTGGAGCCCGGGGCACCCGCTGCGGAGGCGACGCCCCCGACAAGGCGGAGATCGGGATAGCGGTCGTTGATTGCTCGGGTCAGCGCGTCGACCGGGAAGGTGTCGGGATCGCTGAGCACAATCAGGGATCGCGACCCGACACCGACGTGATCGGGCAGACCGGCGAGCGTGGTGCCGTGGGACGAACGGTGCGTTTCGAGCCGCACGGCCTCCACCTCGCCCACGCGGCCAGCCCAAAGTGATATCGCCGGCCCATCCTCGGCTTCGATGTCTCGCCCGATCACGGCGGCTGCCGTCGCGCCGACCACGACCCTGGGAGTCAGGAGGCTGCGGATGGCGTCGGCGATGTCCGACACAGTCTCGGGCGAGTGTCCGCTGATGAAGACCAGCGCAAGGTCGGGGCTCGGGCCGACCGCCTCGAGCACGGCACCAACGACCTCGCCAACGGCGAAGGACGCCGTGGGGTGGGTCGAGATCGCCGCGCCGAAGGCCGCCGCGGGCTGCATCTCAGGAGTCCGCAGGGGGCGGGAGGATGGTGTACGGCACCGTGAGGTGGGGATCCTGGTTGATCCGACAGCGGGCCTCGACCGTGCCGTACTCCTCGAACTCCAACTCGGCGCGAACAAGTCGGTACGTGAACTTTCCTGGTTCGACATCGAAGGGCTGCACGCTGCGGGCAACCTGCTCGTCGCCGCGATGGAAGGTGACCTCAAGCACGCCCTGCCCTGATCCGTCCTCCGGGCACCGAATGATCACCACAAGGTGCGGGGCCCATGTGAACGGCAGGGGGGCTGGCGCAGCGGCGCTGAACTGGACGCCGGTGAGATCGATTCGAGTCGCAGGCCCAGGGACCTGCCGCAGATCGATCTCATCGATGAACAGGGCCGAAATGATCTCCATGAAGCTCACCGTACCGGCACCGTGACACCGCCGAGGCGGCCCGGCAGTAACATCGCGGTCGTGACCGGGTTGGCAACGAAAGAGGCGACCATCATCGCCGCCCAGCGACTCTTCGCCGAGCGTGGATTCGATGGCACGTCGCTCAACCTCATCGCCGAGGAGGTGGGCGTGCGGCGGCAAAGCCTGCTGCATCACTTCCCGACGAAGGAGATCCTCTACCGAGAAGTGTTCGAGCGTGCCCTGATCGAGTGGCACGACCGAGTCGAAGCGGCGGTGACCACGTCCAATGTCGATGGTTGGGATGAGGTCGACCATGTCCTGACTGCCGGGTTCGAGTTCTTCAAAGCCAACCCGGACTTCGTGCGTCTCGTGCGACGGGAGGCACTGGCGGAGCGGGGCACTGGGCATGTGGAGCTCGGGGTCGCGCTCCAGCCACTCTTCGCTCGCGCTGCGGCCTACTTCGAACGCGAAATGGATGCGGGGCGATTTCGGCGGCACGATCCCGAGCAGCTCCTGCTGACCGGGTACGGCGCCTTGTTGTCCTACTTCAGCGACGCGCCGCTGATTGCTGGCCTGCTCGATCGCGATCCTCACGCCGAGGAGGCAATGGATCAGCGACTTGAGCATGTGCGTGCCTTGTTTCGCGCCGCCTTGCGACCGACCGCCGGGAACGACTGAGCGACGCGCCGCGATCTGACCGCCGCCACCGCCTAGCCTGACCATCCGATGCGCAGGCTCCTGCTCCCCATCCTGCTTCTCGCGGTCGCTATCGGCGCCACCGTTCAAATGAACCGCGCCAACGAGGAGGCCGATCCCGGCCGAGCGGTTGGGATCTCGACCGATGTCGACCTTGCCACACCCATCTTCTCAGCTCGGCGGGCGCCCGAGTGGCTGCGCAACCCGAAGTCCGACACCATGCTGGTCGACGCAATCAACACGGTGTTGCGAACCGATGAGACGCCACCACTGAGTTGCGTTCTTGTCGAGCGAGACGGCGAGCGAATGGCTGCGAGTAACACTGCGGCCGCGATCCGAACCGACGAACTCCACCGCCTCATCACGGCCACGGTGATCGACGCAGCAGGCAGCGGGGGAGCGTTCCGCACCGAGATCGCCATCGCCGCCGATGCCGAAATCGTCGTCACCGACGAGGAGACCGGCGCCGCCGAACTCCAGGGTGATGTCTGGCTCATCGGTGCCGGCGACCCTGGCCTCGCCACCGCCGACTACGCCGCCCGCTTCGACAATGGGCGGGTCTTCACCGACTTCGACCAGCTCGCCGCCGACGCCATCGCCGAACTCCAGGCTCGCAACATCGTGACGATCCGAGGCCGAGTGATCGGCGACGAGTCCAAGTACACGCCGGTCGAAGCCGACTACTTCTACAACATCGATGTTCCCGATGGAGAGGGCGGCACGACCCGTGAGCCGGTCTGGGTCGCCGGCTCCGACATCAACGACATTGGCCCCCTCTCGGCGCTGCTGCTGAACGATGGTTTCGACTCGTGGCCCGACGAACAAGAGACGTTCGACCAGTCCTCGAACCGACGGTCCTCGAACCCGGCGGTTGCGGCAGCCGCCTATCTCGACGACCGTTTCGAAGAGGCCGGCATCGTCATCACGAGATCAGCCCGCGATGGCGAGGCTCCATCGACCGCCGAGCGCGAGACGCTCGCCGTTGTTGACTCGCCCGATCTTGACCAGATCATCGCAACCTCGCTCGTCGACGCGACCACCGCCGAGATGCTCTTGAAGGAGTATGGGGTGCGGGCCGGCACCGACTCCGAGCGCATCAACGCCGTGTTTGCGCTCGTTACCGGGGGGTTCGTCTCCGCCGGATTGCCCTACAGCCCCGTCGACGGCACGAACTACCACGACGGCTCGGGGCGTTCAGCACTCAACCGCACCAACTGCGAGATGATCCATGCCACGATCGCCGACCGGGCCGGCGTCGGCGCCAGCATCATTACGCCGGCTGCGCAAAGCCCAGTTGCAGCCTGCGCCTCAGGACCCGGCGAGATGTACGTCATGGCCACCGTGTCCGACACCGCCACCGGCCTCACTGGTTGGTACGACGCGCCGAACGGCGAACGCCTCACGTTCACGATGCTTGCCGAAGATCCGACGAGGCTCGAGACGCCGCCAGACGATCCCGAAGCCGAACCAGCCGGGCCGTTCCCGTACTGCAATGCGCTGCAGGCCACGATGCTCGAGGCGATTGCGGGCCACCCGTACGGCCCTGATCTGAACGAACTCGCACCGCTCGACCCGGCGGGCTGACGATGACCGGCGAAACTGCGTCCTGGCCCCGCCGCGGCTACGAGTTGCCGATGTTTCCCCTCGAACATCCGGTCGTGCCTGGGCAGGTCATCCCGCTCATGCTTTTTGAGCCTCGCTATCTCGCGCTGGCGACGCATCTCGGTCAGACGACGGAGGCGGAGTTTGGTGTCGTCGGGATCGAACGGGGGAGAGAGGTCGGTGGCGAAGATGTCCGGGGCGACGTCGCGGTCGTGGCCCGAGTGCTTGAACTGGGGCAGCTTCCCGATGGCCGGGTAAGCCTGGTTGCCGGTGCGACGCGCCGGATCCGGGTCGAGGAGTGGCTTGAGGACGATCCATACCCCCGGGCGCTCGTCGCCGACTGGCCCGATGAGTTCGTCTCCGGCCTCGACGTCGCCCTGACCGAACTGTTCACGGCGGTCGAATCTCTCCTCGAGCTCGCCCGTCGCCGCGAACCCGATCTTGAGGTCGAGTTACCGCCGCTGGACCCCGACCACCTCGACTGGACCGTTTGGCGACTCATCGGGTTCGCGGGCCTCGGCGCCCTCGACATCAGTGACCTGCTCCGCACGTCCGACTCGGTGACACGGGCCCGCCGCGCAGCTGAACTCGTCGACGACCGTCGCGAACTCCTCGATGCCCTCGGCGACGACGACCGGTAGGCTGTCGCCCGCCCGACGACCGAGGATCACCACGTCGATGACTGATACGAGACAGACGCGGGGAGCCGGCCCCAAAGAAGGGCTTGGCGACCTTGTCGACCTGATCAAGGACTACGCACGGCAAGAGACGGTCGACCCACTGAAGGGTGCCGGCCGCTGGGTGGGATTCGGTCTGCTCGGCAGTGTGCTCGTGATGATCGGCGGGATCGCGCTCACCTTGGCGCTCCTGCGGGCCCTCCAAGAGGAGACCGGAAGCGCCCTCACCGGCAATCTGTCCTGGGCACCGTATGCCCTCACCCTCCTGGCGCTGTCGGTGGTCATCGGACTGCTCGCACTTCGCATCAACAAGAAGACACTCTGATGACCGAAGAGAACCCACCCATCACCCGGGATGACATCGAGCAGGGGATCCGCGACCTGTCCGGCGAGATCACCGGCCAGGCCCAGGCCGCCGCACCCAAGCTGATGCCGGTTGCGGTTGGAGCTGGCTTGCTGCTGCTCGGGGTTGCGTACCTGATCGGGAAGCGGGTTGGCACCACGAAGTCGAGCGTCGTGGAGATCCGGCGAATCTGATGGCCGGGTCTCGCTCGTTCGGTCCTGCGCACCTGAAGCGCACCTTCCGCCTCAACGCCACCCGTAAGGGGTTGCTGGGCGGGGATCGCTTCTGGCTAGCCATGTTTGGCGTGCTGCAGCTCGCCAAATGGTCGGGCAAGGTAACGAAGCGAGGCGAAGCCCCGATCCGATTCTCGGAGTCGCTGAAGCCCGGCGAGGCCTTGATCATCCGTCATCTCGACGCAAAGACCGCCCGGACAAACGCAGCGACTCGAGCGGGCACCGGCCCGGCGTGAAGGTCCACCTCCGCAACCCGACCCGGGAACTGGAGATCGAAGGTCCGATCACCGTCTCGGCGCTGCTCGACCAACTCGACCTCAACCGCGAGTCACATCTGGTCATCGAAGACGGCACGCTCGTGCCCGCCGACAAGATGCTCAGCCCCCACGCCGTCATCGAGATTCGGTCGGTCATCTCGGGAGGCGAGCGATGAAGTGTCGGGTCTGCCGCGGGCCAGCCATCATCGATATCCGCCGCCACAACGCGAACTTCTGTGCTGAGCACTTTTTGAAGCTCTGCCGCGACCAAACCGCCAAAGCGATCGACCGCTTCGCCATGCTCGAACCGTCCGACCGGATCCTTGTGGCCGTTTCCGGAGGCAAGGACAGTCTTGCCGTCTGGGACATCCTCACCGAGTTGGGGTTCGACGCGGACGGCTTCTATGTCGGCCTCGGCATCGGTGACTACAGCGACACATCGGCTGGGTATGCTCGGCGGTTCGCCAGCGAGCGCGGCCTCACGCTGCACACAGAAGACCTTCTTCGCGACCATGGCTTCGACGTACCGCACGGCAGCCGAGCCGCCAAACGAGCACCGTGCTCCGCCTGCGGCCTCTCGAAACGGCACCTGTTCGACGAGGCCGCCCGGCGCGGCGGGTACGACGCAATCGTCACCGGCCACAACCTCGACGACGAAGCGGCCGTGCTGATGGGCAACGTCTTGCACTGGCACACCGACTACCTCGGGCGTCAGGCACCACTCCTCCCGGCCCGCCATGGCTTCCCAAAGAAAGCCAAGCCACTCGTGCGCCTCACCGAACGAGAAACGGCTGCGTACTGCGTTCTCCGCGGGATCGATTACCTCGTCGACGAATGTCCGATGGCGGTAGGGAACAAACATCTCGCCTACAAGGCGGCGCTGAATGACATTGAGCGGGACTCACCGGGCGCCAAGTACGACTTCTATTTCCGCTTCCTCGACCAGGCGGCAAGCCGCTTCGAGACGACGCTCGATACCGACACTGATCAGATCCCGCTCGCCCCCTGCACACGATGCGGCGCTCCGACGAACAACGCAATCTGCTCCTTCTGCGCACTGACCGAGCGCGCGACCTCGGCGGTCCCGCTTCGGATGGGCGCCACCCGACGAGCCCCACATCCCGAGGAGGCCAACTCATGAGCCGAAGTGGACCGCTCATTGCCGGAGAGCCCGTCCTGCTCATCGATCGGAAGAAACGCCGCTACCTCATCGACCTCGCTGAGGGCGGGGAATTCCACTCGCACTCCGGTGTGCTGCCCCACGACGAATTGATTGGCAAGCCGGAGGGGGAGACCTACCGCTCCAGTCGGGGGATGGTGTTCATCGCCATCCGACCGACCATCACCGACTATGTCCTCAAAATGCCACGAGGCGCTCAGGTCGTGTACCCCAAGGACATCGGACCGATCATCATTCAGGCCGACATCTTTCCGGGGGCGCGTGTGCTCGAGTCCGGGCTCGGCTCGGGAGCCCTTTCCACCGGCATGTTGCGAGCGGGCGCCGACATCGTCGGGTACGAACTCCGCGACGACTTCGAGCAGCACGCCCGCGACACCGTCGGGCGGTTCCTCGGGTCAGAGGCTCTCGAGCGCTATCGAACCCAGGTTCGGGACGTGTATCAAGGCATCGAGGAAACCGAACTGGACCGGATCGTGCTTGATCTTCCCGAGCCGTGGCAGGTCGTTCCTCACGCCGAACAGGCACTGCGTCGAGGCGGGATCCTCTTGGCGTACACGCCGAGCATCATTCAGGTGTCCCAGCTCCACGAAGCGCTCGAGGAAAGCCGTTTCGGCATGGCCGAAACGGTGGAGGTACTCCATCGAGGCTGGTACGTGAACGGGACGGCGGTTCGTCCCGACCACCGGATGGTCGGGCACACCGGGTTCTTGACCCACGCCCGCCTACTGGCCGAGTAAGGCCGGTGCGTCGTCTGCTGCTGGCCTTCGTGATCGCCATGGCGGGATGCGGGGACGGGGGAGATGGTGCTGCATCCTCGGCCGATCCAACCGAGCGTCCGCCCCTCGACTCGCCCCCAGACCCGGGCAATCCTCCTGAGGCCGACGGCCTCACCACTGCCCAACGCGATCGACTCGCTGCCTCGACCATGCGGGTCAGTGGCATCGCATGCGGCCGCACGAGCGAGGGCAGCGGCTTTGCCGTGGCTGACGATCTTGTCGCTACCAATGCGCACGTGGTGCTCGGTGTCCCCCGACCAACGATCGAGACGGTTGATGGTGCCGAACAGGAGGGCGTGGTCGTGGCATTCGACGGCGTGCTCGACCTCGCCCTCATCAGGGTGCCGAATGCCCAGTTCGACCCGTTACCCCTGTCGGGGGAGGCGCCCGACGGCACCGTCGGGGCCGTGTTCGGTTGGGAACGCGGACCCGAGGTCGATCCCACGCCGTTTCGGGTCGACCGCCCGGTGTCCGTGCGCATCGAGGAGGTCGCCGGGACCGAGCGGATTTCTCGCCCCTCCTGGCTGCTTGCGGCTGAAATTGAGGCGGGCGACTCAGGTGCGGCGGCCATCGATACCGACGGCAACGTCATCGGTGTGGTCCACTCTGCATCGACGCTCGGCCGAAGCGTGGGCTATGCGGTTCGGGCCGATCGCCTCGCCGAATTCATCGACCGTGGCGTCAACCAGAATCTGACCGTTCCCAGCTGCTGAGCATGCGCAACGATGTCTGGACGCAATGAAGGGAGGGGCAAGCCCTCCCTTCGCCAGCGTTCTCGGTTGGGTTACGTAGGCTCGGCCTGCGATACCCGAGGTGGTATCAGACCTCGATGAAGATGCACTCGCCGGGGCACTCCTCGGCGGACTCAATCGTTGCTTCTTCCTGGCCGGCCGGAACCACTGCGAGTCCCTCGGGGCCGCCCGGGTCGGAGTAGATCTTGTCGCCTTCCTTGACGTAGGCCAGGCCATCGTCGAGGAGGGTGAAGACATCGGGGGCAATCTCTTCGCAGAGACCGTCGCCGGTGCAGAGATCCTGGTCGATCCAAACCTTCATAGTGCGCTGTACCTCACGCTCAATGCTCGCTCCCTGGCGAGCTCACCAACTGGCCCGCAGTGTACAGGTCAACGCGAGGCAGTCGTAACCCGCCAACCGGGTTCTGTTCGCAGATCAACCTCCGCCTCGGCCGAGCATCTTCGGCGAGGCTACGGTGCAGCGCAGATCCGGTGTCCGCAATCGTTCGTGCTGAACGCGACGAGAAGGCCCGGCCTAGGGTGACGCACGAGCGACAAACGGAGGACTCCGTGGACGAGCACAGCGCAGAAGCCGAGGTGAACCGGCTCCGCATGGTCGCGGCCGGTCTTGAGGACGAAGTCACTGCGCTTCGTCGACGGCTCCAGGACTCACCGAAGCGGGTACGCACGCTCGAAGAGCGCCTGCTCGAAACCAAGGGGCAACTGGCCCAGGCCGTCTCCCAGAACGAGAAGCTCACCTACACGCTGCGAGAAGCTCGCGAACACATTGCAACCCTGCGAGATGAGGTCGACAAGCTCACCCAGCCACCGTCGGGCTACGGCACGGTGCTCGGGTTCAACGACGATGAAACCGTCGACGTGCACGCCAGCGGCCGGAAGATGCGCGTCGCCGTGCAGCCCGAACTCCAGGGCCAACTCGAACGCGGCCAAGAGGTCGTGTTGAACGAATCGTTCAACATCGTGCTGGCCCGGCGGCCTGAACGAACCGGCGAGATCGCCACCATTAAAGAAGTGCTTGGTGACGGCGAACGGGCGATGATCGTCGGGCGGGCCGACGAGAACCGGGTGGTCGAACTCGGGGATGCCCTCCTCGACTCGCCCCTGCGGTCCGGCGACACCGTCCTCTTTGAGCCACGCGCCGGCATCATCCTGGAACGCCTCCCGCGACCTGAGGTCGAGGATTTGGTGCTGGAGGAAGTCCCCGACGTTTCCTACAACGACGTCGGCGGACTTGACGATCAGATCGAGCAGATCACCGATGCGGTCGAGTTGCCCTTCGTTCATCAGGGACTGTTCAGCGAGTACGACCTGCCTGCGCCCAAAGGCATTCTGCTGTACGGCCCGCCAGGCTGCGGCAAGACCCTTATCGCCAAGGCCGTTGCCAACAGCCTCGCCAAAAAGGTCGCGGAGGTGTCGGGCGACCATGAAGCCCGGAGCTACTTCCTCAACATCAAGGGCCCGGAGTTGCTCAACAAGTACGTCGGCGAAACCGAACGGCAGATTCGGCTCGTCTTCCAGCGTGCACGCGAAAAGAGCGAGCAGGGCTGGCCGGTCATCGTCTTCTTCGACGAGATGGAATCCCTTTTCCGAACCCGAGGCAGCGGGATTTCATCCGATATCGAATCGACCATCGTTCCGCAGTTGCTGGCCGAGATCGACGGTGTCGAGACACTCAAGAATGTGATCGTCATCGGTGCATCGAATCGCGAGGATCTGATCGACCCGGCCATTCTGCGTCCCGGCCGACTCGACGTGAAGATCAAAATCGAACGCCCCAACGAGGAGTCAGCGACATCAATCTTTGGTCGCTACCTCACCACCGACGTGCCCATCGACCCCGACATGATCGACTCAGTCGGTGGAGGCGACCCCGACAAAGCGGTGCAGGGGATGATCGAGGAAACGGTGCGCGAGATGTACCGAGACGACGAGGCCAACCGTTTCCTCGAGGTCACCTACCAGAACGGTGACAAAGAGGTCATGTACTTCAAGGACTTCTCCTCGGGTGCCATGATCGAAAACATCGTGCGTCGAGCGAAGAAACTCGCCATCAAGCGCCAGATAGCCAGCGGCAGTCGAGGCATCCGCACCGAAGATCTCCTGCTGTCGATCCGGCAGGAGTTCAAGGAGCACGAGGATCTTCCCAACACCACGAATCCTGACGACTGGGCGAAGATCTCCGGGAAGAAGGGTGAGCGGATCGTCTATGTCCGTACGCTGATTCACAACGACGACGACGGAAACGGCGGCAAGGCGATCGACTCCGTCACCACGGGTCAGTACCTCTGACCCGACCCCAACCGAGCGGAGCAACGTCATGAGCGCCAGCGCACGCCTCTACCTCGAGGCAGCGGCCAACGTGGACCGTGCCGCAGACGAGATCGGCATGGATCCGAAGGTGCGCACGATCCTCGGCAAGCCGAAGAACGAATTGATCGTCAACTTTCCGGTGCAGCGCGACACCGGCGAGTACGAACTTCTCCACGGGTACCGGATCCAGCACAACAACGTCCTCGGCCCCTACAAGGGAGGGCTGCGGTTCCACCCATCGGTGGACCTCAACGAGGTTCGAGCCTTGGCGACGTGGATGACGTTCAAGTGCGCGCTCGTGCACCTGCCCTACGGCGGGGCGAAGGGCGGCGTTGCGATCGACCCGTCGAGCTACAGCCAGGCCGAACTTGAACGGGTGGTCCGGCGGTTCACGCACAGCCTCGGGTCCAACATCGGGCCAGAGCATGACATCCCGGCTCCCGACGTAGGCACCAACGCGCGGATGATGGGCTGGATCATGGACACCTACCTCAACAGCAGCGGCACCGACGACCGCCAGAACGTCCGCCGAGTCGTCACCGGCAAGCCGGTCGAACTCGGCGGGAGCCTCGGGCGAGAGGCCGCCACCGGCAAAGGGGCTGCGTACGCCCTGCGGCATCTCTATGGCGAGTACGAACGCACCCTCGAAGGCGTTCGCGTCGCCATTCAAGGGTTCGGCAATGTCGGCAGCCATGGTGCACGAGCCCTGGCCGAACTTGGGATGAAGGTGGTCGCCGTCAGCGATGTGTCTGGCACGGTGCACGCCGACGGCGGACTCGATGTCGACGCACTGATCGCGCACACGCAAGAGACGGGTGGAGTCGCCGGATTCGCTGATGCTGACGTCCTCACCACCGAGGAGTTCTTCGGGCTCGACGTCGAGGTCCTGATGCCTGCTGCGCTCGAGAGCCAGATCACCGAAGACAACGTCGAGTCGGTTCGAGCGCGGGTCATCCTGGAGGCCGCCAACGGCCCGGTGACTGCCGAAGCGGCCGAGACGCTCGAAGCCGGCGGTGTTGACGTCATCCCCGACATCCTCGCCAACGCGGGCGGCGTCATCGTCTCCTACTACGAGTGGGTCCAGAACAAGACGAGCGACCAGTGGAGTGCGGTCGACGTTGACCAGCGGCTGCGAGACACGATCTGGAATGCGGCGGACCGGGTCGCCGCCCAGCGGGCGCGTATCGGCGGCACACGCCGTCACGCGGCCTATGTCGAGGCCTGTTCGCTCCTGCAGCGCGTGTACGACCTGCGCGGCATCTTCCCGTAGCACCCTGCGCTGAACGAGCGGCTGAGGAAGCCGCGTTACTCCGGTTCCGGTGGGTGACAAATACGGGCCGACCCGTGGTGTGACGCAGGACACCTGTGTATCGTCGTAGGCCATCCCTGGGGGGAACCCCCCGTACGGGAACAACTGGAGGAATAATCCACATGCGTAAGCACCACTTGCTGCGGCTGCTCGCCGTGTTGCTCGGGTTCTCGCTGGTCGTTGCGGCCTGCGGTTCCGACGACGAGGACGAGTCGACCGGCGGCGATGATTCCGGCGAGACCACCGACGATGGTGGCGACGCTGGCGACAGCGGCAGCGACAGCGACAGCGAAGACGTCGTCGAGGCCACCCAGGACGGCGACCTGCTCGCCGCCATCCAGGCTCGCGGTGAACTGAACTGCGGCGTTTCCACGGTCTCCATCGGCTTCGCGGTGCAGGACTCCGACGGCATCTACCAGGGCTTCGACGCCGACTTCTGTCGTGCCACGGCTGCCGCGATCCTCGGCGACGCCAACGCGCTCAACATCGTCGGCCTCACCGCCGCCGAGCGCTTCACGGCTGTTCAGACTGGTCAGGTCGACCTGCTCCACCGCAACACCACCTGGACCCAGAGCCGCGACTCCGATGTCGGTATGGACTTCGGCCCGACGACCTACTTCGACGGCCAGCAGCTGATGGCCCGTGTTGGCGACGGCTTCTCGAGTGGCAGCGGCGTGGCCGACATTGACGGCGCCGTCGTGTGCACCAACGCCGGTACGACCACGGAGAAGAACATCGCCGAGGCCGCTGACCTGCTGGGCATCACCATCACCCTCAACACCTTCGAGGACTTCGACATCGTCACCCAGAACTTCATCGAGGGTGCCTGCGACGTCATCACGACGGACGGCTCGGGTCTCGTCGGCCGCAAGGCCGAGCAGCAGCCCGCCGACCAGGAATGGGTGATCTTCCCCGGTCAGCCGATCTCGAAGGAGCCGCTCGGCCCGACCTACGGCCAGAACCAGTCCCGGTTCGCTGACGCCGCCAACTGGACCGTCTTCGCCATGCTGATCGCCGACGAGTACGGCGTGAACCAGGGCAATGTCGACAACTTCGTCGGCGCCGACGGTGAGCTTGGTCGTCTCCTCGGCGGTGAGGGCGAAGTTCAGTCGGCCATGGGCCTGGCGCCCGACGCCTTCTACCAGGTCATCAAGCAGGTCGGTAGCTACAGCGACCTGTGGGATCGTCACCTTGCCCCCCTCGGCCTGACGCTTGACGGCACGGTCAACGATCTGTGGACCAACGGCGGTCTCATGTACCCGCCGCCAGCCCGCTGATCCAGCAATCCTGACGCTGTCCCCGGGCCGGGTTCGCCCGGCCCGGGGAGGCGTTTCACCGGCGGGGGACTGCCGGCGACTCCTCACTGCCACTTGGCGGTAGCGGCTGGCGAGGCCGTATTTCCACGATCGCGAGACAACGTTCTCTGGGGGCATCTCGGTGACCGACACACAATCGTCGCTCCACGCGGCAGCAACAGCGAAGCCGCCCTTCTACCGTGACGCCACCGTCGTCAAGTGGTTGGCCCAGCTGGCCACGCTTGCGGCCGTCATCTTCGCCCTGGTTTTCCTCGTCGGCGAGGCCGGCGACAACCTCGAAGCAAAATCCATCCAGACCGGCTTCGATTTCCTAGAGGTCGACCCCGACATCGCCCTCGGGGAAGGCATCGACACCGACCCGGCGACGAGCGGACGCGCGCTCTGGGTCGGCATGGTCAACACCATCCGAATGGCGATCGCCGGCATCGCGCTGGCAACCGTTCTTGGCACCTTGATCGGCATTGGCCGACTCTCAAGCAACTGGCTGGTCGCCAAACTCGCCAGCGCCTTCATCGAGTACATGCGGAACATCCCGCTGCTCGTCCACATCATCTTGTTCTTCGTGGCGATCGCCACGGTCTTCCCTGCGTTTGGCGAGAACGTCGACCCCGTCAGCGGCGACGTGACGCAGGGGCCCATCAACGGTGTTCTCCACATCTCAAACAAGGGCATCTCGATCCCGCGAGTGCATATCGACGACGGCTTCTACCAGTGGCTGATCGTCGTCCTGATTGGCGTGGCCGTCGCTCGCTGGGTCGCCAAAAAGCGCCACGGGGTGCAGGACCGGACCGGCCAGGTCACCTACCCCGTGCTGAGCGCCCTCGGCGTTCTCCTTGCGTTCGCTGTTGTCGGCTGGTTCACCCACCCGATCTTCGGCTGGGTCGGCGACACTGTCTTCGCACCCGTTCGCGATCTGATCGACGGAACCCCACCGGGGCTCGTCCAGATCCTGCTCACCGTCGCTGCCGTCGCCGTTGCGGCGTGGTGGATCAAGCGCTTCTTCGACGCCCGACGAACACCGGGCGGTTCGGCGAAGCTGACCGACGACGACTGGTTCCGCGTCATCTTCGCCGGCGTGCTGGCCGGTGTTGCCAGCCTGGTGTTCCTGCTCCTCTGGCCCGGCATGTCGAGCTGGCTCATCAATTCGAGCCGTGACCTTTTCGACGTCCTTGCCAACAAGTTTGGCGATGGCCGCGGCAGCGTCTTCGACGACCCACCGCTCAACGTCAGCATGCCCGACATCGAGAAGCGGGGGAACTTCGCCAACATGGGCCCGTCGGGGCTCAACTTGACCCAGGGCTTCGCCGCCGTGTTCTTCGGCGTCGTGCTCTACACCGCAGCCTTCATCGCCGAGATCGTACGCGGCGGCATCCTCGCCGTTCCCAAGGGCCAGACCGAAGCCGCCCAGGCCATCGGACTCAAGCGCTCCACGATGCTCCGGCTGGTCATCCTGCCCCAGGCGTTCCGAGTCAGCCTTCCGCCGCTGGGCAACCAGTACCTCAACCTCACGAAGAACACCTCGCTCGCCATCGCCGTTGGGTACACCGACGTCGTCCAGGTGGGTCAGACGATCTTCAACCAGACGGGCCGAAGTCTCGAGGTCTTCATCATCTGGATGCTCTTCTACCTCGCCTGTTCGTTGACGATCAGCGTGGTCGTCAACTTCTTCAACGTCCGCCTCAAGATCGTGGAGCGCTGAGATGACCAGCGAAATGGGAC